>JGI20171J29575_12612483_pt1 | contig 16963 bp, 12 predicted proteins | sample TergutNc150P4_FD_29575 | JGI IMG/M metagenome (IMG submission 29575)
TGTGCGGAACCCAATGGCCGGAACCCGGTGAAACAGCGTACATAGAACGGCTTGAGAAGGTTATTTTATATAAACTAAAAACAATGAACATTGAAGATTTTAAGCTGCTGCCGGATGTTTCGGGAGGTTTGGAATACAGAATTTTGAAATCCGTTTTAAAATACCGGTCGGTAGAACAGATCCTCACAGAAGTAAAAACAAAACGTTATCCCCATGCGCGTCTCAGAAGAATGCTGATACATTCGGTTTTAAACATAACAAAATCACTTCAGAATCAGGAGGTTCCATATATACGCATATTGGGTTTTAACAAAACAGGCGGGCAAATTTTAAAAAAAATAAAAAATAAATCTAAAGCTTTCATAATCACAAAAGTATCGTCAGGTTATAAAAATTTAAACGAAGAAGCAAGAAAAATTTTTGATACCGAACAGCTTGCCGCAGACTTATTTTATTTGGCATTAGACTCATATAAAGTATGGCATAGCGAATTCAGCCGCGCGGTTATAACAATTGACAATTGATTAACAATCGTATAGATATTCCCTATAGATGCAACTTGTTTTTTCTTGCGATTAACAATCCTTAAGTTACTAACCTAATTGTAACTGGATTAAAAAAATTTAATAATTTCATCATTTATAAACATAATAATTATATGATAAAAAACAAAAGAGTGATAACAGGGCGGCGCAAGGGAAGAAGGAGACCGCGAAAAGGTATGTGAATTCTTACTTTATAAAAGCGGCCCTGTGCAAAGAGTGATAAAAATAATGGTGGTTACTGTTGGTAGTTTGGGGATTTTGGGACTTGAAAGTTACTTTGTGAAAATAGAAGCTGATATTTCAAGAGGGATGTCTGCTTTCGATATCGTTGGGCTCCCTGACGCGTCGGTTAAGGAAAGCCGGGACCGGGTAAGAGCGGCATTAAAAAACAGCGGTTTTAATTTTCCGTTGACAAGGATTACCATTAATTTAGCGCCTGCCGATATCCGCAAAGAAGGAGCTGTTTATGATCTGCCAATACTGGTTGCTATACTAAAAGCTTCCGGCCAGTTGAACGGAGACTTAGAGGATTACGCGTTTATAGGTGAACTGTCTCTCAGCGGGGAAATTCGTGGTATTAACGGTGTATTACCTATGACGATCAAGGCAAAGCAGGAAAACATCAAAAATTTATTTGTACCATTTCAAAACGCTTCCGAGTCATCCATTGTTGAAGGCATAAATGTTTATCCGGTAAAAAACGTTCTGGAGCTCTGGAACCATCTAAACGGTAAAAATCTTATTGAACCGAAAAAGTTTTCAAGACAGGATACCGCGTCAGCTCATACCGAACCGGATTTTTCTCAAGTGCGCGGACAGTTGGAAGTAAAAAGAGCACTGGAGATTGCGGCTGCCGGCGGACACAACGTGTTATTGATAGGTACACCCGGTTCAGGCAAAAGCATGCTCGCAAAAAGAATGCCGTCTATTTTACCGTACATGACATTTGAAGAATCCATTGAAACAACGATGATTTATTCCATAGCCGGTATTTTAAAAGACGGAGAAGCTTTTTCCGTAAAAAGGCCTTTCAGATCACCACACCATACAGTTTCTCCCGCGGGGCTGAGCGGCGGCGGTACCATACCAAGGCCAGGCGAAATTTCTTTAGCGCATAACGGTGTATTGTTTTTAGATGAACTTCCTGAATTCTCTAGAAGCGCTATAGAAGTATTGAGACAACCTTTAGAAGAAGGTATTGTTACGATTTCGAGAGCATCAGGTACTTTGAGATATCCCTGTTCTATTATGCTAATTGCGGCAATGAACCCTTGTCCATGCGGTTATTACAATCATCCGGTAAAAAAATGTATTTGTTCACCAAACAAAATTAGGCAATATTTAAATAAAATTTCAGGACCGTTATTGGATAGAATGGATATTCATATTGAGGTACCTCCAGTAAATTATGAAGAGCTATCTTCAGGAGAATCAGGTGAATCTTCAGCACAAATAAAAGAACGTGTAAACCGTGCCAGACAGATACAGCTGGACAGATATAAAAACACGGCAATCAGCTGTAATGCCAAGCTTACAGCCGGTTTATTTCAGGAAGTATGTGCTATCGACTCAAAAGCAAACAAACTTCTAAAAAAATCATTTGATCTTTTAGGATTATCGGCAAGAGCCTACGATAGAATTTTAAAAGTAAGCCGTACTATCGCTGACCTGGAAGGCTCAGATAATATAACGAGTGATCATATTTTAGAGGCCATTCAATACAGAAGTTTAGACAGAAAATATTGGCACCTGAAATAATGACGAAATTGAATATAATACTATAGAAATTCGAATAATAGAACTAATACATTTAGGTTAGTATGTAAAATTTGCGTGCACAATTACTAAAAAATAATGAAAACCGAAAAATCAATTGACAAATATATATGTTTGTATTATTATTGCTTGGTGGAACATTTTTGATCCTACATAAATGTTCAAACTTATTGAGGTGTTTATTTTGGAAAAAATTATTATAAATGGTGGAAAAAGTCTCTCCGGTGAAGTGGAAATAAGTGGTGCCAAAAATGCGGCTGTAGCTATTATTCCGGCATCAATTTTATGTGATGAGCCCTGTATTATAGAAAATATACCTAATATAAGCGATGTGACATTAATTGCAAAAATATTGCAGGATATGGGAGCGGCGGTAAAACGTACTAATAAGGATTCTTTGTATATTGATCCGACAAAAATGAATAACAATAAAGCGGCATCTCCTCTTGTGCGCGGTATGCGCGCGTCTTACTATCTGCTGGGCGCTTTATTGGGGAGATTTAAATGCGCTTCTGTTGCGCTGCCGGGAGGATGCAATTTTGGCGTCCGCCCGATTGACCAGCACCTGAAAGGGTTTAACGCGCTTGGTGTATCTACGGAACTTATTAACGGTGCTATTATTGAAGCCAAGACACCTTATGGATTAAGAGGCGCCAGTGTTTATTTGGATGTAGTATCTGTGGGAGCCACAATCAATATTATGCTTTCGTCAGTAAAGGCGGAAGGGCAGACAATAATTGAAAATGCCGCAAAAGAACCTCACATTGTAGATTTGGCTAATTTTCTGAATTCAATGGGTGCTAATATCAGAGGCGCCGGTACAGATGTTATAAAAATCAGAGGGGTAAGATATTTAAGAGGTGTTACGTACTCAATTATTCCTGACCAGATTGAAGCCGGCACGTATATGACAGCGGCAGCGGCTACCAGAGGTACTGTATTGATTAAAAATATTATTCCAAAGCATTTAGATTCTATTTCAGCGAAATTAAGAGAAATGGGGGTAGAGGTTGAGGAACATGACGAAGCCATTAATATTGACGCGTCAAAACGGCCTTTGCGCAAATGTAACATTAAAACGATGCCACATCCGGGATTTCCCACAGATTGTCAGCCACAGTTTGCGTCATTGCTGACAACGGTACCGGGTATCAGCATTATTAACGAGAGTGTGTGGGATAACAGGTATCAGTATATCAGTGAGCTTATAAGAATGGGTGCCCGGATTTCAGTGGAAGGAAAGCTTGCTATTATAGAAGGCGGTTACGGATTGACCGCGGCGCCGGTAAAAGCCACTGATTTAAGGGCAGGTGCTGCTATGATGATTGCGGCGCTTTGTGCGTCAGGCTCAACAGAAATTGCAAATGTTGAATATATAGTACGCGGATACGAAGGAGTGGTAGAAAAATTCAAAAATTTAGGTGCTGATATAAAAACAGTTTGTTATTTTGATGGTGAAAACACAAGCGCGACAGCGTAGAAAAATTAACAATTAACGGTACTGGCATTTGAGTAGCCGGTATTGATTTATAAATTATAGGGCTGAGTAAGCAAGTAAGATAATAAAAATCAGGAGGGAAAAATAATGCAAAGCAAGACCTATGAAAGAGCGAAGAAATTTGTGTACCGCAATGCGCGTCCATTGGATATTGCCAGATTTCAATATCATTTTGAAGGCGGCAGCCAGGAGTTAGTGCTTGCGGCACTCGGGGCGTATCAAAATGCGGACGGAGGGTTTGGACATGCACTTGAACTGGATTCCTGGAATCCCAACTCTTCACCGGTTCAAACATGGGTAGCTACCGAAATTTTGAAAGAGGTTCAATTTACAGACAAAGGACATCCCGTAATTCAAGGGATTTTAAAGTATCTGGAAAGCGGCGCTGATTTTAACGGACATGTATGGTTTAACACGGTGCGTACCAATAATGATTTTCCTCACGCACCCTGGTGGCATCACGAAAGCGATACGACTGAATATGCCCCGACAGCGGCGCTGGCAGGATTTGCGCTGGCTTACGCGGATAAAGACAGCAAATTATATGTTATAGCGACACAAATAGCTAAAGAAGCAATGGACTCGTATGATAACGCAAGTATGTATAGAGATATGCAGCTGGCCCTTTGCTATATGCGCTTATATGAATATGCTGAATTTGCGGGTTTGGCAAGTCCGGAATACAGCATTTTAAAGGAACGGCTCAGAAGACACGCTAAGACCTGTATTACAAATAAAGTAGAGGATTGGGACAGCGGATATATCGGGAGGCCGTCACAGCTGTTTTGTTCGCCGGGAAGCGTATTTTATCTTGATAATAAAGAGGCTGCTGATTATGAATGCAGGTATATTATCAATACCCAGCGTTCTGACGGTTCGTGGCTGATTCAATGGAAATGGCGTGAGACAACCGAGGAATGGGCCATAACAAAAAATTGGTGGAAAGCACATATGGCGGTTTTAAATTTGTTGTATCTAAAAGGGTTTGGAAAAGTGTAAAAGACAGGGGGCGGTTCTCTTGTCTCAAAAACAAGGGGACGTTCTTGTCTTGTTTTAAAACACAAGACAAGAGAATTGTCCCTTGTCTTTTTGTCTTTGGAGTGATATAAATGGCGAAAATAGTGCCGTTGTTCAGCGGAAGCAAAGGAAACGCGTATTATGTAGGCAGCGGTGGCAAAGGTGTTTTAATTGATGCGGGCAAAAGCTGCAGACTGATTGAAAAGGCCATGGCAATAAACGGGATAAATATGGAAAGCATAAAATCTGTTTTCATTACTCATGAACATGTTGACCATTGCAGCGGACTTAAGGTGCTCACCGCTAAATACGGATACCGTGTATTTGCCACATCAGGTACGTTAGGAGCCTTATTAGACGCGGACAGGATAAGCGGCAATTGTATAGCGTGTACTATTCAAGAAGAGGTTGTGGTTTCGGATATTTTGGTAAAGAGAATACATACTTCCCATGATTCAGCGGAAAGCTGCTGTTACAGTATTACTTTAGAAGACGGAAGGAAAGCGGTTGTGGCTACGGATTTTGGTGTGATGACGGAGACCTTGCGAAAAGAGATTAAAGAAAGTCATTTAGTACTGATTGAATCGAATTATGATAAAAATATGCTGCGAAACGGGCGGTATCCGTATTTAGTAAAACGCAGAATATTGTCCGACAAAGGACATTTTTCAAATGAAAGCTGCGCCGGTGAATTATGTGAATTTATAAAGCATGGAAGCAATAGAATTGTTTTAGGTCATCTAAGCCGTGAAAACAATACGCCGGATCTGGCACTTCAAACGTCGGTCTGCGCGCTTCATATGGATGGCATGAAAAAGGATATAGATTACACCATCGACATAGCCCCGCCGGAACCTCTGGAAATGTCAATTGTGTTTTAAGAAGTGTGCTAATGATAAAAATTAATATAACAGCGGTGGGCCGGCTCAAGGAAAAGTATTGGCGGGATTCTGCCTCGGAATACGCAAAAAGGCTGCGGCCTTATTGTCAGTTTAGCGTTACTGAACTGGCGGAGGAAAAGCTGCCGCATAACCCGTCGGAAACGGATATTGCTAATATAATTTTTGGGGAGGGCAAAAAAATTTTAAACGCTCTTCCCAAAAAATCTTTTGTCATAGCGTTATGCGTTGAAGGTAAAATGCTTTCCTCAGAAAGCTTTGCTAAAAAAATAGAAGAAATATATCAATCGGCTTTTGGTACGGTTACGTTTATTATTGGCGGTTCTTATGGGTTGTCACCGGAAGTGAAACAGGCCGCGGATTTAAATTTATCTGTCAGTAAAATGACGTTTCCCCATCAAATGGTACGTATTTTGCTGTGTGAACAGATATATAGAGCTTTTCAAATTTTGAATAATGGGAAATATCATAAATAGTTTGAAAGTAAATAAAAAGGTGGTGACGCGGGCATAAAAACTTCATCCTTGTGTGCATTATCGGTGCGCGGAGTGGGTGGAGCATCATGCTCCTAAAAATGGCTATCGACGGTATTTTTTTGCGTCATATGTTAAAAGAGATAATTGAGACGGCAAAAGGCGGCAGGATAACGCAGATTTATCAGCCGGCTAAAGATGAACTGCTGCTTGTGTTTAGAACAACAGGGCAGGGAAATAAAAAGCTGCTGCTGTCCGCAAAGGCGGACGCGGCAAGAATTCAGTTTACCGAATCCGCGCCGGAAAATCCAAAAGTACCGCCAATGCTGTGTATGCTGCTGAGAAAAAAGCTTGGCGGAGGGAAACTGCTTGATATACGCCAGCCCGATCTGGAGAGAATCCTTTTTTTTGACTTTGAATCTGTCAATGAGATAGGGGACAGGGTTTTTTATGTACTGGCAGTTGAAATTATGGGAAAACACAGCAACATTATTTTATTCGATAAAGATGGTATTATTGTGGATTCCTTAAAACGCGTTGATTTGACGATTTCCTCTCAGCGTCTGGTTCTGCCTAATTTAAGGTACAGCCTGCCCCCGCCGCAAGACAAAATAAGCGTTTTGTCACATGACGAAAATGATATAATAAGATTGCTGCTGGCAGACGGGAACGAATCGGAGCTTTCCCGGGTTTTGATGAAACATGTGCAGGGAATATCTCCGGTTATCGCGCGTGAAATCCAATATAAAGCAGCGGTTTCCGATATTGAAAATGAGTGTCCTTTGTTTATTACAAATAGAAATTTATCCGATACGCAGCGGGAAAGATTAAAAGACGCGCTGAAATGTTTAATATTAACCTGCCGCGGGATCAGTGGAAGACCTATAGGGTTATCCCATAAAGCCGGAAGCTTTTTTGATATGTCTTTTATGAACATTTCTCAATACGGACATACCGCTGAAATTCATACGTTTAATAGCTTTTCAAATATGCTTGACGCGTTTTACAGTGAACGCGCTCAGGCACAGAGAATCCGGCAGCAGTCATCTGATCTTTATAAGCTTATTTCGAATTTAACGGAACGTATTTCTAAGAAAATAAATCTGCAGAAAAGCGATTTAAAAAAATGCGCGGATAGAGAAGAGCTGCGCATGAAAGGTGATTTGGTTTCCGCGTATATTCATAAAATCAGCCGGGGCGACACTTTTGTTGACGTAGAAAATTTTTATGATGAAAATAACGCTTTGCTGAGAATAGAATTAAATCCGGCACTGTCCCCGGGACAGAACGCCCAGAAATTTTATAAAAATTACAGGAAAGCAAAAACAGCGGAGCAAATGCTGACCCAACAGATCGAAAAGGCGGCGGAAGAATTAAAATATATAGATGCGGTATTTTATTCACTTAAAAACGCAAAAAATATTAGTGAACTCGAACAAATCAGGTATGAGTTAATGGAACAAGGTTATATAAAGCAGCAAAAAAACAAACAGAAGCAACAGCAGTCTTTTGTTCCCTTATCTTATAAGTCAAGTGACGGGTTCAGAATTTTGGTAGGCAGAAACAATAAACAAAACGATTTTTTAACTTTGAAACAATCCAATAAAAACGATATCTGGTTTCATACAAAGGATATATCCGGTTCACATACGGTCCTTGTTACGGAAGGACGTGATGTATCGGAAACAGCAATGAAAGAGGCGGCACAGCTTGCCGCGTACTATAGTTCAGCGAGAGAAAGTTCAAAGGTTCCTGTTGACTATACGCAAATAAGATATGTCAGCAAACCAAAAGGGTCGAAACCGGGGATGGTTATTTATATAAATCAAAAAACCATTTACGCGGAACCAAAGGAAGCCGTTACTATTTAGGGCACCTCCGAAAACTCATTGCCACAACATCACGACGATCTTAATTGGTCATTTTTCACAAAAATCCTCGTTAATACACAAAGTATTGCCTCGAATTTTTGTGAAAAAGCACCAACAAACCTGCATCGCGCTGGTGCGGCAAGCAGTTTCCGGAGGTGCCCTTTAGTGTCTGTGTTTAACCTCTGAATAGTAACGGGTTATAATATAATTGGAATTGGAGGGAGAAATAAATGCAGAATACACAAAAACAAACGATTGGGTACTTGCCGGACGAAACGCCGTCTGCCGGTAAATTAATCCTTTTCGCGTTTCAGCAAATCCTTATTATGTTTCCCGCGACAGTTACTGTCGCGCTTTTGACGGGTTTTCATGTTTCCGCGACTATCTTTGCGAGTGGTTTGGCCACGCTTGTTTTCCTGCTTATTACTAAGCGGAAAATACCGCTGTATTATGGTTCAAGCTTCTCCTACATAGCCGCAATTATTGGTATGACCGGCGCCAGTTACGGGGAGCTTGCTCCGGACTCTTTGATCTCCCAAGCGCAGTTCGGTATTATCTGTTCCGGTTTAGTATCGGTTATTGCGGGTCTTGTGATTAAGCGGTTCGGTATGGATTCAATCGAAAAGGTGCTGCCGCCCACTGTTACGGGATCTATTGCCGCGGTTATCGGTATATCATTGGCAGGTGTCGCGATTACAGGCGCCGCGGGCTACGATGCTTCTGCCGGTACCGCAAGCAATAATGATTGGATAGCGGCTATTGTCACGTTGACCGCAACAGTGCTCTTTTCTGTCTACATGAAAGGACTCCTCGGTCAATTTTCTATTCTTTTCGGTATTATAGTGGGATATATCGTCAGCGTTCCGCTGGGCTTGATTGACTTTGCTTCAATATGGACAGGAAACGTTTTCGCGCTTCCTCACTTTACGCTGCCTGTACCGAATTGGCAAGGGGTAATTGCTATTATGCCTATTGCGATAGCAACTATACCTGAATCAACAGCGCATCTATTTCAATTGGACATTTATGTAAACGATCTTGCGAAGAAAAAAAATAAAGATGAATATAAAATCAGTGATAAATTGGGGCTTAACCTTATTGGTGACGGAATAGGAGATATGGTTTCCGCCTCTATTGGCGGGCCGGCAGGAACGAATTACGGTGAAAATTTATCGGCAATGGCTATTACAAGGAATTTTTCTTCAAATATGCTGGTGACGTCGGCAATATTGGCAATGGTGCTTTCGTTTATAGAGCCGGTTTCCAACGCGATCCGGTCGGTGCCCAGTGCGGTCGTCAACGGCGCGTGCGTTTTTCTGTTTGGTGCCATAGGAGCACAGGGTATAGCTATTATGATTGAGAAAAAAGTTGATTTGTTCAATGTAAAAAATCTTGCTGTTATTGCGGTCATACTGGTGGTTGGACTGGGAGGACAATACGGATTTCCTGACGGAAATATCCCCATCTTTGGAGTCAGCCTGCCCGCGATAGCTACATCCGCAATAGTTGGAATCGTTATGAATCTGTTGTTGTCCATTGAAAAAAAGACTCAGGGCACATCTTAAGAAGTTATGGATAAAGGCTTTAAGAATCCCCCAGCCACATTATGCGGCTGGGGGATTCTTAAGTAACGTTAGTTCGATGAAAGTATGAATGAGATTGCAAATTAACTATTGTTATGATCTTGCTCATGCCCTGAGCATTTAGACTTGTTATTAGATCCGTATTGTAACAAATATTTAATATTTTTTTCGTTAAGTTGACGACATTGGTTGAAATTTCAAAAAATATATGATAAAATAGTTTTGCTTAAATCCATAATTTCGGAGAAAGTGGGTTATTAGGCAAGCCAGTTAGAATTAGTTCGAGATAACTTGAACATAATATAAAATCCATGTTTACTATAGTTAAGTTTAAGATTATTGCTCAATTCAATTTTGAACTAATACTGGATTAATCGTTAAGCAGGTCACTGGCGATTATGTAAAATTAAAGCGGATTGCTTTATATACAATATAGGAGAAGTAATTTATGAAGATAAAACTTTTAATGTTCTGTTTATTGATATGTGCCGTTTTTTCAGCTTGTGCTTCCGATAATAACAAAATAAATTCGCAAAGCACAGCAGATGAAAGTTTATTAAGTAAAGTACCATCATCTTTAAAAAAAGAATTGATGGAAAACCTAGCAATAAACGCCAAAATAATATTTGATAAAAATGTAAAATGGAAAGAAATACCTGTAAAACATAAAATTTTTGATAAAGACACTATGTTGCAAATTTTCGCTAAAAATAAAAAAATAACGGAACAAAACGAATTAGATAATTGGGGAACAAATGGAATTGGATATGCTTTTGATTTTGATGATGGGTCGTGGTTAGTTATTGATCCTGGTGAATTAAGATATACCACAGAATATTATAGTAAAAAAATGTACGACATTACTATTCATGAAAACTATGGTTTTTATACTATAAGGGATGATTTAAAAGATATTTATGTGAAAAAAGCGCTAGACGGCATTGATAAACAGGAAGCAATAAATACAGTGGAATCTATTTTGCAAAAATTAGGGGTTTCAACATATAAAACCCCAAACGTATATGCTCTTGATTATGATACCCTTATGAACGAATTAGATAAAGATGATTTCATTCCAAAAGAGGGTTACTCACCTACTTGGGAAAAAGATGATGAGGCATATTTGATTGAGTTTTTTGTAGGAATTGACGATATACCGATGAGCAACAAAGGTTATGTGGAACCGGAAATTAACATTCCTTTAACGGGCGGACGTATTTCAGCTGTCGTTTCGAAATATGGATTGATATATTTTTCCTGTGAAGGCATTTTTGAGCAAACAAGTTCTTTTAAATATGTAGAGTTAATTTCTTTTGAATCTGCGTTAAACACAATTCAGTTAAAATACGATGATATTATTTTAACAGATCCAACTACAATAACAGAAGTGTCTGCGGAACTCTTACCCGTTTGTACAAATAGTAATCCTTTGGAATTTAGTTTAATACCTGTTTGGTCTTTTCGGCTAACTCAAAATAGCAGAGATACTAAAACTGAAACAGAACAATTGTTTAGATATGATTATCTTGTATTCGTTAATGGAATAACCGGAGAGGAAATTAGAACCGGAGGTATAATGTGACAAAAAATATTATTATGATGGATACATATAAAATTTTGACCTCTAAGTTGTTTTTTATTTCTATACTCGGTGTGGCTGTATTTTGCTTTGTCAGTGTACATCAGGACATCCCGATCACTCATTTACACGAAACCACTGTCATTAATATGATAGATCTTTTGTTTTGCCTTTCTATGTTCAAAAAAATCCTTATTATTTTTGCGTCAATACCAATAGTTGCAATATTTTGCACAGATTGGATTTATCAGTATATTCGCCCTGTAATAATGAGGGGAGGTATAAAGCGGTACATATGGACTAAAATTTTTATATGTCAGCTTGCTTCTTTTTTTGTTGTTTTTATCGGCATGTTTTTATTTGTATTTGTTATGTCATGTTTTTCACCATTAGCGGACAGTGACGTGAATGCTTACGTCGGATGGGAAGCTTTTGAAAGTTTACTTTTAAACAAACAAAATTTTTTATATCTTTTTTTAAATATATTTATATTTAGTCTTGGAATATCTTTCTGGGTAGTTTTGGGGATGACCATTTCCGCGTATATTCCTAATCAATTTGTCGCGATTATTTCCCCTTTTATCGTGGCTTATTTACTTGAGGAATTTACATCGTTAATGCCGTTATCTATAAATCTTTTTTATTTAACAAGAGTCCAATTTGATACCGGTAATGGGAATATTATTACATTTTTATATTATATTTTTATCTTTGAGTTATTGATTATTTTGAGCGGATTCTTGTTTTCATATCAAGTAAAAAGGAGAATAAGAAATGAAATTGTTTAAAAACTCATGGCAAATATGCTTGTTGTCCTTTCGTAAATGGACTACAAATTACCGTATTTGGATAGCAGCTATTTTGCTATTGATTCTTACTCATAAATATACAAAAGACTATGCGGTTTTTTGCGCAAACATGAATATAAAGATGTCACCATATATTTTTCCGTTTATATACAGCGCAAAATACATTAAGATTTTGTTTTTTGCCCCTCTTTTAATGATTTTTTGTGACGCCCCGTTTGTTGATCATAGTCAGCCTTATATTATTTACAGAAGCGGCAGAATGTCTTGGAGTATAGGTCAAATTGTATATATTGTTATAACATCTGCTATGTATTTTGCTTTTCTAATGTTGATTTCTAATTTGTTTATTTTAAAATATGTAGATTTTTCAATTAGCGGCTGGGGTAAGGTTTTTGGAACTTTAGCAAATACAGACGCTTATATGGTCATGGGATTGAGGTCGTATATAAGCGGCCGTGCTTTGGCTCATTTTACACCCCAACAAGCAATGGTGTATACATTTGTTTTATCATGGTTATCCGGTATATTTTTAGGGTTATTGATATATCTTATAAACTCATTTTTTGAATCACGCAGTTTAGGAATTTTTTTCTCCGCGTTTTTTTTGGTTTTGGATTCCGCTCTAACAGGTTATCATCGCGCCATGTGGTTTTCACCTATTTCATGGAACAGTATAGATAATATAAGCATCGGTAATGTATCCCAGCTTCCTCCCATAAAATACATGTATGCCGCATTCGCTTTTTTGATATTGATAGTTGTCATTTTATCTATTATTGTAAATCGACAGCAAAGTATTCATGTTACTCAGCCTGTTTGATTAATGATAGAAAGGGAGAAATAAGTACATGATTAAAATAAATATTAAAAATATAGTTAAAAGATTTAAAGAAACTACTGTTTTGGATAACATTTCAATTGATTTTGAGGAAGGTAAAATTCATGGGTTAATTGGCAGAAACGGTTCAGGTAAAACCATGCTTTTGAAATGTATATGTGGATTTGTTCCGGTAACAAGCGGAAGTATTGTTGTTGATGGTAAGACAATAGGCAAAGATGTAGATATTCCTGAAAACATTGGAATTATTATTGAAGCGCCCGGATTTCTGCCTCAATACAGCGGATATAAAAATTTGAAGTTATTAGCAATGATAAACAATAAAATATCTAAAGATGAGATTATTGATTCGATTAAAAAAGTAGGACTTGATCCCGAAGGTAAAAAGCATGTCGGCAAATATTCGCTCGGGATGCGGCAAAGACTGGGTATAGCGCAAGCATTTATGGAGGATCCGGACATACTTATTTTGGATGAGCCAATGAATGGCTTAGATAACAAAGGTGTTGATGATATTAGAAAACTATTGATGTCTTTAAAAGAAAAGGGTAAAACTATTTTATTGGCAAGCCATAGCAAAGAGGATATTTCTATTCTTTGCGATACCGTGCGCGAATTAGATAACGGGAAAATAATTTGTGAATCAAACCGTTAAATAGATGTAACTTAATAAATGGGATTATAAAACCCACATCTTATCAAGAGTTTTTCCTGTGCAAGGGAAAAACTCTTGTTTTTTTTGCGAAATCGGGGGACGATTCTATAATTGATATTGCGGCGGATGACCATACAGTCATTAAGAAGATAAATATTTAATATCAAGCAAAATTTTCCTTTAATAAAAATCAATCAGGCATCCTAAATATGGTATTTACTGCATATAGAATAAATAAAATGAATATTTAAAATTTTTTTCAAAAACAGCGAAACTTTTTTTGTTTTTATGCGTCTAATATGATAATATAGGTAATATAGACAGAACAGCAATACCAAATGCAAAGACTATATTTAATATTATGTAAGCAAAATAATTGGCATTACATATATGTTAAAAGTAATCTATGATGGGAAAATAGAAGTTAATAAAATTTAAATTTATTGGAGGTATATTATTATGAATACGATTGCATTAACTGTTCAGAAGATACAGAATGGGGAAATGAGTGAGTTTTCAACTTTGTTTCAGGAGACACATAATAAGACGTATTTTCTTGCTTTGAATATGATAAACAATGAAGAAGACGCGTTAGATATTACTCAGGAAACGTATGTACAAGCTTTTACGCAAATTCAAACTTTAAAAGATCCCCGTGCGGTGATGTCTTGGCTTAATACAATAACGCGTAATTTGTGCTATTCGTTTTTAAGAAAAAAGAAGCCGCTTCTTTGCAGAGATGATAATGAATACGATAAAATTTTTATCAAACCTGATGAAAATGAAGAATTTTGTCCGGAAAGCGCAGTTGAAAAATCGGAAGTCAGAAAAATTCTTTTGTCTTTGCTGGACAAACTGCCTGAAAATCAAAAGGAAATTATTTTGCTTGCCGATTATCAGCAGTTGTCTATGGCAGCGATATCGGATATGCTTTGCATTAGCGAAAGTGCCGCGAAGTCCCGGCTGCATCGGGCGCACAAAAAACTCAGGGAACTTGTTGAGCAAAAAGAAGAAGAAGGTGTAAAGATTCGTTCGCTTTTATTGCCTATTCCAATATTAAAGCAATTACTTCAAGAGGAAGCTTTTGAAAACAAGCTGAATCCACATAAAGCGTCCCGTATTTTAAAAAAGGCAGCGAAAAAGGCCGGAGTGTCCATGACGAAATCCGGATTGGAAACAACAGGGCCAAATTTTTCCATAATCAGAAAAATGTCAGAAATGCTGCAATGCATAGGCCAAAGCAAATCGTTTATACCATTTGTTACCAAAGCGATGCAGTTTTGTTTGTTTTTTATCATAGGTATTGTTTTTCTGTTTAATTTCATTATCCCAAGATATATCATGTTTGATGTCCCGTTTGATGATAAAGGAATTTATATTGATGTAAGCAAGCTATATAACGGTTATCCGGCGGCGGTAAAAGCAGACAGCCAATGGGATCATTATTATGATTACGATAAAGAGAAAACAGTTACAACAAACCCAATCAGTACAGAAAGAGTCAAAAAAGTACAAACCACTTTTGAATCCGCAGAATTGCCGAATTCGATAGGACAGGCTGATACAACAACGGTGAAAACTCTTTCAGCATCAACAGCGTTTACATATCCAACAGATCCAAACGATAACTCAGTAACAGGATCTAAGGAGCCAGAAGTATCTACAGAGCCAACAACAGAACCAAATAGTACAAACACAACCTCCGCATCTACAACCACAGAATCTACAGGTCAGACAGGATATACAAATTCAGCAGGATCTAAAGATCCAGTAAAATCTACAAATCCAACGGGATTTACAGATCCAACAGAATCGGAGAGTACAGTAACAGCTTCCGCGCTCACAACTACAGAATCAATAGATTTAACAGATTTAACAGAACCTTCAGATATAACAACAGAATCAGTAAGTTCAGGAACCACGGCGGCACATTCATCTTTGGAAATAGAAACGACAACACAACCAAAATATACAAGAAAAATTTACATTGATACAACAAAGCATTCATCATGGAATGAGTTCCAAGCAAAAATTTATGCGTATTTCTCTGGCAAAGATTTAGAAGAACCTGCAGCTGTTTGGATAGAAGGAAAAAAAGAACCGGGAAGCGCAGGATTATATTCTTTCGAAGTTTCGGAGAAATTTGAATTTGTAACCTTTACGAGAATGAATCCTGATAACCTATCGGATAGAGATTACTGGGAAGATGAACATGTAAGTGATACAGTATGGAATAAAACGGTAGAAATAGAAATTCCACCAGATAAAAATACATTCTATTTATATGACGGTTATCCTACAGAAGGAAAAGCAAACGGTCAATGGGATCCGTATGAAAATGAAATGGCTGCCGCAACAGAAGAAATCACAAGTGTGGCAACAACCATTTCAGAAACAATGGAATCAAAAGAGGATACAAATACAACAGAAGCAGCTGAGTTGGAAGAAGCAACTGAGTTAGAAAAGGCAACTGAGTTAGAAAAGGCAACTGAGTTAGAAAAGGCAACTGAGTTAGAAAAGGCAACTGAGTTAGAAGAGACAACTGAGTTAGAAGAAGCAGCAGATAATATCATTGCGGAACACAAAAATATACGTGTTCTTATGGATGGATATTACAATTGTACTGATAATTATAGCGGTCAGCTGGATAGCAATGACCTGGTTTGGAGCATTGAATCGTTGTCAGATTCAAGCGCGCGGTCCGGAATAAATGTTGACGAAAGCGGTAAAGTAGAGATTGACAAAGACGTACTTTTGGGTACTACATTTAACGTAAAGGCTAAAAGCGGCAACGATTGCGAAATATGGAATATAGAAGTTATATTGCCTGTATCGGAGACATTTTTTCCGGATGAAGCGTTCATGAAATACATAGACGGACGAAGCGGAGGAAGGCACACTTTCACAAAAGCGCAGGCTGAGGCGATTAAAACGATGGACGCGAATAATAAAAATATAGCTTCTGTGCAGGGTATTAAGTATTTTACTGACATAACATCACTGAATTTTAATGATAATCAATTGACCGAGCTTGATGTAAGCGAAAATACTGAATTAAAAAATATAAGTTGTGGTCGGAATCAGCTTACAGGAAAGCTTGATCTAAGCAATAATACTAATTTAACAGGCATATATGTTCCTAATAATCAGTTAACAGAATTAGATATAAGTAAGAGTATAAATATGCAAAAGATAACCTTTTACAATAATAAGCTGACCAAGTTAGATATAACTAATAATGTTAATTTAATCAATATAGATGGTAGAGGTAATTTATTAACTGAGCTGGATACAAGCAAAAATACGGCTTTGGAAGTTTTCGAGTGCGGACCTATAGTGGCTCACATGTCAAGACACAAATTTTGACTTTCTTAATGGACTTTAACAACGCCCTACGCGGATCGAACGCCGCGCGCGTTC
>JGI20171J29575_12612480_pt1 | contig 16894 bp, 16 predicted proteins | sample TergutNc150P4_FD_29575 | JGI IMG/M metagenome (IMG submission 29575)
CCTCAAATGCTCATTGCGCGCAATCGGCATTTGAGGCCGGGCCGAGCGGCGGGCGGCGGCGCAATGCGGGGAAAGATCCGCAAGATTCCCGCTAAATCCAGCGCAAAACCGTGTTACGTCATTCTCCCGCGTGAACCGCGGTTCATACGCTTGAAGGGATTAATTCTATCACCTTCCCGCTCGTCTCCTGCCAGCAGCGTTCCACGCCGTCAAAGTCCATACGGCTGATGTATTCCACCTCCAATTCATCATGGAGCGCCTTGGCCCTGCGGATGGATTCGCATGCCGCCTCAATCGTCCGGTCGAACTGTTCGCCGTTGAATGTGAGCGCGTCACGCTCAACCGCGCCCGGCGCGCGCAAGCGCAGCGCATCATAGGAGATCGTCCGCTCCGCCGGCGCGTCCAGGGCGTGGTATCGGTTTTCTGAGGTGATGAGCAGCCCAAAGACCGGGATATAGAGGTGTTCCAGCCGCTCTGGCTGCAGGGGGCAGTACATGGCCTCCACATCCATGCCGCGCAGAAGCGCCGCGTGGCGCAGGCAGGACAGCAGCTTATGGCTGTCCATCCCCCATTCACCCGCAACGCGCCAGATGCGCGGCACGGCCAGCGTCTCCAAATAGTTCACACAGCCCTGCGGCGTGATGGCGCTGGCAAACATGGGCCGGCTGCGGCCCGGCTTTGTGGGCTCCCGGTACGCTGTGACCGTCTCCAGCCACGGCGCGAACTGCCGCATCAGCGCCGCCTCATCTGTAATCGAGCGGAGAATGTAGGCCGAATCTTCCCTAAGGGGCAGCGCGGCTTGCAAGTAGCGGTACGCCTGGTTGAAGCAGACCGATATGGCTTGCTTGAGCGAAAGGATTTCCGATTTTCGCAGGGACAGGCCCGTTTCGTCCAAGAAAACCCCCAGGTTGAGGATACTGTCCGCCGCGCCCGGCATTTCGGGGTCTACGATGTGCGGCGCGGTTCCATCCAGCATCGCGAAGCCGATGGCGCGGCATACCACCCCGTCCAGCGAATCGTTGTCGCTGGAGCAGTGCAGGTATTCGATCATCTGCCCATGATCCTCAAGCATCTCCGCCATGCGGCGCATGAAGGTACTTTTGCCAACGCCCGGCCCGCCCTTTAAAATGATCACGCGCGTTGCTTCTTCGGGAGGCATGATGTACTGATAAAAGCTATGAAACCCTCTTGCCGTGTTGCCGCCTGGAAACCAGTGTCGCTGCACCGCAATCCCCTCCCATTTTATTAGGTAGAGGAGCATATGCAAGGGGAGCGTCACGCATGACGGTGAGAGCAGGGGCCAAAAACAATGGCCAGGCAGTGCCCGGGGGGAGCAATGCCCCCTGCCCCTTCGCCGTCTCTTTATCCCGTCACGGCATCCGATCACGCCGATCACGCCTGTGGCGATTTTCTCTGTCCGGCAGTTGCCTTTCCCCACCATTTTTGCTATACTCTACACATTCGGTTTATCACAATATAATAATAGGGAAGTGTTTTCATGCAAGCATCCCGTCTGCCTTTTTCCCGGAAGCTGGCGTTCGCGGTGGGCGATTTCTTCGGCGGCGGATCGTTCAACATCGTCAATTTTCTGTATCCCACCTTTCTGACGATGATGGTTGGGCTATCGCCTTACTGGGTCGGCGTGGTGATGCTGGTCGCGCGTATCTGGGACGCTGTCACCGATCCGCTGATGGGCTACATTTCTGACGCGACGCGCTCAAAGATGGGCAAACGGCGGATCTACATCGCCATCGCCGCGCCGTTGGCGCTGATCAGCTTTTTCCTTCTCTTCTTCCCGTATTCGTTTTCCTCGACTGCGGCACGGGTGTCGGCGGTGCTGGCGTCCTACATTCTCTTTTGCACCGTACAGACGATGATGATGATTCCCTACCATTCCCTCGCTTCGGAGATCAGCGCCGATTATGGCCAGCGCGCCAGCGTCAATGGCCTTCGCCTTGGGTTTTCCATCTTCGCGTCGATTTTGTGCGTGGCCGTGCCGGGCATCATTGTGGATTCGTTTGCTGACAGGGGAAAGGGCTATATCGTTATGAGCCTGCTGTTTGGCTCGCTGTTCATGCTTGCGCTTCTTTGCACCGCGTTCTTTGTTCGCGAGGAAATTATCACGCCGCCGATCCGGACACGGATATCACTCAAAGCCTTCGTACGGCCGCTATCCCTTCCCGCGTATCGCTGTTATTTGGGTATGCAGCTGTGCCTTTCGATGTCCATGGCGGTGATGAGCGCGTTGTTCTTCTTCTATGTGGATTTCAAAATCATGCGGGAAGCGACGATGGCCGGGGAGAGCAACTTCGTCGGCATGTTCGCCGCGGCCCTGATGTTTTCCATGCAGATCATCGCGCTGCCCTTTTACCTGTGGCTGATAAAAAAAACAAGCAAGGCTGTAACCTACAGGATCGGCGCGGCGCTATGGATTGTGGGCGGGCTGGCAGTTTTCCTGCTCACACCCAATACGCCCGTGCCCTTTATCTATCTGCTGGCCGCTTTTTTGGGCTTTGCCATCAGCGGACCGGGGCTCGTTCCCCACACGATGTTTGGAGACGTGATGGATGCCGCGCAGCTTGCCTTTGGCGATAGAAACGAAGGGGCCTTTGTCGGGCTGATGAACTTGATCAACAAAACGGTGCAGGCCGTTGGCATTGCGCTGGTCATGGCGATACTCGGCCTATGCGGCTTTGTGGAGCAGGCCCTCGGCGCTCCGCCAGTGCTTGCGCAGCCCCTCTCCGCCCAAGGCGCGTTGACCGCCATGATCGCGCTAACCCCGGCGGTGTGCATGGGCATTGGTATTTGGATCTCCGCCCGCTACCGGATTGACAAGGCGCGCCAGAGCGAGATGGCGGAGGAACTGAGGAAAAAACAAGCATAACGAACGAACACGTCAGTCCGCTTTGAACAGCTACGATAAAAATCCCTTGGAAAACACCCCAAAAGGCCGCCTTCCCGCGATGGAGAGGCGGCCTTTCACGCGCGCGAACCTACCTACTACTTTAGGCGCTTACCACGACGAAACATAGACCAAAGCCAGACCCATACAGCGCCGCACCGCTCAATGTCAGAGCGCAATGCCTTCCTCCGCCTTCGCCTTGCGCTTGAACGGCAGCCGAATCGCGGGCAGCTGGGTCTGTTTCTTGGAGATTACGTCAAACGCCACCGCCGCCAAAAGCACCAGGCCCTTGATCTCCATTTGCCTGTCCATGGGGATTCCGGTGAGCGACATGCCGTTGTTCAGGACGCCCATGAGCAGCGCGCCAATCAGCGTGCCGCCGATGGTTCCGATACCTCCGTATGCGGACGCTCCGCCAACAAAGCAGGAGGCAATGGCCTCCAGTTCATAGTTTTGTCCGGCCTGCGGATTTGCGGAGTTTAGGCGCGCGGCAACCACCAGCCCGGCCACCGCGGCGAGAACGGCCATATTCACGTACGCGAAGAACAGCAGCGCGTTGGTCTTCACACCGGAAAGGCGGGCGGCCTTCTCATTGCCGCCAAGCGCGTACATATGCCGCCCCATCACGGTGTTGTTGGTAAAAAACCCATAGACAATCAGCAGAATGCCCACCGGTACCAGCACTGTGGGCACGCCCGCGGGCATCTTCTCATTTACATAGATCCCCATCACGGTAAACAGCGCCACCATCACAGCCCCTACAATCACCAGCCGGATCACCAGCGCCCGCAGGCTGCCTATGGAATATCCCTTGCGGCGGCGGCTAAAGTAGCTGTACAGCTGCGAGGCGATAAACACCGCGGCCACCAGCCAACCCGCGATCAGCGAAAGCCCGTTGATTGTCACATCCAAATTGATGCGCCACCCCAAGATCTGTGGTATCTGAATATGCACTCTGCCGATCAGATCCGGCAGGAAGCCCGTGGAGTATTGCTTGAACTCCGCCGGAAACGGTGAAATGGTTTGGCCGCCCAAGATGCCCAGCGTCATCCCGCGGAACAACAGCATGCCCGCCAGCGTTACAATAAACGCCGGAATGCGCACATACGCGATCCAAAACCCCTGCCATATGCCGATCGCAAGGCCCGCGCCAAGGCAGATCGCGGCCGCGAGATACACGTTCATCTTCTGCGCGACGATGAGCTTGCCGGCGAGCGCGCAGACGACCGCGACCACCGAGCCGACAGAAAGGTCAATATTGCCGCCGGTCAGAATGCAGATGAGCATACCGATCGCCAGAATGATGATATGCGCGTTCTGAAAGATGATATTCGTCACGTTCATCGGCGCGAACAGCGTGCCCCCGGAGCGTATCCAAAAGAATACGACGATGGCGAGCAGCGCGATCAGCATGGAATACTGCTTGAGGCTTCCACCCAACCGTGATTTGAGCTTCCCCGAATTCCAACTCATGCCCCAATCTCCCCCTTGCTAGCTTGCATGATGTGATTCATAATGATCTCCTGTGTAGCCTCCCCGCGCGCAAGCTCGGCGACCATCCTGCCGTCGCACATCACGTAGATACGGTCGCACATGCCGAGCAACTCTGGCATTTCGGAAGAGATGAACACGATTGACTTGCCCTGCGCGGCCAGTTGGTTGATGATTTGGTAGATTTCATACTTCGCGCCCACGTCTATGCCGCGCGTGGGCTCGTCGAGCATCATGATCTCGGGCTCGGCGAACATCCACTTGCCCACCAGCACTTTCTGCTGGTTGCCGCCTGAAAGGTTGCCCACGGTCTGCTCTACGGTGGGACATTTGATGTTCAGCTTTTTGCGATACCCCTCCACGGCGCGCTGCTCGCGGTCCTTGTCCAGCACGCCTCGCCGGCTGATCCCCCCGGGATGCGCGAGCGTCACATTATGCTTGATGCTGTCGATGAGGATCAGCCCGTCGCCTTTGCGGTCCTCGGTGATATAGGCCAGCCCATTCGCGATAGCGTCGGGCACGCTGTCCAGCCGCAACTCACGGCCGCCCTTCTTGAGCGTACCGCTGATCTTGACGCCGTACGCCTTGCCAAATATGCTCATGGCCAGCTCCGTGCGTCCCGCGCCAATCAGCCCGGCGATGCCCACCACCTCGCCGCGCCGCAGTTTGAAATGGACATTGTCCACCACCTTACGCTCGGTATACAGCGGGTGATAGACTGTCCAATTTTTTACTTCCAGCGCCACCTCTTCGGATGCATGGCTTTCACGCTTGGGATACCGATCGATGATCTCCCTGCCAACCATGCCGCGGATAATCCGCTCTTCCGTAATCACATCGACGCCCTTGGCCAGCGTCTCAATGGACATGCCGTCGCGCAGCACGGTGATCTTGTCCGCCACGTAGGCCACCTCTCCGAGCTTATGCGAAATCAGGATGGAGGTAATGCCTTTCTCCCGCTTGAATTGCAGCAATAAATCCAAGAGCTTTCGCGCGTCGCTTTCGTTTAGCGAAGAGGTCGGCTCGTCGAGGATCAGCAGGCGCACGTTCTTGGCCAGCGCCTTGGCAATCTCCAAGAGCTGCTGCTTTCCCATGCCGATGTCTTTAATAAGCGTGCGCGGATCCTCGTTCAGCCCGACGACGCTCATATGCTCTTTGGCTTTTTGATACGTTGCGTTCCAATCTATGATCCCCTTGCGCTGCCGCTCGTTGCCCAGAAACATGTTCTCGGCAATGGTCAGGTAGGGTACGAGTGCCAGTTCCTGATGAATGATCACGATACCCCGCTTTTCGCTGTCCTTGATGGTACGAAATTCGCACCGCTCGCCATCAAATACGATATCGCCATCATAGGCGCCGTACGGGTAAATGCCGCTGAGCACATTCATCAGCGTGGACTTGCCCGCGCCGTTCTCGCCGCACACCGCGTGAATTTCGCCTTCCCGCACCGCCAAGTTGACGTCGCTTAACGCGATGACGCCGGGAAAGGTTTTGGTGATACCGCGCATTTCCAAAAGAGTGTTAGCCAAAAAAATCCCTCCAGCAAAAACCTTCGGTTTCTTAGCCTTTTCGTCCTTCCTTCGGCCGGACGCTTTCCCTCGGCCTCGGCGGCTCCGCCGCCGAACGGACGAAAATCCTTAAGGATTTTCCGCCTTGCGTCATCCCCGTGTGGTAAGGCTTCCATACGGAAACCTTTGATGGCGCACCGTCCTCGAACACACACCCCACCCGAAAAATCCGCAAATTTTCAGGGGACGACGTTCCTCTGCCCGTTCCATGCAAGCGCATGAACCGCGCCATTGATCGCGCGCAATTGGCATGTTTCCATGCGCTTGAATGGAACGGGCGGGCGTTACCCGCTCGCCCGCCCCCGTCCGGCTGAAAATCAAACCTCGTCCGGCGTAATGAACTCCCCGTTTACTTCTACATAATAACCGCTGTCGATGAGCAGCTCCTTGTAGTTCTCGGCGTTGGCAAACACCGGCACACACAGGTAGGAAGGAACGACTTTGACGCCGTTGTCATACGTCTTGGTGTCGTTGATCTCGGGCTCGGCGCCCTTCATCAGCGCGTCCACCATGCCCACGACCTTTTCCGCCAGCGTGCGGGTATCCTTGAACACGGACATGGACTGGATGCCGGAGACGATATACTGCATGTTGGGCTTATCGCAGTCCTGGCCGGTGATAATCGGGAACTCCTCAAAGCCGGCGGCGGTCAGCGCGTTGATGACGCCCATGGCGGTGGAGTCGTTGGAGCAGAGCACCGCGTCCAGCGTGGCGCCTGTGGAGTAGTAGGCGGTGATGATGTTCTCAAAGCGCGCCTGCGCGGTCTCGGTCTTCCAGCTCATGGTGCCGACCTCGGCGAGCGTGGTCTGACCGCTGGGCACGACGAGCTGGCCGTTCTCAATGTAAGGGGTAAGCTGGTCCATGGCGCCGGCCAGAAAATACCCGGCATTGGTATCGTCCGGCGAGCCGCCCACGATCTCAAGGTTGAACGGGCCCGCGCCGTCCGCAAGGCCGAGCGCGTCCACGATGTACGTACCCTGAATCACGCCGACCATATAGTTGTCAAAGGTGGCGTAGTAGTCCACGGCGTCGGTGTCGGTGATCAGGCGGTCATACGCGATGACCGGCACGTCCATGGCTTTGGCAGTCTCCAGAACGGTGCCCAGCGAACTCCCGTCAATGGAGGCGATGACCAGCACTTCGCAACCGGCGGTCAGCATGTTCTCAATATCATTCACTTGGCGGGCCACGTCGTTGTCCGAGTATGTCAGCTCTACTTCGTAGCCGGCGGCCTCCAACTGAGCCTTCATGTTCGCGCCATCCTGATTCCAGCGCTGCAGGGACTGGGTGGGCATCGCCACGCCAATTTTGCCCTCAGCCATCGCGGCGCCCGCCATGGCGAGAACCATCAGCAGGGCCAATCCCAGGGAAAGAATTTTTTTCATGGTACCTTCTCCTTTTATAGAAATATTTGTACAGAAATATATTATCACGTTTGGCGTAAAATGTCACGCATTTTTTTGTTCACATTGGGTGTAATAATTGGTAAATATATTACGAAGTTTTTACAATGCCATGTCGGCCCCCAAAGGGGCGGCCCACGCCGGCGTCTGGTCCGGCGTAACCGGCGGCCGGCCAATATGGCGGTAAACAGGCAATCCGGTTCCTCGTCCCTTCTGATCATGGCGGCGGATTGATTTCCCCCTAGCCCAAATACGCCCGCCGAACCTCTTCGTTATTTAACATTTCCTTCGCATCCCCCGAGAGCACCACCCTGCCCGTCTCCAGCACATACGCCCGGCTGGCAATCGCCAGCGCCATCTTCGCGTTCTGTTCCACGAGCAGAACCGTGGTACCCTGCTGGTTGATCTCCTGCACAATGGAGAAGATCTCCTGCACCAATATGGGCGACAGGCCCATCGAAGGCTCGTCCATCATGATCATGCGCGGGTTGCTCATCAGCGCGCGGGCCGTGGCCAGCATCTGCTGCTCCCCGCCGGAGAGCGTTCCGCCTACCTGGCGCCTTCGCTCCTTCAGGCGCGGGAAGCTCTCAAAGACACGTTCGCGGTCCCGCTCAATCCCTTCCTTATCATGGCGGCCATAGGCGCCCATCTCCAAATTCTCCTGCACGGTCATGCGCGAGAAGATGCGCCTGCCCTCCGGCACGAGCGCCAGGCCCCTTTTTACAATCTGATGGGCCTCAACCGCTTTGAGGCTCTGGCCCTCGAAGCGGCAGTCTCCCTCCTTGGGGCGGATCAGCCCGGCGATGGTATTGAGGATGGTGGATTTGCCCGCGCCATTGGCGCCGATCAGCGACACGATCTCGCCCTGATACGCCGTAAAGGACACGCCCTTGATGGCATGGATGGCGCCGTAATATACCCGCAAATTCTCCACGGAGAGCATCGGGAGCTCTTTTTCTTTTTCCATCTCATTCCCCTCCCAGATACGCGCCGATGACCTTAGGGTCACGCCGAATTTCATCCGGCGTGCCCAGCGCGATCATCTGCCCGTAATCGAGTACCACAATGCGCTCGCAGATGCCCATGACCAGGCTCATATCGTGCTCAATGAGCAGGATCGCCACATTAAACCGGTCGCAGATGTTTCGAATGGTGGCCATCAAATCCTGCGTTTCGATGGGGTTCATGCCTGCCGCCGGCTCATCCAGCAGCAATAGCTTCGGGTTTGTGGCCAGCGCGCGCGCGATTTCGAGCTTTCGCTGCGCGCCGTAGGGCAAGCTGTCCGCCCGCTCCTCCGCCAACTTCTCCAGGCCGAACACGCGCAGCAGTTGGTAGGCCCTGGCGTTTGCGCGCGCCTCCTCACTCCAATAGCGCGGCAGGCGCAAGGTACCCTCCAGCGACGTATACTGCATTTGATTGTGATAGGCGATTTTGACGTTGTCCAGCACCGTCAGCTTGCGGAACAGGCGGATATTTTGGAACGTGCGCGCGATGCCCACCTGCGTGATCTCATGCGTTGGCACGCCGACGACGTTCACGCCCTCGACCTCAATGACGCCGCTGGTGGGCAGGTAGACGTTTGTCAGCAGGTTGAACACCGTGGTCTTGCCCGCGCCGTTGGGGCCGATGAGCCCAACGATCTCCCCGGCGTGGATGGTCACGTCAAAATCCGTCAGCGCTTTCAGCCCGCCAAACTGGATGCCGAGGCGCTGCGCGGACAAGAGCACCGGCGCGTCTTCCGCGACAGGCGGCCGCAACGGCGGCGCTTCCTGCGCGACGGCTTGCGGCATCTCCCGCTCTTCCGGCTCCGCATGCGGGCACCGCCGGAACACATATGAGAGCAGGCCTGTCAGTGAAAACTCGCGGATGCCCAGCAAACCCGCGGGCCGAAAGAGCATCATCCCAATCAAAAGGAGCGAATACACCAGCATCCGATATTCCGAAAACTGGCGCAGCAGCTCCGGCAGCGCCGTCAGCACCAGCGCCGCGCTGATCGCGCCGGTGATTGAGCCCATGCCGCCCAGCACGACCATCACCAGGTATTCGATCGATTTCATGAAGCCAAAGTTATTGGGATCCAGCACGCCGACATAGTGCGCGTACAGCCCGCCCGCCACGCCGGCGAAGAACGCGGCGACCGTGAAGGCAAAAATTCGATAATACGTCGTTGGAATGCCCGAGGCCTCCGCCGCCACAGGATCCTCGCGGATCGACAGAATCGCGCGGCCGTGACGGGAGCGGCCCAGCGTAAACATCACGGCCACCACCAGCGCCACCAGCACATACACATAGGTGAAATTGGTGATCCTTGGGATACCGCGCATCCCGCGCGCGCCGCCGGTAAAGTCCAAATTGATGATCAGCACGCGGATGATCTCCCCAAAACCCAGCGTAATGATGGCCAAGTAATCGCCCTTCAGGCGCAGCGCGGGAATGCCGATGATCAGGCCGAATACCGCCGCCGCGAGCCCGCCAAGCAGAAGCGTGAGGGGAAAGACCGTGGCTGGATCCATGCCGATATTCTTGGTGAATAACGCGGCGGCATACGCGCCCACGCCCATAAACCCGGCGTGGCCCAAGGCCAGTTCGCCCAGCAGGCCGATCGTCAGGTTCAGGCTCACCGCCATGATGATCGCGATGCCTGCGGACAGCAGGATGCCCAGGTAATACTTGTTGATAGCGCCCTGCCCGATCAAAAAAGACATCAGCCCATAGAGCAGCGCCAGCGCTAGGATGTTCAGCCCATAGGATTGCAGTTTCTTTCGCATCCTGCTTCCCTACACTTTCTCGTGGGCGCGACGGCCCAAAATGCCCGAAGGCTTGACCAGCAGCACCACGATGAGAATGCCAAACACCACCGCGTCCGCCAGCTGAGAGGAGATAAACCCTTTCGTTAGGCTCTCGGCGATGCCCATGATGAACCCGCCCAGCATCGCGCCGGGCAGCACGCCGATCCCGCCCAGCACCGCGGCGATGAACGCCTTAAGCCCCGGCAGCGCCCCCATCGTCGGTGCGATACGGGAATACGCGGAGCAATAGAGCACCGCGCCAATGGCCGCGAGCGCGGAGCCAATGGCGAACGTAAGGGAAATCGTGGTGCTTAGGTTGATACCCATGAGCTGCGCCGCGCCCATATCCTCCGAGACGGCGCGCATGGCTTTGCCCATGCGCGTCTTGTGGACAAACGCCTGAAGCAGCAGCATCAGCAAGACGGCGACAAAAATGATCACAACCGTGATAAAGCCGATATCAAGCCCGCCGATGGAAATCGGGGCGCCTTTCAGCTCTGAAGGGAACGTCTGGGGATTGGGTGAAAAAATCAGCTGCGCGGCGTTTTGCAGCAGCAAACTTACGCCAATCGCGGTGATCAGCGAATTGATGCGCGGCATTGCCCTCAGCGGCTTATAGGCGATTCTGTCAATCGTGACGCCTAGCGCCGCGCACACCGCTATCGCGGCCAGCGTCGCGGCCCAAAACGGAATGCCCAGCATCGTCATTGCCACCATGGCCGTGTACGCGCCGACCATGATGATATCGCCATGGGCGAAATTGATAAGCTGCAATACGCCATACACCATTGTGTACCCCAACGCGATCAGCGCGTAAATGCTGCCCACTTGCAGCCCGTTGATCAGTTGCTGCAGGAATTTCATCCCCAAACCAACCCCTTACTCAAACAAGGGACTGCCGCATGTTCCGCGAAAACCCAAAGGCCGCCCCTGCATACGGCGACATATTCGACCGCCCTATGCAGGGGTTGACCTGTGGTCCATCCGCGCTATGCGACAGCCCTCGGACTATTGACGAATTGCCGGCTTTGCTTGCATCACGGCTCCTGCTGTTTTACAAACGTCTGATTGCCATCGACAAAGGTCGTGATGAAAGCGCTTTTAATCGGGTCGTTGTGATCGTCAAAGGACAGCTTGCCGGTCACGCCCTCGACATCGGTCGCCTTCATGGCGGCCACGACCGCATCAAAATCCACGGAACCCGCGGCTTTCATAGCTTCGCACAGCACGAGCGCCGCGTCATAGCCGGTCGCGTTGAACGCGTTGTAGGGCGCCTTGCCATACTTTTCGGTAAAGCTTCCGAAGAACGCGACCGCCGCGTCCGTCGTGGCGTCTGAGGCGAAGTGATCGGTGTAGAAGAACGCGTTATCAAGAAGCGCCACGTCGCTGATGACAGTCTCAATGCCGTTGATGCCGTCCGCACCCAGGAACGGAACGTTCAGGCCCACCTCGGCGGCCTGCGTCACGATCAGTGCCGCCGGGCCATAGTAATACGCCACATACAGCGCTTCAGGCTCCTTGGCGGCGATATTGGTGAGCTGTGCCTTAAAATCGACATCCGCGGCGGTCCCGGCCTCATAGGCTACGATCTCCTGGCCGTTGAGCTTCGCCTGGTCGGCAAACGCCTCGGCCAAGCCCACGGAGTAATCGTCCGCGATGTCATAGAGCACCGCGAGCTTTGTCACGCCAAGCTCGTCGCGGGCAAAATTCGCCATGGTGCGCGCCTGGAACGGATCGAGGAAGCAAGAGCGGAAGTAGTTGGGCTTGCCCTCGGTCACATCATAGTTGGTAGCGGAGGCGGTGATGATCGGAATGCCGATTTCCACGGCCAGGTCGCCTACCGCGAGGCTGGGCTTGCTGGTCACGTCGCCGATGATCGCCGAAACCTTATCGCTTTCCACCAAGCGGTTGTAGGCGTTGATCGCCTCGGTCGCATCACCCTTCTCGTCGTACCAGATCATTTCGACCGTGTCGCCATGGATGCCGCCGGCCGCGTTGAGCTGCTCAATATACAGGTCAACACCTTCCCGTACCGCGATGCCGTACTGCGCGACGTCACCGGTCAGCGGGGCCAAGCCCCCGATTTTGATCGTATCCGCCAGCGCGGAAGCCGCGCCTGACACCAACGCCACAGCGAGCAACAGGGAGAATAATTTCTTCATAACGGCGCCTCCTATTCAGTAATAAGTGCATACCCATGTTTAGGTATGGATGGTATTATAACAGCAATGCAAGGCGTTCGCAACCGGCAATTGAGCGTTTTTGCAAGTTTTCTCGGCAGAATTTGCAGAAAGTGTATATATCTTCGTTCACCTCTCCTACCGTTGCCACCTAGTAACCCCTTGCCCAGAATTCCCGATTTCACTTCTCTCCCGGTTCGGCATGCCAAGCACATACGCGCATGGTCTATGCATACTGCCCCACTCACGATTTTTACCTTCTTGTATTGGCACCTCTATCTTAATATGTGATAAACTGTTCTCGTCCATTGTGACCGCCTCCTATGATCTTTGACCTTGGCTTGTGACACCATCGCCAAGGTATCATCCGAGGCGTTTCTTGTCACCTTTCTCGTTTCTGCTCTCCCCAGCGTAGCTGGGGGAGCAATGGATAAATGATCGCAATCCAGGTCAAGATTTATATTTGGGTCTTTGTTAGAATCGTTGTGACGGGAGGTGAACAGATGGAGCGGTGGGAAAAAATCAACGCGATACAGAAGATGCAGGACTTTATTGAAGAAAATACACATGAACCCATAACCTTGTACGATTTGTCAAAATGCGCGAATTATTCGCCTTTTTACTGCGCAAGGATTTTTAAGGAGTTAGTGGGGAAATCGCCTTTTGATTATATTCGTACGCTCAGGCTTACGCGGGCCGCATTGAAATTGAGAGATGAAAAGGTAAAGGTCATTGATGTCGCGCTGGATTTTGTATTCAATTCCCACGAGGGCTTTACAAGAGCTTTTTCCAAGGAGTTTGGCATAACCCCGTATAAGTACAGCAAACAGACGCCGCCAATTTATCTGTTTATGCCCCCTTCCATCCGGGAACATTATCGCTATTTTTTGAAAGGAGTAAATCAAGTGGAAAAGAAACATGCAACCAACACCGTTTTTGTACAGGTTATCGAACGGCCGGAAAGAAAACTGATACTGAAAAGAGGCAAGGACGCCGCGGATTATTTTGAGTATTGCGAGGAAGTCGGCTGTGATATTTGGGGATTGCTTTGCAGTGTAAAGGAAGCGTTATATGAACCGATTGGTATGTGGCTGCCCGACACCCTCAGAACGCCCGGCACGTCGACTTATGCGCAGGGCGTTGAAGTCCCCGCCGGCTATGCCGGCGTCTTGCCGGAGGGCTTTGACATTATCACCTTACCCGCTTGCAAAATGATGGTTTTCCAAGGGCAGCCTTTCGAGGACGAGCATTTTGACGAAGCGATTTCAGATTTGTGGGAAGTAATGAAAACCTACAATCCTGAGCTATACGGGTTCCAATGGGCGGACGAGGACGCGCCGAGGTTTCAGTTGGAACCGCAGGGTTACAGAGGCTACATCGAAGCGCGCCCGGTTCGTCAAGTAAACAGTATAGAACAAACTGTATATTGAATTGGCTATCAAAAAGCGCTCATTGCCTCTCCTGTTCTTCGATGTCTGACGCTTCAACCGGCTCTTCCCTTCGCTTGTGCTGCTCCGGGTGCACCACATGCTTGATGAGCTCCGCGTCGTGCTGGATGTTGTTGATCTCCCAGTGGATCAGGAAGTTAAGCGCCGCGCGCAGAAGGATGATCGCGCCGACGGTAAGAATCTCATTCCAATCCCGCGCGATAACCGTGCGCAAAATCTCGCCGCCCAGTTTGAACTCCAGGCCGATGGCCATGCTCTGCGCGAGGGAAAGCCGTATGTTGGGCGCGTGCCTGAAAAAATAGTTGCAAAAAGCGCCGACAGCGCCCCATACCACGACGATGACGCCCATAAGCTCCAGGCCGTGGATGGTGATCGTAATAAACGAATGGAAAACCACCTCAAACGAGTCCAGCCAATGCACGACAACTCACCCGACTTTAAATATACGGAAAGGATATGTGTATTATATACCATCTCGCCGGGTTTGGCAAATAACTCGCCGGGTTTGGCAAATAAAATGAAGCGAACGGCATGGCGCCGCTTCACGGGCACGGCGTCGCGGGCCGTATTGGCCAGCAAACAGGAGCAAACGGCCATAAATCAAAAGATAATCACGCCATTTCAAAAAAACCGGTTTCTCCGGCCTCATGACTTTGTTTGCAATTGCGCGTACAAAGGAGTATCGTGTCACCGCTATGGGCATGAATATAGGGATAGCCGGTATATCGGGACTTGCGATGAGCGCGCTGCAGCTTCTTTTGACGCGCGGGATATCTTTGGCGTGCGCCAAAGAACTTCGGCTGGTCTTGATGCTGCTAAAGCTGCCGTTATGGACGCTCGCGTTCGTTGGCGTGGCGCTATGGTGGGGCGCCGGGCCGCTGATAGCCTTTGGCGCGGCGGCCGGGCTGTCGTATTTGACCGTGACCATCGTGCTTTTTTCGCGTTCGCGTAAGGGGGAATGAACCTTGCCTGAAATATCCATCATGCCGCATCGCGTCCATCTTCTGAGCACGGAGGTAGGCGCTTCCGTCGTCATGGGCTGGTGCGTGACGCTGCTGCTCATCGTTTTTTGCGTGGTCATCAACCGTCGAATCCGCCGCTTTACGGACACGCCGTCAGGGTTTCAAAACGTGATCGAGCTTGCGGTGGAAAGCGTGTATAGATTCGCGCATGGCAAGGTGGGCCACAACGCGGATTTTTGCGCGCCCGTGGTGCTGACGCTGATGACCTTTGTCTCCGCGGCCACGCTCGTGGAGCTTTTTGGCCTGCCGCCCGCCACGGAGGACCTCTCCTGCACGCTGGCGCTGGGCCTGATCACCTTTTCACTCGTCAACATCACCGCTTTGAAGGAGTTTGGACTCAGACGGCGCGTCGCCCGCATGGCGTCGCCCGTGTTCGTGGTACTGCCCATCCGCGTGATGACGGACTGCGTGGCCCCTATATCCATGGCGCTGCGGCTTTTCGCCAACGTGCTCGTGGGCGGCATCATCATGAAGCTGATCTACTCGGTCATTCCGCTGGTCGTGCCGGCAGTGCTTTCGGTTTACTTTAACCTGATCCACGTGGCCATCCAGACCTTCGTGTTCGGGCTTTTGACGCTCAACTACACGATGGAAGCGACGGAATAATATAGCGGCACCCGGGCGCTGCCCGTTTTTTTATAAAGATATTCGCAGGAGGGACTACCATGAGTGTTATTGGGATTATCGCGATCTCCGCCGCCGTGGCCGCGCTGACAGGCGTTGGCGCCGCGCTGGGCATGTCCATGGCCACCGGCCGGGCGGTTGAATCCATCGCCCGTCAGCCGGAAGCCGCGGGCAAGATCAGCTCCTCGCTGATGTTCGGCTTGATTATGATGGAAACGTGCGCCATTTATGGCCTGTTCGTCGCGATTCTGCTGATCTTCGTCATGCCCGGCCAGGTGCCGGTCTGAGCCATGGGAGGGCGATGACGTATGGAAGAATTCCTAAAGCTTTTTGACGCGCGGGATATCCTGCTGCACGTGATCAACGCGCTGATCCTGCTCGCGGCGGTCACGTATTTTGTCTATAAGCCCGCGCGCAAGTTTATGAACGAGCGCGCGGCGCGCGTGAAAGGCCAGATGGACGAGGCCGAGGCGCTGAAAAGACAGGCCGAAGCCGCGCTCGGCGAAGCCGAAGCCGCCCATAAAGCGGCGGAGGCGGATGTGAGCCGCGCCCAGTCGGAAGGCGCAACGCGGGCGCAGGCGTCCGCGGAGCAGATCCTGTCCGCCGCCAGGCAAAAAGCGGAAGAAACGCTGGCGCAGGCGCTGGCGGATGCCAACGCGATGAAGGCCGCGGCCCAGGAGGCTATCCAGGGCCAGGCGCTGTCCATGGCGGTGGAAATCGCTGAAAAGATGATCGGGCGCGAGCTCTCCCAAAAGGATAATGACGCGCTTGCCCGCGAGTTTTTGACAAAGGTGGGCTGACGGAATGCTACAAGGCAAGCTGTTGACAGCCATCGCGCTGGACGAAAAGACGCTGTTTGAAACAGAACAGCGCTTTTCTACGTTGCTGGGCGAGGAAGTCAGCCTGAAGATGGAAGTGGACACCTCGCTGCTGGGCGGCGTCCGCGCGGAGATCGGCGGCCGCATCTATGATGACAGCATCCGCGGCCAACTTTCCATGCTCAAGGGTTCGGTGCTGCTTGCGGCGCGGGACGCGTTGGAAGGTTCAAGCGGCGCGGCGGCCGCGGAGCGCATGCGCGGGCTTGTGGAAAAGCGTCTGGTGACCTTGGAGCCGGAGACACGCGCCTTGGGCGTTGTGCTCCGCGCGGGCGACGGCATCGCCACGGCCTCCGGCCTGTCCGGCTGCCAATATGGCGAACTGCTGGAGATAGAGCGCGCGTATGGCATCGCGATGAACCTGAACGAGGATACGGTGGATATCGTCCTCCTGTCCGGCGAAGACGACGTGCATGTCGGCGCCCGCGTGCTGGGCACGGGCCGCGTGCTGTCCGTGCCCGTGGGCCTTACGCTGATCGGCCGGGTAGTGGATCCGCTGGGCGAGCCCATCGACGGAAAGGGCCCTATCAAGCCGGACGCCTATCGTCCCATCGAGTCGCCCGCGCCCGCGATCATTGACCGCCAGCCGGTC
>JGI20171J29575_12612478_pt1 | contig 16757 bp, 15 predicted proteins | sample TergutNc150P4_FD_29575 | JGI IMG/M metagenome (IMG submission 29575)
CTTTGTGTATTAACGAGGATTTTTGTGAAAAATGACCAATGAAGATGTGTCGTGATGTTGTGGCAATGAGTTTTCGGAGGTGCCCTTAAGTAGTACATACCGGTTAAAAACATCATACCACTATTTATACTTATTTTCAACTAATTTAATTTCATTTTTAAATTAAATTTAAAATCAAGGTTACTATTCAGTGATCAAACCGTCATTATAATAACCAATAAAACCCGCCCGAAGGGACTCGAACCCCTGATCTTCAGAATCGGAATCTGCTGCGTTATCCAACTGCGCCACGGGCGGATATAATTGCTCTAAACTTTTCTGTTTACGCTTAGGGCTAAGGGATTTCACACATATTACAAAACATAATTCTCAACTTGTCTGATTGCACCGGCACGGTCTCTGCCCCATAGAAAACAAATCTTTGAAAAAGCACCTGTACGCATTAAACTTACACCGTATTGCTTTGCTAAAAGCTCTTCCATTGAAGACGCGTGCATTGTTGCTATCATACATATTCCACTGTTTACGGATTGCTCTACCGCTTTTACATCTTCCTCAGTCCCTATCTCGTCACATATAATTACGTCCGGTGACAATACTCTGATTGCCTGACTTATACCTGTGCTTTTAGGGTACCCGTCCAGCACATCACATAATCCTAAATCATTTTGCGCAATCCCCTGAGTTGTTCCGGCAAGCTCACCTCTGCTGTCTACTACCGACACATGGTAACAAAATTGATTGGACAGCTGTCTCGCTAAATCCCTTAACACCGTAGTTTTTCCGCTGCACGGCGCTCCGCAAATCAGCATTCCGCCTTTGTCTCTGTTAAAGTTATTAACAAGTAAGCTTGCGCACCCCTTTATTTCTCTTGCAATACGTAAATTGATTGAGGAAATATCTCTTATATTTGTGATTTCATTAGATTGTGACAATACGGCAGTACCACATAATCCGGCGCGCAATCCGCCTTTCACCGTAACATATCCATTCTTAATCTCATTTTGGCGGCTATATACTGAATAATTGCATATAGTTTGAAAAGTGTCGCAAATGTCTTTTTGATTTGATACCAACATAGGCTGATCTGTTATCATTTCTGTTACACAGCCATTTTCTGTAAAAAAATACTGCTGGTCACCACAATAAACCGCAGACGGTTTATTGACTTTAAGCCTGATCTCCTGTGCTTTAATCTGTATATTTATTGGCACCGCAGACAACGCGGAAAATAACCGCGGTGAAAGACATCTGCATGCATCCATATACCTAATGTCACTTTTCTCCTTTATATTTACCATATGTGTTATTCTCTGCCGAAAAATTTATCATGAATAGATCTTACCGCTTTATCCGCATCCTCTTTGTCTATTAAAACAGAAACCTTGATTTCACTTGTACTTATCATTTGAATGTTAATTTGTGCGTCATATAATGCTTCAAACATTTTTGTCGCAACACCGGCATGACTCTCCATACCTGCCCCGACAATTGATATTTTCGCTACATCATCGTCATAAAGTACAGATTTTGCTCCGATATCCTTAACAAAATCTTTTAAAATATCAACAGCTTCAGAGCCTCTGTCCGCATTTAAAGTAAAGGTAATATCTTTCGTATCATCACGGCCGATTGATTGTAAAATAATATCTATGTTAATGTCATTCGCGGATAACCTGGAAAACAATTTGAATGCCAGCCCAGGCTTATTAGGAATACCAATCACCGATATTCTTGCCACATCTGTATCTTTTGCCACGCCGCTTATCAGCATTTTTTCCATTTTAACCTTCTCCTTTACGATAGTCCCTGGTTTCTTTGTAATACTAGATAGAACTTCTAATTCTATATTATATTTCTTTGCCATTTCTACTGAACGGTTATTAAGTACCTGCGCGCCTAAAGTGGCGAACTCCAGCATTTCATCATATGAAATTTCAGACAGCTTGATTGCGTTCGGTACACGCCTGGGATCAGCTGTATATACACCTTCAACATCAGTATATATTTGACATAGATCCGCATGCATTGCTGACGCAATTGCTACAGCGCTAGTGTCAGAACCACCCCTGCCCAGTGTAGTAATATCGTCAAATCTTGAAATCCCCTGAAACCCCGCTACAATAACAATAGATTTTTTATCAAGCTCTTTTTTTATTCTGCCCGGTTCAATTCGCCGGATTCTAGCTAAAGTATGGGATGAAGTGGTCAAAAAGCCCGCCTGCCATCCAAGTAAGGATACTGCCGGATAGCCTAGCTTTTCTATAGCCATCGCTAAAAGCGAAATAGATATTTGTTCACCGGCCGAAAGCAGCATATCTCTTTCTCTTTTCGAACCGTTTGGATTAATTTCTTTTGCTTTGGCAATAAGTTCATCAGTTGTATCACCCTGAGCCGACACAACGACTACTACATCGTTGCCGCGTTTATATGTATCTGTTATGATTTTTGCAACATTCATCAGTTTTTGCGCATTGGCAACAGAACTGCCGCCGAATTTCTGAACAATTAAACTCATAAATAGGGGCATTATACTCCACCCATTCAGCGCACCGTGAACACATGAACCGGAAGAGTCTTATACCCGCGTCACCACCTTTTTTATAACTTGCATAACATTGTCATGCGGAATAAGAGCCGTAAAAGACGGCTGCAAGGGACTTTTAGAGAATGCTCAAAGATCCCCTATTCGAATAACCGACAGCACTGTGAGCTTCTGCTGTTTTAACAGCTCCAATCTTTCATTTAGCGTTTCCCATGACATTTGTTCTGTCGTAAATGCCAATTCATTATTTGGAACACCGGGCTTTCTTATTAACGCAATCTTCCCTAACGTTTTTTCTATCTCTTCAATATTATAAGCAGCACAGGGGTACTGTTCTCCTGTGTTCTCCAACACAATGGGATGGTTCTCCTGTGATGCTAAAAGAACATAATAAGCAAAAACAGAGTCATTATAATCAATAACATTGCTGCTGCTTCCATCTGACCAGAAAAGATATTTTCTTGTTTTAAAGTGTTTACAGCAATCCACAATATCCGCCACTACGGCACTGGCTGTAGGTAATTTCCCGGCACCTTTTCCATAAAAAACAACATCTCCGGTACAGTCTCCCCGTACCATTATTCCGTTAAATTCGTAATCAATGTTGGCTAACTGGCTGCTTGAAGGTACAAACATAGGAGATACAATAATATCCATACTTCCATCATTTTGAATTTTCACACGGCCTATCAGTTTTATACATCCGCCCCATGCTGCCGCATAACTTACATCACGCAAAGTGATTTCGGTAATACCTTCTGTATGTACCCATTCGGGATAAATATGACACCCGAATGTGAGTGAAGCTAAAATACAAATTTTCCTGCAGGCGTCATGTCCCATAATATCCGCTTCAGGGTTTCGTTCCGCGTATCCCAAATTTTGCGCTAATTTTAAAGCGTCATCAAAATTCATGTTATCCCGTACCATTTTTGTAAGAATAAAATTCGTGGTACCATTTAGTATACCGGCAATCTCATCTACATTATTGGCTACAAGACATTGATTTATCGGCCGTATTATAGGTATACCTCCGCCTACACTGGCTTCGAAAAGAAAATTCGCGTTATTCTCTTTAGCGGTCTTCAGCAGCTCGGCACCAAACCCAGCCACCAGCTCCTTATTAGAAGTGACAACGCTTTTCCCTGCCTCCAAGCTTCTTTTTACATACTCAAAGGCCGGTTTTATTCCGCCAATAACCTCAACAACAATACGTATATCTATATCGTTTATAATGTCTTCAAAATTTTTAGTAAACCTATCCTCCAAAGGACTTTCCGGAAAGTCACGTATATCTAAAATATATTTTATATATACCTCTTCACCTAAACAGGCAAAAAGCTTCGTCTTATGCGTTGTAATAATATCCGCGACACCGGAACCTACTACACCATGGCCAAGTATAGCGATGTGAACCATTTATTTCATCCTTTCTTCGTGCTTTAGGGACGGGACCTAAATAAATGTTAGACTTTAGGCCGCCTAGGGACAGGAGATGTCTAACATTTTTTCTGGACTGGTCCCTTATTCACTTGCGTCAACAGGAGGATCCGGACTGTCTGTATTTTCCGGTTCCTGTTCTGTGGGCTCTTCCGGAACGGTTGTAACGTCTTCAACATAATCAGTCATGGAATCACCGGGTTCTGTTTCTTCCACATAAGGTGCCGCTGTAGTTGGCTGAACCGGTGGCACATACTGAGGAGAAGTGTTTGGAATGTAATGATTTCCATAGCACATTTCCGGCAGATTATCTTCTGTATAATATCCCGTCCGCGACGAACAGTAAGAAGTTGCTAATTTGCCCGTTGCCGTGCAATAGCTGTATTCCTTAATCGTTTCAGGTATTGCAAATTTTTTTACTTCTTTGTCTTCAAGATACCGGCTCATTACATCATGAAATGATTTTGTTGCCACGTTTCTGTTGAGTATGGTCTCCGGTATTTCATATCCGGTCCAAACCGCTAAAGACGCGTAAGGTGATACACCGCAAAACCACGAATTTGTATCCTGATCTGTCGTTCCGGTTTTCCCTATTATCTCCCAGCCTTCAATACCGGCCAAAGACGCAAATGTACTTCTGCCTTCTTCCACATTGTACTTTAACAGTCTGTTTATGATTGCGGCCGCTTCTTCCTTATAAACGCGCTTAGGTACAGGCTCACGATTATCTAAAATCACTTTTCCGTTTGAATCTGTAACGTACATATAGGAATAAGGTTCATAATATAGCCCTCCTGTTCCCATAAAAGCATAGGCTGACGCCATTTCAAGAGCCGTTACACCGCCTCTCAGCCCACCTATAGAAAGTCCGCCTAAATTTACAGCATCTTCTTCATCCAAATGTTTAAATCCCATTTTTGTTGTCGCCAAATCATAAGCTTTTCTCACACCTACCATATCTCTCATCAGTCTGGCGGCCGCGCAGTTCGCGGAAACTTCAATAGCATCTACAACCAGTATGCTGTCGTGATACTTATCATCCCAATTTTTGGGACCTGGCTCTGTACCGGGGCCATACCATTCGGGAATCTTCATATCTTCTATAGCGGAAGAAAAATGTATTTTTTCCTCATTAATAGAATAGGCGTAATCAAATAACGGCTTTATTGATGAACCGGGCTGACGCGCTGTATCCGTTCCCATATTCAGCAGCAAATTGCCTTCTTTCACATCTGCACTGCCTACTGTCGCCAGTAAGCGGCCTTTCATATCTACCATGCTCATACCAATTTGCAGGTCAGGCTCATCGCTTCTATCAATGTGAAGCGCCACATCCTCCATAATCTTTTGGGCCTTCAAATCAACCGCGCAATAAATATCGTACCCTTCAGTATACAGTCTTCTGACCGCCGCCTCGGAGCTTATATTATACTGCTTTGATAAATCGTCCACCAGCTGGCCAAATAAAAAATCAATATACCAGCTTTGCACATCAGAGTAATCATCCTCTTCTTCCTCTTCGCCCAGATAAACATGCTGCTTATAAAATTGAAGATTCTTCGATTCCTCCATTGACGCTTTATACTGTTCTTCAGTTATTTTTCCCTGTTCTCTCATGGCAGCAAGAATAAGCTCACGGCGATCTTTATTATTATCAGGGTATACCAGGGGGTTCCATTTGGAAGGATTTTGTGTAATACCGGCAATAGCCGCACACTCTGTAATAGAACATTGATCTATACTTTTATTAAAATACGTCTCGGCGGCCGCTTCAACTCCCTGACAGCTGTTTCCGAAATTCACCACATTCAAATAAGCTTCAAGTATTATGTCTTTTGAATATTTTTTTTCCGCGTTAATGGCACGGAAAATTTCCCTCAATTTACGGGTAAGGCTTACTTCATCATCATCTGTCACGTTTTTAATCAGCTGCTGGGTGATTGTAGACCCTCCATAAGCGTCATCACGTCCGGAAACCAGGGTGAAAATAGCGCTGCCGGTACGGATCCAATCAACTCCGTTATGCTCCCGAAACCGCTTGTCCTCAATAGCGACAACAGCGTCCTTCATCGCCTGGGGTATATCCTGATAATCTACCCATACCCTATTTTCCTTATCATAAAGCTTCTGAGTTTCTTCATATTCACTTTTTTCAGCATTCCAGCAATGAATTTTACTGCTCAAGCTTAATTTTCTGTTATCCAAATCAAAACCGAGTGGTTCTCTAGAAAGACTTATTAAATATATAACTAAAGAAAAACCGACAATTACACAAGCCGACGCAAATACCATAGTGGAAGTAACAATCATTTTCCATAAAATTTTTAAAGTACTTCTGATACGTATTGCCGGTGAACGCCTTTTTACATGTTCACGCCTTTTGCCCGAATATTTACTAATATCAGTCTCTCTCATAACAACCCTCCCATTCAGATTAACTTCTTAATTATTATAACATTTATTTTTAAAAAAATAAATATATTTTTTAAAGAAAATACAGGTCTTCCCGGACTTCTCCTGTCATGAAGTGACAGGAGAAGCAAAAAAGCTGGCGCAAAAGGATTTATCCTTTTGCGCCAGCTTCAAAGTCATTGATTTAATTAAACTGCTACTTCAATTACCATACCCGGATAATCTCCAACAGGAAATGCATTTTCGAAATCATCTTTATTTTGTGCGCTGCCGTTTATAATTATTTTTCTTATAGGAGAATCATCAATAGACAGCTTGTCACATGTTACTAATGTTTTACTAATGTCGAGTTCTGTCATTGTAATTTTATCACTCATTAACGATAAGGATTCCAGCTTTGTGTTCGTGCTTAGATCAAGTCCGGTTAAAGCTGTACCATCACAGATCAATGTTGTCAGTTCGGTGTTGCTACTCACATCTATCGTTTGCAGATGAGTATTCGTTTTGATGTCCAAATACGTCAGCTTAGGGGCACTGCTAAAATCCATAGACAATACATCTGAATCGAAGCTGTCAGCCAAAATTAATTTCTCTAAATTGGGGAAATATGCTAAGTCAACCAAGCTTGCGATCTCTACTCCCGCATCCTTAGTATCAAATTCCACAACCGCTTCAGCTTCAGCTTTAGTTATATAATCGGCTAAATTATAATAATCATAAAAAAGGTAATTCCAAAAACCTTCATCTGTAAAGAAAACTGATGGTGATAGCAATAATAGGTCTGATGGATCTAGCAATGGCAGAACAACTTCATATTCCCATATTTCACAATTCGTGCCGTCACTTGCTATTACCTTGAATGTAGCGAAGGGAGATATTTTATTACTAATTGTCAACAGGCCACTTTCTTCATCAATTTCTACAAATTCTTCAATGGCCGGGTCGTCAGCTTTAACACTCCATTTCACATCGCCCCATTCCACAGGATTTGCCTCAGCGTCTTCAATGCTCACAGTATGTGTAACGGTGGCATCTTCTGTATCTGTTGGATCTGGGATAAAGATTTCTGTATGTACAGCAACGGTAACCTCTTCCGGGTCTGTAGGATTTGTGTCAGTCGGATCTGTGGGATCTGTGTCAGTTGGGTCTGTAGGATTTGTGTCTGACGGATCTGTCGGGTTTGTGTCAGACGGATCTGTCGGGTTTGTGCCGGACGGATCTGTAGGATTTGTGTCAGACGGGTCTGTCGGGTTTGTGCCAGTTGGGTTTGTCGGTGTTGTGTCAGACGGATCTGTAGAATTTGTGCCGGTTGGGTTCGTCGGTGTTGTGCCGGACGGGTCTGTCGGGTTTGATGTATCAGATGTAGAGCCGCCTTCATACAGCTTCTGTCCTATTTTTTCACCGGCTTTGCCTGTTAAGTTAAACTTCGCTACATACTTTTGTATCCAGGTAGCACAGTTTACGTCGATCTTTCCGCTTGGCAGAAAGTTAACCAGCTTTTGTGCTGTTTCACTTAACAAATACTTTGCCATTTTAGCAACGTGCTTTTGTACTCTTGTAGCGTCTTTTACTGTAATTTTGCCGTCTTGGTCCGCGTCACCTATAATGCCTATTAAGGTGCCTTCTCCCAGCTCTCCTCCTGATTCACCGGCCGCATAGAAGCTTGGAATTGCTATAGAAAACATACTTAACAATATAGCAAAAACAAGCGTTAAGCCAATAACTTTGCGTTTACGTTCCATCGTTTAAAACTCCTCCTTAAATTTAATAAATAGTTTAATTCATCTTCTGTAACAAGTTGTGATTTTACGGAAGATATTATATTAAAATTACATCGTATATTATTTAAAATTTTTATGTACTAAACAATCGCCGATGTAATATTAATCAAAAATAATGCGCTGTCCAAATAACAATAAAATATAAAATCGAAATATTTTTGATATTTACAGGAATAATCTTACCCTCTTATTACTTTGCTGGCATTTAAACTTCCATTTTATTATACATAATCAGTTCAGTAAAATCAATACCCAATTTTATCAAAATTGTAAAATAGATATATTAAACTTAAGACCAAACACGAAAACCCGCAAAAATGAGATAAATACTTGATTTTATTGTCATTAATTATTATACTTTACTATATAGATTATATTGCTTCTTGTGTATAAATGGTGATTAAATTTCAATCTGTTTTGAAAGGCGGCCGTGGTTTGCTTAAGTATGGCGAAAGATTAGAACCGCTTGGTAAAGGCGTAAGCCTTATTGTGAATTCCGCATACCATTTTTCCACCGATACAATACTGCTGGCGCAGTTTTCGGAAGCGGAAAAAAGCAAAAACGCTGTCGATTTAGGTTCCGGCTGCGGCGCTGTTTCTTTTTTTTGGTCAAGGGAAGACAAGCCTGAAAGAATAACAGCGGTAGAAATACAGTGTGACGCTGCCGATATGATACGCCGCTCCGCGGAATATAATAAATTGGAAGACAGAATAGCCGTAATTAAATCTGATATGCGAAGCTTAAAAGGACAGCTTCCCTATGGCACATTTGATTTAGCCGCTTGCAACCCTCCCTACAAGGCGATAGGACACGGTATTCAAAATCCAGATACAAAAAAACTTGCGGCACGTCATGAAACTGACTGCACTTTAAACGAGGCGGTATTTTCAGCGTCAAAGCTTCTTCAGTTTGGAGGCCGGCTTTGCCTTTGTCACCGTCCTGAACGATTGACAGATATTTTATTAGCTATGCGTCAAAATGACCTTGAACCGAAAAAAATACGGTTTGTACAGCATCGAAAATCAAAAGCGCCGAAACTGGTGTTAATAGAAGGGCGTAAAGGCGGAAAACATGGCTTCTTATCACATCTGCCGGTATTGGTCATAGAAGATGGACAAGGTGGTTTTTCTAAAGAAATGCTAGATATCTATGGTGAATATAAAAATTAGGAACAAGTTAAATAATAAAGGCGTGTTTTAAATGCTGCTCATGCTATGTAAAACAACATATGTGGAAGCATTCATTGTAGGGGAGCATTGATATTATTTGCGCAATGTTGTGCCAGGAGGTGGAGCATAATGCTTCCGGGAAAACTATATGTAGTGGGAACACCTATAGGTAACTTATCAGATATATCTAAGAGAGCGCTTGAAACGCTAAGCACAGTTGATTTTATTGCCGCGGAGGATACCAGGGTCACAGTGAAGCTGCTTAACAGGTTTAATATAAAAAAAGCAATGATCAGCTATTTCGAGCATAATAAAAAGGAAAAAGGCATGCAAATATGTCAAAGGATTTTAGCGGGGGAAAATTGCGCCCTTGTAACAGATGCCGGTATGCCCTGTATTTCTGATCCCGGTGAAGATTTAGTAAGGCTTTGCATAGAACAAAATATAGAAACAGTTTCCGTACCCGGACCCAGCGCTTTACTTGCCGCTTTATCTATATCCGGTCAAAAAGCACAAAGATTCGCCTTTGAAGGATTTTTAAGTGTAAATAAAAAAAACCGGATTTCGCATTTAAATGAATTAAAATATGAAAAACGGACAATGATCTTTTATGAAGCCCCGCATAAATTGAAAAACACACTAAAAGATTTTTTTGAATTTTTTGGTGACCGCGAACTGTCAATTGTAAGAGAAATAACAAAACGATACGAAACAGTTATAAGGACTACCACAAAAGAGGCTACGGAGATGTATGACAATATCACATTAAAAGGCGAAATCGTACTCATATTATCAGGCTTGCGGGAAAAATGCGCGGAACCATTGTTCACTTTAGCGGAGGCAGCGGAAAAAGCAAAAAATTTAATTTTAAATGAGGGATTGAAAACAGCGGAAGCGGCCCGTATTGCCGCGGAGGAAACGGGTGTTAAGAAAAATCTGATTTATAAGGAGCTATTGATTAATGACATATAACGAAGCATTAAAGAAAGTCCGTTCTTTAAAAAGATTAGGATCTCAGCTTGGATTGGATCGCTTAATTACTTTATTGGAACGTATTGGAAACCCTCATAAAAAATTAAAAATAATTCATGTGGCGGGTACAAACGGAAAAGGTTCTGTATGCACAATGCTTTCAGCTATTTTGACGCGTTCGGGACTTAAAACAGGTTTATTTATATCTCCGTATATTACTGATTTCAGGGAACGCATTCAAATCAATGAACATTATATCCGGACGGGTACCTTTATAAAAAGTGTAGAAATAATCTTTCCGGAAATAGAAAAATTGATGCGGCAAGGTGTTTCGATCACCGAATTTGAGATGGTATGCGCCGTGGCTTTTTATTGTTTTGCCCTTGAAAAATGCGACATTGTAGTTTTGGAGACAGGATTAGGCGGGAGGCTGGACGCTACAAACGTCGTCCCGGACCCTCTTTGTTCAGTTATAACATGTATAGGGTTAGATCATATGAATATTTTAGGCAACACTATACAATCAATTACTTTTGAAAAATGCGGAATAATTAAAGATAGCGGCGTAACTATTATGGCAAAACAGAACTACGGGGAAAGCCGGGAAGAAATTATTAAGCAGGCAGTTTCAAAACATAACAGTATGATCTTTTCGGAGGAGCTAGAAGCGGAAAGCATATCCTCAAGTATTTTTGAAAATATTATTAAATACAGAGGGGTATTAATACGTCTGAGCCTCAAAGGACACCATCAAATTGATAATGTTAAGGTAGTTATCTCAGTTATAAACTTTTTGATTTCCAGTTACGGCTGCGGCATTTCTTTTGATGATTTGACATGGGGCCTGGAACACACTAAACATCCCGGCCGGATGGAGCTTATGAATAAAAATCCGATTATCCTTCTTGACGGCGCACACAACCTTGACAGCTTCAAAGCTTTAGTGCAAATTTTAAAAACAGACCTGAACAACAAGCAGGGAAATATTTGCATATTCGGCATGTTGAAAGACAAAGACATTTCTTCATGCATATCGGCTATTAAAAATCATTTTACAACTGTCATTACCGTACCAATATCAAGCGAAAGAAGTTTAACTGAATTTGAGCTTGCGGAACATTGTAAAAATCATTTTGGAACCGTCATTCCTTCAAGCGATGTTACCTCAGCTTTTGAAACAGCTTATGGTATCGCAAAAAAAACAAGTAAAAACATAGTAATCTGCGGGTCCTTGTACCTGGTGTCGGAAATTCGCCCTTATATTTTGAAAACGCTTCAAAAACCTTATTAAGTGACGTCAGCATAAAACAAAAAAAACAACCTATACTAATATATGATTAGTATAGGTATAGTTTTTTAAAGAGCGGGGTGTAAAACTAGATGATAAATATGAAATCAGATAAAAAAATACTTACCGCATTTTTGGATGGAGAAATTGACCAGCATAATGCGGAAGGTATACGAAAATCCATTGATATAGAAGTGGAAAAAAAACAGCCTTACATTTTGCGGCTGGATTTTTCGGATGTGAATTTCATGGACAGCTCTGGCATAGGATTAGTGATGGGAAGGTATCGGGAAATGGATTCCCGGGGCGGAAAATTAAAAGTAACTAACATACCAAAGCATCTGGAAAGGATTTTTAAATTGTCAGGGCTTATGGGACCGTTAGGGGAGGTATTCGAGTGAATATTTTAAATGAAATGAATATAAGCTTTTCAAGCAAAAGTACAAATGAAGGATTCGCGAGAAGTGTTGTCTCCACATTCGCACTGCAGTTAGATCCGACAATAGGTGATTTGGCTGATATTAAAACGGCTGTTTCAGAAGCTGTTACAAACTGCATTGTTCACGGTTATGAAATGGGTTCAGGTACAATATACATAAACGCGAAAATAGTCGAACCAAACAGAATTATTATAAAAATTCGTGATAAAGGAAAAGGGATTCCAGATATCGCGAAGGCAATGGAACCTCTTTTTACAACAGCGGCAGATCAGGAACGCGCCGGTCTGGGGTTTGCTGTTATGCAAAGCTTTATGGATCGGGTAAAGGTGACATCAACAGTCGATAAAGGTACCGTTGTCACTATGGAAAAATCTATTATAAATAAGAATTATGAGAAGCATTGAAGAGTGATTTAAATGAATAAAATAGAGGATAAAAAAGTTGAGGATAATTTAGGGCTTGTCCATGCATGCTGTAAACATTTTAAAGACAAAGGAATAGATTATGACGATTTGTTTTCGGCCGGATGTATGGGACTTGTTAAAGCGATAAAAAACTTTGACGATTCCAGAGGCTTAAAGCTTTCAACATATGCCGTACCTGTCATTTTAGGTGAAATAAAAAGGTTGTTTAGAGATGACGGTGTTGTAAAAGTCGGGCGAAAACTGAAAGAGCTCGCAATGAAAGCAATCCGTCTGAACAACGCGTACATAAAAGAAACCGGCAGAGAATTAAGTATAAATCAGATGGCGGAATACTTGTCGGTGGAACCGCATAAAATAAGCGAAGCGCTCAGCGCGGTACAGATACCGGTTTCCCTGACTTACGGTTATGATGAAGGAAACGGAGAAGAGATAGTTATACCTGTGGAATCCGAAGAAGAAAGTATATCGGAAAAAATGTCGTTGCAGCAAACTATAAACGAGCTTTGTGAGCAAGACAGAAACTTGATTATGCTGAGATATTATGAAAATAAAACCCAAAGCCAGACAGCAAAGCTTTTGGGAATAACACAGGTACAGGTAAGCCGGCGCGAAAAAAAGATTTTAGGTCAGCTCCGCGAGAAATTGACAGTATAGACAGACATCATACTAAAGCATATTTCCTATCTTCTCCTTATACCTCTTTTTTTTAATTTTTTTAAAGCAAGCTCCGCTTTATCCAGAACTTTTATATCATTTGCGTAATTACATTTTGTTCTTGACTTCTCTAAACTCACCCAAATATAACTGTCGATTTCACTTTCTTGAATTCTAACTTTATCTGTAGCTGCCCTTGCTAAAAAAAATACTACACGCTTTCTTATTTTGCCAAACGGGCAATAATCACTCACTTCACGGAACCCTTTAACAATTGAAACGTCAAGATTTGTTTCTTCTTTTATTTCCCGTATAGCTGTATCTTCTTCTTTTTCACCCAACTCAACATGCCCTTTAGGGAAACTCCAATATTTTCCGTTATTATTCTTAACAAGCAATATTTTAGTACCATATCTGCCCTGATAAAATACTACCGCACCGCAGGATTTTTCATACAAACACGTAATAGCTTTAATTTTAGGAGTTTTAAAACAGGAAAGAAAATGCATTAGTTCCGGTTTGTAGTATATCTCCCCCTCCGGAGAAACAACGGCTTTTTCTTCTCCGTCGTCTAAAGTAGCAATGGCTATAACAATACCATCCATTTCATCTTTCACGGGATTATTGGTTACAATATAGCATGCCTGATTATAAATATCCTGTCCGAGTAAATAGCCGGAATAAAGTTTTCCGTCAAGAAGCGTACCTAATACACTTGCTTTGACTTTTTGCGCAATCACAGACGTTTCACCTCCAAACTAAAATGAGAATCTCCCCTAAAAGGTTCTAAAGTGTATTTGAAACCGTCGATGATTCAAGGAAAGTATTATCTGCTCCAATATCATTTCCGGCTGAACAACTTTTAATAATAAATATAACTATACATATTAAAAAAATCAGAAACGCGGCAGTTGTAATAAGAAATCTCCGGCGAAGCCTATTTCTTTTGTAAGTACGTTTATATTTGGATGTGTTGACGTAAACTTGATCTGCACCTATAAGCAGTTTTTTCAGCTTAGACAGCGTACTTTGATTATGCAAATAATTCACCCTCCTCAAATTAAGAATAAGGTTAAATTCAATACGCAAAAAATATTATACACCAATAAAAATAGAATTACAATAAGGGCACCTCCGAAAACTGCCTATACGCTTTCCGGGTGCATCCGGCTGTAATGAAAAATGTATTGCTGTGCAATACCCGCGTAGCTGCCTAAAATTTTAGGATCTAAGTCCGCAAATAAAGTACTCAGCGCGCGTTTCATCCAAACGTCAACAGGGAAGCTTTCTGTTCTGTGAAACGCAAACAGTAAAATACAGTCAGATACTTTTTTACCTATGCCTAAGATCTTCATCAGCTCAGACTGTGCCTCTTCATAAGGGGCATTTTTGCATATAGAAATATCAATCTGTTTTTTAGACAGTTTTTGTGCGCAGTCAATCAGGTAACGGCTTCTAAATCCCGCTTTAATCACTTGTAAATCTTCTTCCGTTAAAGACGCCATTTTTTCTAAGGAAGGGAACGCGAAGTATGCTTCTTCCCCTTGTGATGTGGTAATAGCATCGCCAAAGTTTTCACATAACCGCCGAATAATCCCTTTGATTCTTTTTATGTTGTTATTCTGTGAAATAATAAACGTACATAATGTCTCAAAAGGTTCCTGCCTTAATATACGGATCCCGGAGGCATATTCTGCGGCTTTCGCTAAGACAGGGTGTGACCGACTCAGCTGTGAAATAATCTCATTATAATCTGTATTTAAATCAAAATAAGGTTCCCAGATAGTTTCGTAATCTTCAAGACTTACACCTGATAAAACCAAATCCGTGTTGTTCATTTTGGCGGTTATAACTTTACCAAAAGCAATTCCGGTAAAACTGTTGTCTTCGTTTTTTGTCCATCTGAAACATTGGCCGCAGTCTAATGTTTGTTCCAGATCAAGCGGTACCGCATCATACACAATTATTTCATTATTTTTATTACTTTCAACCCTGGCGCACGACGCGCCGCCTATTCCGCGCACTTGGGATTCCTGAAATAGCGGGGTTTTTGTGATCGCGTCACTGCTTTTTTTATTACTTTCAACCTTCATTTTCTTGCTCCAGTCTTATTCTTCTTTTGATAAAAATAATTTCAAAGCTTTCAAAAAACAGTTTTTATATTCGCCCAAACCAATAAAAACATTATTCTGGTCATATATTTTTACAACACAAGCGGACGGCTCGACTGTATTATTCAGCACAATTGAACTGTCCTCCTGTGCTGCCCCGCTTTTAAATTTTATAGACTGTTTTTTTGACAGCTTTAAAGAAGGATAATTGTTGAAAATGCTTTCTACAGGATACAGTATTTCGTTTAGCTTGCCTTGCCGGCTCAATTGCTGAATTTCGCTGAGAGAAACAGCTTCAGAGATATGGTACCCGCAAGCCTTTGTCCTAACTAATGATGTTAAACAAGCGCCGCATTTAAGTACCGCGCCCAAATCATCAATTAGAGTCCGTATGTACGTGCCTTTTGAACAGAGGACTTTCATTGTACCTTCCTGAGCGGTTTCATCAAAATTCAGCAGCGCAAGACTAAAAATAGTTACGGTTTTAGCTTCACGCTCAACCTCAATACCTTGTCTGGCTAAGGAATAAAGCCGTTTGCCATTCTTTTTTGCGGCAGAAAACATCGGAGGTATCTGCGCAATATTGCCGGTAAACCGGGGAAGCTCATTTTCGATTGCTGTTTGTGTAATATAAGATTGTTCGCATTTTAATACGCTGCCCCAAATATCTAATGTGTCTGTGACCATTCCTAACTTAAAACCCGCGATATATTCCTTATCGTGATTTTCAATAAAGGAAATTGCCTTTGTCCCACTGCCTAAAAAAAGCGGCAATACGCCGGTAGCGTTTGGATCTAACGTACCGGCGTGTCCTATCTTTTTTTGATAAGTTAATTTACGCATAACAGCAACTACATCAAAGGAAGTGAAGTTTTCCGGCTTATCAACAATTATAACCCCGTTCATAATATTTTTTCAGCCTCCGTAATAAGCTTTTGTTTAACGTAATCAAAATCACCTGAAACAATACATCCGGCGGCAGCGGAATGCCCTCCGCCGCCAAATATAGAACAGAATTTTGAAGCGTTGACATTTTGGCCGGTACGTACAGATATTTTGTATGTACCGTCTTTTTTTTCACGCATAGTAATTCCTATGAGAACACCCTCAACACGTTTTGGGATAGATGCAATATCTTCCGCTTGATCTTCACTTAAATGTGCTGACTCCAGCATTTTGACCGGGACATGTATAAGCGCGATTTTGCCGTTTGCAAAAAATTCAAGCGTATCGTATACCATCCGTTCAAAAGCGATTTTCGGGCGTGACTTAATTTCAAACATAATTTGATTAATGCCAGGCCAATCGCATCCGGCGTCCATCACCCTGGCCGCAATCAGATGAGTTTTTGCCCTTGTATTTATATACTTAAAACATCCGGTATCAGTAGAAATACCGGTATAAATGCAGCCGGCTATTTCTTTTAAGATAGGTACATTTAAAAGACATATCAAATCATAAATAATCTCACAGGCTGCCGCGGCGTCAGGGTCTATTATACGATATTTTGCGAGTATGC
>JGI20171J29575_12612476_pt1 | contig 16684 bp, 16 predicted proteins | sample TergutNc150P4_FD_29575 | JGI IMG/M metagenome (IMG submission 29575)
CTTGCCGGAATTCCTTCTGTGGTATACGGGTTTTGGGGACTGTTGTTCATTGTTCCCGCCATACGCAATTACATAGGAGGACCGGGGCTTAGCATACTGGCCGGAGCTATTATTCTCGCCATTATGATTCTGCCTACAATTATCAGTATTTCCGAAGTGTCACTTCTGGCACTCCCCCGCCACTACAAAGAAGGAGCTCTTGCTTTGGGAATGACTCATTTGCAAACTATACGTTCCGTGCTGCTGCCCGCTTCCAAATCGGGAATAGTCGCCGCCGTCATCTTAGGTATAGGGCGCGCGATTGGTGAAACAATGGCGGTTATTATGGTTTTAGGCAACGCTGTCGCCGTCCCTGAATCTATTCTTGACCCGGTCAGAACATTGACCACAAATATAGGGATTGAAATGGGATACGCTTCGGGCGAACACCAGCAGGCTCTTTTTGCCACGGGAATTGTGCTGTTTATTATAATCATGATTCTAAATGCCTCCGCCCAATACATCACACGAAGGAGATCCGGCTAATGCGCCTGACGCGCACCGCATTTAGTGATAAGAATTGACGAAAGGTGGGACAAAAGGCATGATGCTTTTGAATGATTCTGGCGCGGCGTCATGTCCCGCAAAATGAAGAAAAAATCACGTACCGGCGAAAATGCCGCTAAACTGTTGATTTGGTCAGCTGCTCTTTTTGTAATGGCGGTTTTAATAGCGATTATTGCATATGTACTGATAAAAGGCTTGCCTATAATTAATTGGCAGTTTCTTACCGACATCCCGCGCAGTATGGGACGTGACGGCGGAGTTGCCTCTACTATTGTGGGTACACTCCTTGTAACTATTGTAGCCATTATTATAGCAATACCCTTCGGAATGGGAACAGCGTTTTATCTTGCGGAATATACAAGAGAAAACATAATTACCCGTATTATCCGGTTCAGCGCGGAATCACTGGCCGGAATCCCTTCCATCGTATACGGGCTTTTTGGTTTTATCTTTTTTGTCATGTATCTGAATATGGGCTGGTCTATTTTGTCCGGCGGATTAACTTTGGCGGTTATGATTCTTCCCACACTTATCCGCACAGCTGAAGAAGCAATCCGCACTGTTCCACAAACCTATCGTGAAGTCAGCTTCTCACTTGGCGGGACAAAATGGCAGACAATAATCAAGGTAGTATTTCCGTCCGCGCTTCGCGGTATCGCAAACGGCATTATATTAAGCATTGGACGTTGTATTGCTGAAACAGCCGCCGTTGTTTTAACCGCGGGATCGGCTTTGCGTATGCCTTTATCTATCTTCTCCCCTGCCAGAACAATGGCGGTTCACTTTTATATACTTGCGAGAGAAGGGATCTCAATGGAGAACGCTTACGGCACGGCCGCCCTTTTAATTATTCTTATTTTTCTTATAAATGTTGTCGCTAACACGCTGGTAAATAAATTTATGGCAAAAGTACGCTGACATAGAGGTGGAAAATGATTCAAAAAACTAAGATAATCATTAAGAATCTAAACTTTTATTTTAATAATAAACAGGTAATTCATGATTTCAATCTAAAGGTTCCAAAAAATGAAATCACATCTGTTTTTGGTCCCGCAAACAGCGGGATAACAACCCTGCTCCGCTCCTTAAACCGTCTGTACGAATTAATCCCGGACGCCCGTATGGAGGGTGAAATACTGCTGGACGGCAAAAGCATCTATGCTCAGGATATCAATGTAACCGAGCTTCGCCGAAAGGTTGGGATGGTTTTCGATATCCCAACACCTCTTCCTATGTCTATTTTCGATAATATTGCTTACGGGCCCAAGCTGACCGGCAAAAAAAGCAGGTCCAAAATTATGGAGATTGTGGAACAATCGCTGCATATGGCAGCCCTTTGGGACGATGTTAAGGACAGATTAAAAATGCCCGCCATGAGCTTATCAGGCGGTCAGCAGCAGCGCTTATGTATCGCGCGGGTTTTAGCGTTAAAGCCGGAGGTTATCCTTTTAGACCGGCCCTGTTCGGGACTTGACCCCATATCAACAGCCAAAATCGAGGAATCTTTGATACAGCTTAAAACAAAGTTTACCATTGTTATCGCTCCCCATAACGTACAGCAGGCGGCGCGCATTTCTGACAAGGTGGTTTTCATGCTTATGGGCCATTTGATAGAAGAAGGTATAAGTACAGAGGTTTTTGTGAACCCGAAGGATCCGCGGACAAACGATTATATTACAGGGAGGTTTGGTTAATGAGAAGTAAGTTCGACGAACAATTGGAGAGCCTCAACAATTCTCTTATCGAGATGGGCGCAGCTGTCGAACAGGCAATCGCGGACGCCAATAAGGCGCTGGTTGAGCATGACGTTGAACTCGCGCAAAAAATAATAGAGTCCGATGATGAAATAGATAATAAAGAAAGAGATATTGAAAGCTTTTGTTTGAAACTGATATTGCAGCAGCAGCCTGTTGCCAGTGATTTGCGTCTTGTTTCGTCAGTTTTAAAAATGATAACCGACTTGGAACGTATAGGAGACCACGCGTCTGATATTTCAGAAATTACACTTTTGCTTGCGAATAAGGAATACATTAGAAATTTAGATATTGTTCCAAAAATGGCTGTGGCAACAATGCAAATGGTAACAAAAAGTATTGATGCCTTTGTACAAAAAGATTTGAAGCTCGCAAATGAAGTAATCGCTTATGACGATACGGTAGATAGACTCTTTACCGCGTTAAAAAAAGATTTAATAGAACTGATAAAAGAAAACGCCGATAACGGCGATCAGGCAATTGACCTTATAATGATAGCAAAATATTTTGAAAGGATTGGCGATCACGCAACAAATATTGCCGAATGGGTTGTTTTTTCACTAACAGGAATGCATAAAAAAAGTAAAATAATGTAACGGAGGAAAGTATGGCAGAGATAAAAGCATTTAAAGGTTTGCGGTTTAATACGGAAAAAGCCGGCAGCATATCAACTTTATGTTGTCCGCCTTACGATATAATAAGCGATTCACAGCGGCAGACGTATCTGGCGGACAATCCATATAACATTGTCCGTTTAGAGCTGCCTAAAGGCGATACACCTTATGAAACCGCTTCCATCATACTGAAGCAGTGGGAATCTGACGGGATTTTGACGCTTGAAGACCAACCCGCAATTTATATTTATGAAGAAGAATTTTCAGCATACAATGAACAGCGTTCAATTAAAGGCATTATTGTGAGAGTAAAGCTCGAAGAATTTTCAAAAGAGGTTGTTTTGCCCCACGAGTTTACTTTATCAAAAGCAAAAGAAGACCGGCTTAATTTAATGAAAGCCACAAACTGTAATTTCAGTCAAATATACGCGCTGTATATGGATGGCGGACATAATACATTGCAAAAAGCAGATATTATGTCAAAAGGTGATCCTTTGCTCACTGTTACCGACAGTGATGGCGTAACACACAGGCTTTGGAAAATTACCAATCAATCAGATATAAGCAATATTATAGAAGATTTTAAAGACCGGAAGCTTTATATAGCTGACGGACATCACCGGTATGAGACAGCATTGAATTACCGGAATTATTGCAGAGATCAGGGAATATCAACAAATGACGACGGCAATAACATGCAGGATTATCAGATGTTTTATCTTGTAGATATGGCTCATCCTGGTCTGGTGGTCTTCCCTACTCACCGGCTTATACGGGGATTAAAGGATTATGATAAAAACAAAGTTCTGGAATTATGCGGGCCTTACTTTTCTATAGAAGAACAAAAAGATACGTCCACTATGGAAAAAATACTTGAAAAACAGTATGAAGAAGGTAAAACAGCTTTTGGATTTTACAGCGGTGATGGTATATGGTACCTGCTGACATTAACAGATGAAAATATAATACCTAAATTGCTTCCCGGTGTCAGTCCGGCAACACAAAAGCTTGACGTAACTGTTTTACACACACTTATTCTTGAAAAAATATTCGGCATTGATAAAGAAAACATGGCAAAACAAATTAATCTGACATATATTAAAATTTTCGAAGAAGCTATTTCAGCTGTAGACAGCTCAAAATTCCAATGCGCGTTTATTTTAAATCCAACCCGTGTTTCCGAAATACGCGACGTAGCTTCCGCGGGAGAAAAAATGCCGCAAAAGTCAACTTATTTTTATCCCAAAACGATTACCGGTTTGGTCATGAATAAATTAGTTTAAAGCTGTACCCGCCTTATGTAATTCGTATTGACTGCACCGATATATCAGTACAATTTTTGTGAAAGCGAAGATGTTATGAATAAATTGAAAGCTCTGATAGCTATGAGCGGCGGCGTAGACAGCTCCGCCGCCGCTTTTTTAATGAAAGAACAAGGGTATGAAATAACCGGCATTACACTTAAACTGTTTGATGACAACATTTCTTATAAAAAGGCAGAAAAGAGCTGTTGTTCTTTAGAGGATGTTGAAGACGCCAGAAGCATTGCGTATAAATTACAGATTCCATACTATGTATATAATTTTAAAGACAGCTTCGACGAACATGTTATCAGGAGATTCGTTTCCGTTTATGAATCCGGAGGTACTCCAAACCCTTGTATAGACTGTAACCGCTTTATCAAATTCGATAAATTGATCCGGAGGGCGGAGGAATTAAATATTGATTACGTGGTAACCGGCCATTATGCTGTCATCACATATGACGAAAACTCAGGCCGGTATTTATTAAAAAAATCCGCTGACCGAAAAAAGGACCAGAGCTATGTACTGTACGCTATGACTCAAAAACAGTTATCTAAAACCTTAATGCCGCTTGGAACACTAACAAAGGATGAGGTCCGGGTTTTAGCTGAAAAACACGGTTTTATCAACGCCAAAAAGCGCGACAGCCAAGACATTTGTTTCGTCCCTGACGGAAATTACGCGATGTTTATTGAAAGCTATACGGGCAAAAAATACTGTCCGGGCAGCTTTATTGATAAGGAAGGGAATGTTTTAGGCGAGCATAAAGGTATTATAAGATATACTGTCGGGCAGAGAAAAGGACTCGGGCTGTCGTTTCAGCAGCCTATGTATGTGTGCAAAAAAAACCCGCGGGAAAATACAGTTACACTGGGACCCAAAGAAAGCCTGTTTTGCAGCTCACTTACCGCTTCCGATATCAATATTATTCCTTACGATACTATCAGCCGTCCTATACATGTTATGGCTAAGGTCAGGTATTCCCAATCCGCGGAACACGCCACAGCGGAACAGGTTTCAGCGGACCGGCTCCATATAGAATTTGACCGCCCTGTAAGAGCTGCCGCTAAAGGTCAGGCCGTGGTGCTGTATGAGGATGATTATGTCATAGGCGGCGGTACTATTGAATAGTGAGCTTAAGGATTGATAACAGCAATAAAAAGTTACTTTTTATTTTTGCGTCTTTTAATAAATATTATAAACGCAAGTATTGCTCCCCCAATCAAGATAAAGGGAAACGCCGATACCAAAGCTATCATGATCCACTGTACCGATGACACAATAACATTTGAAACCGATAAAAATCCATTTTTCATCATCAGCCACATATCATTTAACGACATGGCATTCCAGTCTATTTCCTTGCTTATTTTTACAGGGTCGCTCTTTTCACGCATATACAGCGTTACTGTAGATTCGCTCACCTGCTTATCCCACATATTTAGCTGCCCTTGCATAGACTCAATTTGAGCGGTAATATCATCAATTATCCTTTGCACCTTTAATATTTCATCTATACTTTTCGCGTTTGCCAATAATTTATAATACGCGTCTAAGCTTGATCTCATCGATTTAAGCCTTAGCTCCGTATCAAAATACTTTGACGTAATATCGTCTGAAGCAACGCTGCAGTTAATTATATCGCTGCATTCTCCGATAAAATCAATAAACGCGTCAAGGTTTTTCGGAGAAATCCTGATATTGGCGTTAATTACGTGATAATTTCCATTGATATTCAGCTCCTGACTGAATTCATAACCGCCATTCTGCTTCGCCCAATTTATAATTTTATTATAAGTATCCTTCACATCAGCTGCCTCAACATCAAGATCAGCGTTTTTTATAATTTTCTTGTTTTCAGCAGGATTTTGATCATCAGCTGTCAGTCCTTTATAATCTAATGAATTTTCTCCGGCATCATCTCTATCCGGATTTTCTATTCCCATGCCGTCGTCCGCGATTTCTCCATTGAATTCCCGTACCATGTTGCTTTTGTGACTGATGCCGCATGAACTGAGGGTTACGGCAGCTATAACCAACAACAAACATAACCAGACAGTATCTTTTACAAGTCTTTCAGCACAAAAAAACAAGAAACCGGCTCCGCGGGTTTTTCTGGGCTGCGGGTTCCCCACTTTGGTTTTTTTCATGTCCGGAGCATGACACGCGGTCAAATCCGGTTTAATCCCATGTTCTTTTTCAGCGGACCGGATATCCTCAAAAGCATCACACATACATATTCTCCTTTTATCTAATTTAAATCTTTTATCATAAGCTGTTCATTATTCATTGTAAATTGTCTGTTGATTAACGGTTTATTGCTGTGCATAAATAATAAAATAGGTTCCGCCATAGGAACAAACATAGATAAAATCAAATAAAATACAGGCTTTTGGCCGGTATTATACTGAGAAAAAATCTTGTGCAGCGCCAGATATTTAAACAAATATAAAAACACCTGCGCAGCCAGCAATATTAAGACAAAGATAATCATTGATATTATAAATGTTGGTATTATCTTAAAGACTTCTTCAGGCATAGGGTTCCGGCCCAATGAAAAAACCCTGAAAAAAAATGATACCATCGTAACAGCATATCCCGCGGAAAATACAAATCCGTAAATTATAGGCATCACTAAAAGCCATATACCTGTGTTTTTAATTTTTTTGCTGCCTAATTCAATTTCACCGGATAACTGGCCTAACTGATAATTATAAGCATACGGTATAAACCCTAACCATCCGTTTTCAATTCCCCTGTTTACGCTCATCCTATAAATAGCGATTCCCCGTAAAACATAATTAATAAATCCTAAAATCACTATTGAACCGATAATACACAAATACAAAATCAAAACAGGTATTGCCACATTTAAACCTTCAGCTATTTCACTTTTTATCGCATCGTCCATTAAAAAACCCTCCCAATATAATATTCATGATTACAGGTACAGCCGCCGCCAAAAGGCAGCGGCTGTACCTGTGCCTTGGTGTCTCCTTGAAGTTACGTTGATTTTATAGAAAAATTTTCTTTCATGTCCAGCCACTCTTTATAAGTAATCAAAACTTCTCTTGGTTTTGAACCATTATGAGGGCCTATGATTCCTAATTTCTCCATTTCCTCAATCAATTGCCCTGCACGTGTATAGCTAACCTTCATGCCCCGCTGCAAAAGAGAGGTAGAAACCTGCCCGGCATCGACAACAAATTCTATAACCTCTACCATTTCTAACTTCTGTTTTTCGTAAAGCTTAAGTTCATTTTCGTGCTCCGCAATCTTATTCATCCCATAATTTTCAATTTTCTCAACTACTTCAACGTACTTATCAAACAAATTTTCCGGAGTTAAATTAGAGATTTTCTGATTTTGCAGATATAATAATGCTAATTTCATTGCCGCATCCGCTATTTTATCCGAATCAATCAAAATATCACCACCTTTCGCCTAGTGCTTTTTATTATATCTTTCGACATACTGCCTGTCAATCGGTTTCTTTCATCCAATTTATTTAATCCCCATCCTTTCCAAATACACTGTCTTCCCTGTTTTCTCATCTATTTCAAAAAGAATGCAATCCATTTTACAGCCCCCTGACATCAGATCAAAACGGACCGGCATTTTTGTTTTCAGCTTTTCTATAACCAGCTCCGGTTTTATTCCCAATACAGAATTAATTGTACCGGTCATCCCCACGTCGGTAATATAACCTGTTCCACAAGGTAAAATTTGTTCATCAGCCGTTTGAACATGAGTATGTGTGCCAAAAACCGCGGATACTCTGCCGTCTAAATAGTAACCCATAGCGCGTTTTTCACCTGTTGTTTCCGCGTGAAAATCAACCAAAATAATTTTAGTATCTATTTGCTTTAACAGCTTATCAGCTTCTTTAAACGGGCAGTCTAAGCTGTCATCCATAAAAGCCAAACCCATCAAATTAATCACGGCAACATTATAACGGAGCATATCAATAGTCCGGATACCGTATCCCGGTGTGGTGCCATCGGGAAAATTAGCGGGTCTGACGACAAACTCTGAGTTTTCAATTAAATTATACGCCTCTTTTCTTCTGAAAGCGTGGTTCCCCAAAGTAATAACGTCCACACCGCTGTTAAAAAGATATTCAGCGGATTCCTTCGTCATTCCGTTGCCGTCAGCTGAATTTTCAGCATTGCAAACTACCAGGTCTATTTTTTTTGCTTTTATAATGGAGGTTAAGCTGCTCCTTAAAAAACGGCAGCCTATATTCCCCACCACATCTCCAATACATAACACTCTCATCTGTTATCCCCGCGTTTAATTGCGTATGTCCGCTCGTCCGCCGCTTTCATAAAAGCTAAAAGTCCCCAGCATGAAATGACAGAGGAACCGCCCTGGCTTATAAAAGGCAGCGTTACACCGGTTAAGGGCAAAAGATCTGTGGACCCGAATATATTCAAAGACATCTGGCAGATCAAAAGTCCCGCGGCACAGCATGCCGATATAGAATAAAAAGTACTTCTGCTTCGTGTAGTAATGGCACGTGTATAAAATACAAGGGCACCTATCGCAATAGCAATAGTTACAGACACAACCAGTCCCAGCTCTTCAGAAAGCACTCCAAAAACCAAATCGCTTGCCGCCGCAAAATAATATTTTAGGTACCCGTTCCCTATACCTACGCCAAAAAGACCGCCGCTTGCCGTATTCGTCAGCACTCTGGCCTGCTGAAACCCGGCGGACTGTTCAAATTCCCATACCTTTCCCCACGCGCTGAATCTGTCCGCAATATAAGGTTTAAACTGCAAAATGATAGTTCCGCCCAGCGCGGCTCCAACTAAGGCCAGAATAAGCATTCTGAAATCTCCTGACCGCATAAACGAAATGAGAAGGAATGTTACAAAGAAAATAAGCGCTGTTCCAAAATCGCCCATAAACGCAAGCATCGCAACACACACGCCTGAAAAAATAATAAATACAATCAGGTTTTTGTTTGTCTGCAATTGGTCCAAAGTACCGGCGCCTACAAAAATATACGCCACTTTTACAAGCTCCGAAGGCTGTATTGAGACTGAACCTATAGTAATCCAGTTTGCGGCCCCATATTGGACTTTGCCGAATATAATATTTATAGCAAGCATTAAAACTGCCATTACCATAATAATTGTGTGCCAGCCTGCTATTCTGTCAGGGTTTTCTATAAATTTAATAAGGAATAAGAAAAATATCATGCCGGCCAGTGACGCGATCATCTGTACATAAGCTTGCTTTACATCGTTATGAACCAGCAGCAAAACACCTGTTCCGCACAGAAATATACCTAAGGCCTCAAGTTCAAAGTTCACCCGCTTAATAATAACCGTAGAAACAAAGAAAAATACCCAGGATATAATTGTAAATCCCGCAAACACCGTCATAGGCGTAAAATCCTGCTTATCATAAGCGAAAGAGGCGGATACCGCCATAAACAAATGACAAAACGTAATTAAAATCATTAAATTTGACGATTTCATTGAAGGCTTGTCCTTGGCTCTTGAAAAATACCAGGAATTCGGTTTTTCTTCTTCAAGCTCTGTTCTTCTGAGCAATACAAATTCAGATGAACCTATACATATTTTGTCATCAATATAAATCAATTGACGTTTAGTAACTTGTCTTCCGTTCACAAAAGTACCGCTTTTAGAGTTTGTATCTGTAATCATCCATCCTTCTTCTCTTCTGAGCAAAACACAATGATCTCTTGACACAGTAGGATCCGCCAAACGAATATCGCTTCCTCTGTTTCTCCCGATAGAATTTTCCCAAAAAAGTATCGGAATTTTTTCACCGCTGAGACAGTCATACAGCATAATCAGAGGTGCCTCCGGCCGCCTTTGCCTCCGCATAGCCGCAAAGCAGTGGTATACAATGATCACCGCGTACACAGAAATAAGTACACGCAACAATACTGTGGCTATATCCAGAACAACCTGAAGCATTCTTCAGTACCTCCCTGCTCTTTGGTATCGAGTGCTTCTATATTATACCACTTGAATATTCAACACGCAATAGCAGCGGGTGATATTATGCGCCCGCGGCCGTGTCATTTATGATCAGCTTATAAGCGTTATCAAAAAATATTTTCTTCGTAATATCCTCACTGTAATATTTCAAAAAAAGCTCATAAAGCTCTGTGATACTTTCAATACCGCTTATGCCCAGCGGCATATCTGTTCCATCAAAATCGGAACCAACGCATAAAGTATCTTCCCCGCCAAGAGCCAGAAAATGCTCCGCGTGTTTTACAATATCCGTCATAGACGCCCGTAATTTATCTTCATTTAAAAATTCTCTGCAGAAGTTTAGTCCGACTAAACCGCCGGTATTGCGTACAGCTGTGAACTGTTCATCCGTTATATTGCGCCGGTGGTTTGTTACTGACCTCGAATTAGAATGTGTAGCTAAAACAGGTTTTTTGCATATTTCCATAACATCATAAAACAACCGGTCACTGGCATGAGACACATCACATAAAATTCCCTTTTCTTCAAAACATTTTACAACCTTACGGCCAAACCCGGTAATACCGGCTTGAGTATCCGCACCGCCGCCCAATTCATTCTCTCCATTCCAGGTAAGTGTCGCAATTTTAACTCCGCACTGATAAAAAAGCTCTGCGTTATTTAAATCCCCGCCCAATGCCGCGCAGTTTTCCACAGTAAACAGGAAGGTGAAACGGCCAGCACAAGCTGGCGGTTCCGTTACACTGTTAAGCAACACAATAGAACCGTCAGCTTGTGCTGCTTCCTGAAGCTTTTTATATGCGTTTTTAAACGTTTCAACCGCAGCGGTACCCCTTTGCGTATCAGAAATCCATATTGCCATGGCCTGAACCCACCTGTCAAACATTTTGCCGCGGTTCACGGATAAATGAAAATCAGGTTCATTTAAAGTCCTGTTTTCATCCAATGCCCTATACAGTGTATCACAGTGTAAATCAAAAAAATTCATAAAAGCTCACCTCTGATATAAGCACCATTTATTCCGGTTAGAATCTATAAAACAGTCAATTTAGCGAAATTCGCCATAAGGGTTTTCATCCCTTTTTCTTCAAAATTAATTTTTAATAATGTGTCGCTGCCTATTTTTTCTGTATGTATAATTATTCCTTCGCCAAAAGCCTTATGCAGCACTTTATCACCTATACTGTAATTAACGGGTACACTTTTAGACGGTTTAGAATCCTCGATAACAAACTGATCCGAAGCTTCCGAAGCGTGGGAAAACGATTTTTTTCTGACCCCGGCACCTGAATATTCTACAAGCGTTTCCGGAATTTCTTCTAAAAAACGCGATGGCAGGTATCTGTTTGTCTTCCCAAAAATCGTACGCGCCTTTGTTTTGATAAAATACAGCTTTTCCTTGGCGCGTGTAATCGCCACATACGCTAAACGGCGCTCTTCACTCATCTCTTCAGGACCTTCGAATATAGTTCTGTATGAGGGGAAAATTCCCTCTTCAATTCCCGGAATAAATACCACCGGAAATTCTAACCCTTTTGAGCTGTGCATTGTCATCATTACAACGGAGTCAGACGCTCCATCGTAATTATCAATATCTGTCTGTAAGGCAACATCTTCAAGAAACCCCTGCAAATCAGCCTCTTCACCGTATTCCTGTTCATATTTTATGATATTAGACGACAATTCATGAATATTTTCCGTGCGGTTTTGAAAATCTTCTTTTTCCTGTTTTAAAAACCCCAGATAATCCGTGTGCTCTAAAATCAGCCCGTATAAGTCATTTATAGAGTATTCAGAGGAATCACGTATTTCTATCAGCCCGTCTATCAGTTCGCAAAACTCCAGAAGCCGTTTTGACGCTTTTGATAAATCAGGATACACGTCAGCCTGTTTAATCACACTGTATAAGCTCTCACCTAAACCGTAGGCTATTTCCATGGCTTTAGCGACGGTCGCGTTACCTATTTTTCGTTTAGGCTTATTAATAATACGCGTCAATCTCAAATCATCATGGGGATTGTTTATCACCTGCAAATAAGCCAGCATATCTCTGATTTCTTCCCTGTCATAAAACCGGTGTCCGCCAATCATACGGTGTGGGATACCGCCTCTGGCTAAAGCGTGTTCAATTGAATTGCTTTGAGCGTTCATCCGGTACAAAATCGCAAAATCACTAAATTTACGGCCTCCGGCCACACCGTCCAAAATTGCCTGGGCAATGAAATCAGATTCGCCGTCTTCATCGTAAGCTGTATGTACAGAAACCTTTTCCCCATGGCTGTTATCTGTCCATAAGGTTTTTCCTTTCCGGTCTTTATTATTGACAATAATGTTATTAGCGGCAATTAATATATTTTTTGTACTTCTGTAATTTTGCTCCAGCCTTATCACCGCGGCATCAGTAAATTGCTTTTCAAAAGATAATATATTTTCAATGTCGGCGCCGCGGAACTTATAAATACTTTGATCGTCATCTCCTACCACACAAAGATTATTCCATTTCATGGCCAGCATACTAATAAATTTATATTGTATTTTATTAGTGTCCTGATACTCATCCACCATAATATATTTAAATCTGTACTGATACTTTTCAAGCACCTCAGGAACAGCTTCAAAAAGCCGGATTGTATGGAACATTAAATCGTCAAAATCCATGGCGTCATTTTTTTGCAAAGCGTTTTGATATACCTCATAAGCTTTGGCAATACTTATCATCCGCTGGTCAAAACCAGCCGACTGTTTCATCTTGTCCGGTGTTTCCATTTTATCCTTTGCCTTCGATATTTCACTTAATACCGCGCGGTGCGAAAGCATTTTCTCATCAATTCCAAGCTGTTTCAAAATATCTTTCATCAGCCGGCGGGAATCGTCTGTATCGTAAACAGTAAATCTGTTTGTAAACCCTATTCTGTCACCATATATACGCAGGATCCGCGCGCACATCGAATGGAAGGTAGACGCCCAGATGTCACTTCCGTCTTGTTCTAAAATTGACATAATACGGAAACGAAGTTCACTGGCAGCTTTGTTTGTAAAGGTTATCGCTAATATTTGCCATGGCAAACAAAGATCTGATTTTAAAATATACGCAATTCTGTTTACAAGCACTGTTGTTTTACCTGAACCTGCCCCTGCCAAAACTAAAAGCGGTCCTTCAGTATGAAACACCGCTTCCTGCTGCATTGCGTTCATAAATGAAAATTCTTTTTGTAGCTCCGTAAATAACATAATATCTCCTCTGCCGCCTGATCTACCGTTAAAATTCCTTCGGTAAATTTATTAATATCCTCATTTAATTTTGTCATAATTCTTGTAATAGACGGTACCCGAAGACCCATCTGCGCCAAAAGCTCTCCTTGGCTGAATATCTTGTTTGTATAATCAAGCATAGCCAGAGAACCGCGGTTCATAACCAGTACCCTGTCCGACACCTTTGCGACATCCTCCATGCTATGAGAAACAAAAAGTATAGTATTTTTTCTTTTTTTATGGTAATCCACAATCTGCTCAAGTAAGCTGTCCCGCCCCATAGGGTCCAGTCCCGCTGTCGGTTCGTCTAAAATTAATATTTCAGGATCCATTGCGATGACACCGGCAATAGCCGCTCTGCGTTTTTCACCGCCGGAAAGGTCAAAAGGTGACTTTTTCAACAGCTGTTCCTTCAGCCCGACAAATTTTGCGGAATTATGTACACGGTTTTTGATTTCTGCTTTCGACAACCCCATATTACCGGGGCCAAAAGCAATATCCTCGTAAACAGTTTCCGCAAAAAGCTGATATTCAGGGTACTGAAAAACCATACCGGCTTTAAAACGTACTTTCCTTATCTCCTTGGGTTTTTCCCAAATGTCCCGGCCGCTAAGTAAAACCTTGCCGGAAGACGGTTTAAGGATTCCGTTAAGCATTTGAACTAAGGTTGATTTACCTGAACCGGTATGACCTATTATTCCAATAAACTCTCCCTGCTTAATGGAAAAACTAATATCGTCAACAGCGGTTTTCTCAAAAGGTGTCCCTGTACCATAAACATAAGCTAACTTTTGCGTTTCAATAATGTTCAACCTAAAATCTCCTCTAATACCTTCAAACACTCCTCCTCTGTAAGGGGAATTGTTTCAACCGGTACGCCTTTTTGGCGCAGCTTATAAATTAATTCCGCCGGCTGCGGCACATCTAAACCATGCTTTTTCAAAAGCTCAATATCAGAAAACACCTCATTAGGGGTCCCTTCCGCCAATATGCCTCCGTCATTCATCACAATAACTCTGTCCGCCATCACCGCTTCATCCATGTAATGTGTGATTAAAACTATAGTAATGCTGTTTTCCTTATTTAAACGCGTCAGTGCGGATAATACCTCCCGGCGCCCTCTGGGATCAAGCATTGCCGTAGGCTCGTCAAGAACAATACAGTCCGGTTTCATAGCTAAAATACCGGCAATAGCAACACGCTGTTTCTGTCCGCCGGATAATTTATGAGGGGCGTGAAGCCTATAATCGTACATATCAACAAGCTTTAACGCTTCATCTACACGTTCACGTATTTCTTTTTGCGGCACACCAAGATTTTCCGGACCAAACGCCACATCCTCTTCCACAATACCGGCTACAATCTGATTGTCGGGATTTTGCAAAATAAGCCCTACCTTGCGGCGGATATCCAAAGTTTTGGTTTCATCCATGGTATCAAAATTTTCAATAAAAATCCTGCCCCCGCAAGGCAAAAGCAATCCGTTAAAATGTTTAGCCAATGTGGATTTACCTGAACCGTTATGCCCCAGAAGCGTAACAAATTCACCCCGTTTTACAGTCAAAGAAATATTGTCTATTACATTGCCGGTTTCATCTGATACCGGTAAATCAGAATAGTCTGAATCCGATTCCAGGCCCTGGGTTTTGCCGTATTTAAAAGTTACGTTTTTTGCTATAATAAAATCGTTCATTTTAAGGTACCTCCGGAAACTGCTTGCCGCACCAGCGCGATGCAGATTTCATAAAAGATCTGTTACATTAATATTATAATCAAATACAATGAAAAAAGCAAAGAATTTATGGGCACCTCCGAAAACTGCTTGCCGCAACCAGCTCGGTGCAGGATTTATAAAGATAATTCTCACAATATGAAAATAAACATACCAATAAAGCATCCCAGAAAAACCGAAGCTAAAACGTCTTTTATAAAATGCATTCCGGATATTACACGGCACGCCGCAATTGTCAGAGCAAAAAAAATCATCGCTATACCTAATCCTGTGTTCATATATAAAAATGACACAGCAATAACTGACGCGCATACTGTGTGACGGCTCGGAAAGCTGTCATTCCTCTTTTTTATCTCAAAAAGCGGAGTAATATCATAGACCTCATAAGGCCTTTTTTGATTGATGTACATTTTAATAATCGTCACCGAAATTAACGTCAGCATTGGTAAAACGGTTATTTTTATTAATAAATATATATTTTTTATTCGTTCATTGCCTGATGCGGCCGTTACTGAAAATATTAAAAAAATAATCATTAAAACATATAACACAAAGAAAGTAAAATCAATTAATCTATGAAATATTTTAAAATATTTTAAAACAAGGGGCCTGTTTGACAACCAGCTTAATACAGCCTTATAAGTCGATTCACGCATATATTTTATCCCATCAATATCAAAGTGTAATTTTCAACATTATACCATTGACAAAAAAATTTGTAAACAGTAAGTCAATCAAAAATAATTTACACCCTTATTTCTTAAAAAATATATTGAGAAAATAATTGAAATAAGCTATAATAATACCAAAGCACCTGAGGTGCACGCATTGCTCTTACCGGAAAACTATGCGGAAAATCTAAAATTACACATTCCAAGTAATTTAAATAAATTACTTGCTGACATTATTAATGAACTGCTTAAAAGAATCAACGTACCCCAAAATGAGATAGAAAAAATCACAGAGATTATTTACCAAAGGAGGTATCATGATATGTTCGCTTGGACACGAAACTATGATGTACAAGAAACCAGGCGTATTGCTGAAGAAAAAGGAGAAAAAAGAGGAGAGAAAATAGGAGAAAAAAGAGGGGAGAAAATAGGAGAAAAAAGAGGAGAGAAAATAGGAGAAGAAAAAGGTATCAAAATGGTAGCTAAAAATCTTCTGCAAATGGGTGAGGATATTGTGAAAGTCATCAAGGCAACAGGTTTATCTGAAGAAGAAGTACTGGAACTGAGCACACAGTAACATGATCACATGTTTATTAAAATATTAACCATAGCAGAATGCTGCCCGTTTAATCAGGCAGCATTCTCTATTTTTAAAAATATATTAAGGAGGGATATCCTGTCTTATGGTCTTGCCGAAAAGCAAGACTTTTTTATTGTGTAAAATTTCAAAGGAGGCACAAACTACGTAACTATTCAGTCGCGTCTCTTCAAACAGGTAAATCAGCTTCAAGTTTTGCATAATATGCAGTAAAAGCTCTTTTTATTCACTTAAA
>JGI20171J29575_12612473_pt1 | contig 16577 bp, 16 predicted proteins | sample TergutNc150P4_FD_29575 | JGI IMG/M metagenome (IMG submission 29575)
CCGCGCGACACGACTCAATACACATCTTTTCTCAACAAAGCGATGAATTTGAGCTATCTTTATCAATTTGCTTTTAAATATACCGATGAAAATCGTAAATCAATGGCGCAATACAAATCGTGGCAAGAATTAAAAAAATATTTGGACAAACAGCCGCTTTTAATTCAATTTGCAAATTTTACCGCATCAAAAAATCTCAAAGCATCTCCGAGTGAATTAAATATTTCTAAAAACTTAATAATAAATACTTTGCAGGCATATATTGTGCGTAATATGCTTGGCGACAGCGGTTTTTATCCTGTTTTTTATTTAGACGACAAAGTTGTGAAAAAAGCAATTACGGAAATACAGAAGAAGTAAAAATTTAGAGTAATTTTTAAATTATAAACAATAAAATAATGAAAAGAATAAACGCAAAAAATAGCAATTATTTCTTGCGTTTATTCTTTTTGCTGCTGCCGTAAAGAACATCGCGACTTTCAATAAGCTTTAAAAAATCTTCCGAAATATCAATTCTGCCATACGACAATTCGCGCAAATCGTCAAAAATTTTACTGTCGTCAACAACTTCCTTATTCCATGTAAGGAAACATTTTTTCATCTGATTGGCAATGAGCAAAACAAGTTCGTTGCGTTCTTCGCCCAAAGGCATTTCGGCGGTTTTTTCTATCATCTCTTCGAGCGTGCGCCCATAATGCATATAATGAATTTGGGAACTTTTATAAGGCACTTTATTGGGGCGAGTGTAAAGATTTTCCGCTCGCATAATTTCGTAAGGAAAATCAATATCCAACTTAAAATCAGACATTATCGCCACATGGTCCCAAAGTTTGTGTTTAAAATCATTGACATCGCGCAAATAAGGAAACAGATTGCCCATAATATTGATAATCGACATAACGCAACGCGTACGCTCCTGACGGTCAGGTATTTGCACCGCATATTCTATCATTTGCTGAATATTGCGCCCATATTCAGGCATTTTGAGTTTCTCTTGCAAAGTTGTATAATTCATATTAATTTTCGATTTTTAATTATTTTTTTTGTTTCAATTAATTTTTACGACTACAAAGGTACGAATAATTATTTATTTAATACCGTAAAATTTTTATTCGCAAACAGAATTATTTTTACTATCTTTGCAAAAAAGTTGCATTCGTTGTTGAAACTGCTTGTTTTTAATATAAATCGTTAATTTACAGTATAATATGATTCAATCGATGACGGGTTTTGGGAAGGCGGGCGGCGAGTTCTCAAACAAAAAAATTACCATAGAAATTAAGTCGCTCAACGGAAAGCAGGCAGATATAACAGCCAAAATATCAGGAATTTATAAGGAAAAAGAACTTGAAATTCGCAACGAAGTTGCTCAGCGGCTTGAACGAGGAAAAATTGAAATTACGCTTTCGGTGGAAAGTTCCGAGCGCGATTATCCGAATTTGCTTAATAAAGGTTTAGTAAAGGCGTATATTACTCAAATTCAAGAACTTGCAAACGAAATGCAAATATCTTTGCCAAATGTACTTGAAACAATTTTGCGCCTGCCCGATGCTCTGAAAACCGATAATGTAGAACTTGTGCCGCAAGATTGGGCTGCTATTCGTCAGATTTTAAATAACGCGCTTGATATTTTGCAGGAATTCAGGCAGCAGGAAGGAAAAATGCTTGATAAATTTTTTCGTCTGAAAATCAGCAATATAGCCGCATTGCTCGAACAAATTCCGCAATACGAACAGCAACGAATTGAGAAAGTACGCGAACGCATTATTACCGAACTTACAACTCTTTGTAAATCAGTTGATTTTGATAAAAACCGATTTGAACATGAAATGATTTTTTATATTGAAAAACTTGACATTAGCGAGGAAAAATCGCGTTTGAGCAATCATTTGAAATATTTTACAGAAACATTGGACGAAAAAATTTCGCAGGGTAAAAAACTTGGTTTTATTTTGCAGGAAATCGGGCGCGAAATTAATACGCTCGGCTCAAAGGCAAATCACAGCGAAATGCAAAAAATTGTTGTGATGATGAAAGACGAATTAGAACAAATTAAAGAACAGATACTCAATGTTTTATGACGAAAACTGCTCTTTATTTCGGTTCGTTCAATCCGATTCACAATGGACATTTAGGATTGGCTAATTATTTGATAAACAATAATTTATCCGATGAAGTTTGGTTTGTCGTTTCGCCGCGCAATCCGCTGAAAAACGAGCAGGAACTTATTGACGAACATTTGCGAATTGATATGGCACGTTTGGCAATTGACGGCAATAATTGTTTGCAAACATCTGATATTGAGTTTGATATGCCAAAACCGTCTTTTACAGTTGATACTCTGAAAAAATTGCAGCAAAAATTTCCTGATGTTAATTTTTCATTGTTAATCGGCAGCGACAATGCACTTGTTTTTGACAAATGGAAAGATTTTAAAGCGATATTGCAAATGGTAGAAATTTTAGTTTATCCGCGTGAGAATTTTGATTTTAAGCAAGTTAAAGAAAATTTTCCACAAATGAAATATCTTGAATTTGCCCCGCAATATAAAATTTCATCAACGCAAATTCGTAATGAAATAAAAAAACATCATTTTGCTTTAGCAAACAAATGGCTGCATCCAAAAGTGTTGAATTATATTAAATGTAAAAATATTTACTAAAAATTTACCTTTTTTTATAAAAAAAGCATCTCATTTGAAAAAATTTTATGTACTTTTGCAGTCCGAAAAAGAAAACTATAAATCAGTATAAATAATAAATCAAAAAAATGAACACAGAAAGCAATCACAACTCCGCTCAAGAAAATCAGAACGGACTTTCTTACAATCAGAACTCTGATTATCGCCGCGAAGGCAATAATCAGTATCAAAGGCGCAGCAATTATAATCAAACAAGAGACAATTATCAGCCGCGAAGCAATTACAATCAGGCGAGAGGCAATTCTTCTCAACCTCGTCGTAATTTTAATGACAATGGAGAAGGGTATGCACCGCGTAGAAACTACAATAATCCGCAACGCAATTTGCCCGAAGATTATGGCAACAGATGGGAAGAAAACCGCGATGGCAACAGTAACAATCAATGGCGCAACAGCAATAATAATTACAATAATCGTCAATCGCAGTCGCGCCCGCGTTTTAATTCAAATCGTCCGCAGCAACAAAACTATTCGCAACGTCCGAACAGTTTTCAGCCAAATAATTTTCAACCGCGCCAAAATTTTGGCAACAGAGATGATAACGCAAATTCAAATGCGAATTACACAGAAACACGTTTTGGTAATACAGGAGGCGGAGGCGCAGTACGGTTTCGCAAACCCTACCGTAAAACAGCCGACTATGACCCTAATGCAAAATACAGCCGCAAAAAACAAATTGAGTTTCAGCAGGAATATTTTGACCCGACAAAACCTGTTCGGTTGAATAAATATTTGGCAAATACGGGAATTTGTTCGCGCCGCGAAGCCGACGAATATATTCAGGCAGGCGTTATAAGTGTCAATGGCGATGTTGTTACCGCTTTGGGAACAAAAATTATGCCTACCGACAGCGTCAAATTCCACGACCAATCTGTTCAATCAGAGCGTAAAGTTTATATTTTGCTCAACAAACCAAAAGATTGCGTAACAACAACCGAAGACCCTAACGCAAAGAAAAATGTTATGGATATCGTCCGCAATTCTTGCAGCGAGCGAATTTATCCTGTCGGACGGCTCGACCGCAACACAACAGGCGTTCTTTTGCTCACAAACGACGGCGACCTTGCTTCAAAACTTGCACACCCAAAATTTGACAAAAAGAAAGTGTATCAGGTTACGCTTAATAAACCTTTACTTCCAGAAGATTTTCGTACGATTATGCTTGGAGTAGAACTCGAAGATGGAACGATTGCAGCAGATGCGCTCGAATATGCAAATATTGAAGATAAAACAATTATCGGAATAGAAATTCATTCGGGTAAAAACCGCATCGTTAGGCGCATTTTTGAAAAATTGGATTACAAGGTTAAACGTTTAGACCGCGTAATGTTCGCCGGACTGACAAAGAAAAATCTTCCGCGTGGAAAATATCGTTTCCTAAGTGAGCAGGAAATTGCTTTTCTTAAAATGGGAAATTTTTAACGGTAATAAATCAAATAAATTATAACTTAATCTAACTCTTAATAATGCAAAAAAACCTTTGAAATTTCAAAGGTTTTTTTGTTTTGAGTTTTATTATTCCCAAAAATTAATTCTATTTAATAATCCCACATATCCATTTCAAAATTGAGCAATTCGGTTTGAATGCGGTTTTGTTCGCTTTTGATATAATTTGTAAATTGGGTTGTATCGGCAATTATAGTTCCGTAATCAAGCAACATACGGTTGTACATATTAGAATCGCCTAAAAGATATGTGCCGTAAAGATTTTGCACAAAGAAATCGTCAAAACTAAGACGCTGAGTATCATTCTTTTTGGGAATAACAAATTGCTTAATCATAAACGGACGCAGGTCATCGTAGGCAAACCAGCAAAGAATTGAATTTTGGAAATAACGCATCGAATTATTTGCTTCTAAATTATCAGGGTGTAAAGCATAAAGTGGCGCAATAGCCATAATTTTGCTGTACATACGCGAATAATGCTTATCGAAAAAATAAATTTCCTGTATCAAAAACTTTACCTGATTGTGCACATAGCGTTGATACTGTTCGTCGCTTATTGTTGCTTCGTTGGTAACAGGATTAACCTGAATTAAATTATCTTCACGATATTCATCATAAGCAAAAACTTGCGAAAGGTCTTCGCCTGTGAGTTGCGTATCCCACATCGGTTTGATTTCACGCGGATTGCGGGCATAAACAGGCACACCCTGAGTTATTGCGTTGAGCATCAGGCGGAACAAACTTACATACTCGTCATTGGGGCGGGTAGGGAAATACAACTGATAATTCTGCTTATCGCGCATATCAATTATTTTATACACAACGCGCGACCACGCCACATCGTCTGCACGATGATATACTGTTGCAATGGTATCAGCCATCGCATCCATTTCGAGTGTTTGAATACGCACCGTTCCTTTCTCGTCGAAAAACGGTAATTCTTTCGTTTGTGCACTTACAATTCCAATTGCGCCAAGCGAAATTAACATTAATGAAACAACTACTTTTTTCATATCGTTACTAATTTATTCTAATTTTAAAATATAATAAATCCTATTTTTTTATAATTCTATTGCCACAGTAGGCAACAAACGTACTCTTCCATCAGGACCAACAGCCTTAATATCTGTAAAAACAACGCTTTCTCCTCCTTCCATTTTATCAATAATAGCAAGTTGTGCGCTTGTAAGTGCAGAACCGCTTGAATTACTTGACCCAAAAACTGTTACCATTCTGAAACCTGTTACATTGAAATTGGCTTTTACCAATTCATCTTCGCCATAGTCGGCAATAATTGCAGGATTATTTTTAAGTTCCAATTTTCTGAGTTTCCCCTGCGACTTTTGCCGAACAATGCCACCAGCATCAGTATAACGCAGAAACGACCTTGGGTCTGGCAGATATTTTACGCGAAAACTTTTGCTTCCCATATTTGTAACTTTACCTTCAATATTTGCCGAAACAGAAATTCCAATCTCGCCATCGCGGTTTGCTCTGATATTATAACGTCCTTCTCCTGTTTTTGTTGCGCTACCACCATCAACAGATACAGAAACCGCACTTGATGGCACACCCGGAACAGAAATTTCAAATTTATTGTCAATACCACGATAAACTACATTCAAATCAACATTGGAAACTGTTGCCGAAGGCGTTCCTACTGTAAATGACTGTTTGAAAGGATAAGTGATTGCTTGTCCGTTTCGCATCATCTCAATATAACCGGAATAATTATTTTCGCCTGTTGTGCTTCCTATCGCCTCATAAATACCATTTTCACCAATTTGACGTCCATTTACAAAATATTTTGGCTTCAAAGTAGAATCGACAGCCGAAAGTACAATTTGTGCCGTGTATCTTCCGCCTTGAAGAACATAACTACTCGAAACAGGCAGTGCGTAAGCTACAATTTTATTTACACGAAAATCGCCCTGATCGGTTTGTGATTTCAAATAACTTACAACCTCTGCTTCGGCAGTGCGTACATCACTTTGATATTTTGTCAGCAAAGTTGTAACCGCCACCGCAGGCATAAACTCAAACATTGCTACTTCCCAATCAACTTCATTACCAGAGTGCAAGGATTTTATTTTCCCAGTATTGAAAATTGCATCATAAGATGCTGATTTTGATGGATTAAGAGAATCGAGCATCTCTCTGAAATCACTGATTTGCTTTCTTAATAACTTCCCTTTGCCATTAGAACTTTCACCGTTTAATTCTGCGTATCTTGCTGCTGCATCAAGGTTTTCACGGTTTTCAATATGTATAGCATTAGGGTCGGCTTTTTTACCATCGGCAATTTTTACAATTCCTACTTTAAATTCCTGTAATGTATTATACAATGAATTTGCCTGCTGCCGAACAATGTTTGCTTTGTTTAACCATGCTTCTGTTTTCTTTGGATTTTGTTTGTATAACGCATCAAAATCGAGATATAAAGACTCTACTCTGGCATTGGCTGAACTGATTGTGGATTGCAAACTTGCGTCCGTTATCGTAAAGCCATTGAGAACTTCGTTTGACACATTCAGCGCCAACATAGCCGTCAGCACCAAATACATCATACCTATCATTTTTTGCCTCGGGGTTTCGGGGCAATTCTTTGTTCCACCCATAAATTTATTTTTATAAAATTAAAATTTATAAACTAAAAATTACGAAAGAGCATTAAGCATATTGCCATATACATTATTAAGATCGGCAACCTGTTTTGCCAGCAATGCTGTACCTTGTTTGTATTTTTCGGTATCTTTTGCGAGCGATTCGCTTGCAGCAGTCGATTTTTGAACATTGGCAAGAATTACCTCCATTTCTTTTGAAACGGCATTAACACGGTCAGTCTGATTGTTCAATGCATCGGTTTGCGTCTGCGCATTTTTCAAATGAACTTCATAAACAGCATTAATTGACGCGAGGTTTTTGTTAATACCGTCAATTTTATCCTGATACAGTTTTGTGTTCTGACCAATATCGCTCATTTGCCTACCCAAATTATCAACTTCTTTACCTAAATTATCAACATCTTTACCTGCATTTTCGTAACTGTTAGACAATTTTTGCGTTGCCGTATTAAGCGTATTTTGCATCACAACATATTCGTTTGCTGCTTTGGAAGCAATTTCTACACTTTGGGCAAAGTTACCTGTATTTTTAACAGATTCGCCAATTACTGTTAGTTGTTTGGCTGTTGCCGAAAGGTTTTTAATACCGTCAGTAAGTTTGAGAACTTCATCATCGCTGATGGTTTCAGAATAATTCAAACTAACAGAACGTCCGCTGCCTTCGTGCAATGCACCTGCAACGCCGCCGCCAATAACGCCTGCCGCTCCGCCTGCTAACTGCGAAACAGGTTTGCCTGTTTTAAAATCGAAAATCCTGTCCCACGCATAGGACTTGAAAGGACGTTCCAATGCACTCAAAGCGAACAAAAACGCTTCTGTAAACATACCTATACTTAAAATATAAGAAGCAAAGGGCCAGTGCAAAATTTTAAACAACGCACCAATAATTACAACCGCTGCACCTAAACTATACACAACCTGAACTGCGTGCAAAATTTTGGGTTGATTATACCATTCATTAAATCCGCCTTTTTTTGTTTCAGACATACAATTGTTTTTTTTTATTTATTTAATTATCAAATTTATTATCAATATTTATTCTCCATTATACGACCTTACGCAACGGAAACCGATGTAAGGACGCGCTTCGTCCTGATATTCGTAAGTTTTTGTACCACATTGAAGAAAGAAAGAAATATCTTTCCAAGAGCCGCCTTTTACAACTTTGCGTTTAAGCATATCATTATCATCATTGCGAGCGACGTACTGAAAACTCGAATTCATATCATTTACAAGTGTATTACTTGAGACATTCCATGCATCGCTTGTCCATTCGGAAACATTGCCAGCCATATCGTAAAGTCCGTAGTTATTCGGAGCAAAAGAAGCAACTTTCATAGTTGTCGCCCCTTCGTCAAGCGTGTACGAACCGCGCATTGGCTTGAAGTTTGCCATAAAGCAACCTTTGCTATCGCGCACATAATTTCCGCCCCAAGGATAAAGCGCACCCTGATGACCGCCGCGAGCAGCATATTCCCATTCGGCTTCGGTTGGCAGGCGATAATCCTGTCCCTCAATTGTATGATTATTGTTGAATAATTGTGTGCGCCAATGACAGAACGCCTGCGCTTGCTCCCACGTTACCCCAACCACAGGATAATTTGTAAATCCTTTATGCGAGAAATACATTTTCATACGCGGGTCGTTGTACGCAAATTGAAAATCGCGCGTCCAAGTTAATGTATCGGGATAAATATTTACAATGCGTTGCGTGATAAGGTCGGCGCGCGAGCGCAACGGACGCGTAATTGTAACATTGTGAATCACTCCGTTCTCGTCAACGTATGCAGTATCAACGCGCACTTTTGCACCAGGCGCAAATGCACCCGTATTAGGATTAAATTTATTTTTGCGCATCGATGCTTGGTCGTAGTTAATCTGTTCGTATTTATAACGCAATGCATTGGGGTTAAATGTCTTTTTCAATATTCCTGCGGCAGGAAAATACAAAAAACTCAACGCTTCTTTTACTGCATCGTCGCCGCCTTTCCACGGAATTTTTGGTTTCCTGTTCAAAAGACAGGTTTCTGGAGGCATATCAGCGTTAATTTGGTCGCGGTCGTTTAAACGAAATTCGTCCATTCCGTTCATTACCAGCGCACGCCGAGCAAGAGAATCGCGCACCCAAGCTACAAACATGTGATATTCACTGTTGGTAATTTCTGTTGCGTCCATCCAAAAAGCATCAACGGTTTTATTAAACGACTTTTCATTTATCGAATTGAGAGCCGATTGGTCGTTGACACCCATCATAAACGCGCCACGTTTGATAAAGACCATTCCGTAAGGATTAGCTTCTTTAAAACCACCTTTGGTAACGCCCACCAATTCGCCTTTGGGTTTATTGCAGGCAAAAATTGCACTTATCAACACGATTAAAAACAAATATTTTTTCATAATACAATTATTTTTATTGATAAATAATTTATTCAAAAAATTAAACCTTTAAATTCAAACTATTAAGACAAAATATATAACTAATTTTTCACAAAAATATTATTTGACAAAAATACAAATAATATTATAATTTTAAATAAAAATTTCAAAAATTTTCAAATAATTTTACAAAAGCCTAATACTCTTATGTTTAGAACGTTCACGTCCGCCTAAAGAAAATTCATATTTTGCTGAAATTTCGTGCGAACCCCAAGTATTTATTGGTACAAACGGAATATCATAAGCATAACCCAACGAAAGTCCGTCCAAAATTGTACAACCTAAAACAATTCCAAGCGCATTTCCCCATCTGTAACTTAGCCCGCCTCTAATTCTGTTGTTATAATTAAGCAAAGCCGAAAATTCGACCTGCGCAACCGTAAAATTTGTCATCAACAAAACAGACGGCGTTAATTCAAAGATCGGATTTATAAATTTGTATTTGTAACCGCCTGTAAAATAAGCAGTCCCAAGCATTTTATAACTGTTTTTTTCCGTCCATATTACCTTCGGATTCGTTGCATTCAAATAAGATATGCCGATGTAAAATTTCTTTGCATCATAAAAAACTCCAATTCCACCATCGAAAACTGTTCCCGATGCACTTCCCATTTGCAGAAAAGTGTCGCCATCTTTATTGTGATACGTTCCGATTTCCGGCATTATTATACTGTCACCACCGTGAAAACCCGCATTTAAAAATCCTAAATCAACCCCAAAACTCAACACTCCACCTGCCAATTGCTTTTTGAAAGCGTATTGCATATATGCTGCGCGGTAGAAAAACAGTCCTGCACGGTCGTCTTTAAATTTTATTCCGATTCCGTGTTTTGCATCAAAAAGTTTGAACGGCGCATTTACTTGAAATACAGAAGTTTGCCCTGCATCTTCTGTCCCTATCCAGTTTATTCGATGCAAGCCCGAAAGTTGTATCATTTCATTCTCACCTACCGCTGCAGGATTGAATGCTGAATTGTTGAGCATATATTGCGTAATTGTTGGCTCTGTTTGCGCAGCAACTGCAACAAATCCTGCCAACAAAATAGCAACAAATACGACAATTCTTCTCATAATTTACTGTTTATCTGTTAATTAGTTTTATTTCAAAAAAATAAAACTAATTTATTTTTTACGTAAAATTTTTAAACGCAAATATATTGAAATTATTGCAAATGATACAAATAAATTTCAAATTAATATTCTTCTTCGTTGAAAAAGAAGTCCTCTTTATTAGGATAATCAAGCCAAATATCCTCTATCGATTCATAAATTTCGCCTTCATCTTCAATTTCCTGCAAGTTTTCAACCACTTCAAGCGGCGCGCCGGAGCGAATTGCATAATCAATCAATTCGTCTTTGGTAGCAGGCCACGGCGCATCTTCAATTTTTGAAGCCAATTCTAAAGTCCAATACATAAACTAAAATGCAAATTAAAAACAGTTAGAAAAATTTTTACCCAATTTTTTGGGGCGCAAAAGTACTAATTTTTTTAATACAAAGTATTGTTTAAATAAAAAAATTAATTTTTTTCAGTAAAATTTTCTTCCGTTTGATTTTCAAAATTAAGATTTCGTGCTAAAACAAAGAAATAATCGGATAATCTGTTAATGAAAACCAATATTTGCTTATTAATTGTAATTTTTTTATTCAAAAATAAAATTTTTCTTTCGGCGCGGCGAGTTACAGTTCGGCAAATATGAGCCATTGCGCTGGTTTCTGTGCCGCTCGGAATAATAAAACTTTTCAGCGGAGGCAAATCCGCTCCTATCTTATCAATTTCATTTTCAATACTTTGAATAAAATTATCGTTAATTTTTGCTGCAAATTTTTCAGCATCATATTTTTCAAAATCGGTTGCTAAATACGCGCCAACATCGAACAAAATTCGCTGAATATTTTGCAAGAACGAAATATGCGTACTTTTATTGTGCAATTTTGCCACCAATAACCCAATAAATGCATTAAGTTCGTCAATTGTGCCGTAAACATCAATTTGCGGATTGCATTTTTCAATTCGCGTACCGCCGATTAAGCCTGTGAACCCACTGTCGCCCGTTTTTGTGTAGATTTTCATGTGTTTATGTTTTGTAAATTATTGAAATTTTCAAATTTATATCGCTTTGTAATGCTTTTTCGGCAAATTTTCATTAAAAAAAACAAAACCAGTTTGAAATAAATCAACAGTAGAAACAACTGCCGCGTGCCGTTTGATTTCGTTCCACGCCTGAGTCATTTGCCCCGACCAGTAAATATCGTCAATCGCCAAAACTGAATTTTCAGCAAGTTTTGGTAAAATTTTGTTAAAATACTGAATAACAGCCTCATAACGATGGTTTGCATCAATAAACGCAAAATCAATTTTGTCTATATTAATTAAAGTATCATCAAGAGTTTTATCAATATTTCCAACAACAATTTCTATATTATTGATTTTCAGTTTATTAAAATTATTTTTTGCAATTTCGGCAATTTCTTCACTGCCTTCAAGCGAAATTACCTTGCTTTTGGAATTTGCTTTTGCAAGATAAGCAGTTGTCAGCCCGAGTGAAGTGCCTAATTCTAAAACAGTTACGCTTTTTGTAAAATGCACTGCACGAAAAATCATTTGCGCAAATCGCGGATTTTTTAGCGAGCGGCGAGCAATTTTGCTTATTTTTTCCGCACGTTTTGTTCCTGTACCAAAATCGTTTATAATCAGAGTTTTATTGTTATTTTTTAAAGATTTACGCAATTTTTCAATTTCTTCAAAGCAATAATACGGATTTTTTTCGTAAATAACTTTTTGAAAAAAATCGTACATAAAAGGCGAATGAACACCATGCCCACGCGTATTTCGGGCAGAAAATATAAATTTTAAATATTGAAAAAATGTATAAAAAAATTTCATTAAAAAATTTTCAATTTTTATTTAATATTTTATTGTAAATCAACGAGTTATTCAAAATTTCCAATGCAGTTTTGAGTTGTTTGTCGTCTTGCAAAGAAAAAATAATTTCTCCTTTTTGGAAATAATATCGGCGCATGATTTCCGAACTCAAAAGATTAACAATATCAGCCTTATGTGCCTGAATATCAGAATCTAAATCAGGCTTCAACTTTTTTTGCAATGCATCTAATTCTGCTTCCACCTGTTCTGCTACACCGTCAAATTTTGCTGCATTTTTCAGTTCTGCCAAATATTTTTCAGAAGTATTTGTATAAGTAAAATTCTTGTCTTTTAGATATTTAACAAAATCATTAAAATCCTCATCGCTGAGTTTGAAATTGCTGGGCGGGGCAACGGTCTGATGTTTTTGCACAAAAATACTTGCATAATCGAAATACAGATTTTTCGCATAAATATAATATGCAATATTCAAATTCTGGTCATTTGAAATAATCGAATCGGGCGTAATTCCGCCGCCATCTCGTACTTTTCTGCCGCCTGCGGTGTTAAAAACCTGCGTCAAACTGTCGGGAACGCGGGCAATACTGCCGTCAGAGGTACGGTGGCTATAATCAATCGCTTGAATGCATCGTCCGCTCGGAATGTAATATTTTGCAGTCGTAACTTTTAAATAACCGCCATAACTCACAGAACGCACACTTTGAACAAGTCCTTTGCCATAAGTGCGCTCACCGACAATCATTCCTCTGTCGAGATCTTGAATTGCGCCTGCAATAATTTCTGAAGCCGATGCCGTATTGTTGTTGGTTAGCACAATTAGCCGAACATTTGGAAAAATCGGCTCAACAGGCGTTTTGTAAATGCGATTGGCGGACGAAAGTTTACCTTTGGTAGTAACAACGGTCGTTCCTTTCGGCAAAAAATAATTTAAAATAGTAATTGCTTCATTTATTAAACCGCCGCCGTTGTCCCGCAAATCAAGAATCACAGCCTGCAATGGCGTTTTTGCATTCATTTCGTTCAGCGCTGTTTTTACTTCCTGCGCGGCGTGGTCAGTAAAATCGGAAAGCAAAATATATGCCGTACCTTGCTGAATTTCAGCATAATAACTGACAGATTCCATCACAATTTTTTCACGTAAAAATTCTTTTTCAATTGGTTTTTCTACGCCAAATCGTTGAAGTTTGAGTTTGATAAGGCTGTTAGGATAACCTTTCAGTTTTTCGCTTACCTGACTTGTTGTCAGATTTTTAGTGCTAATTCCATCAACGGAAAGAATTATATCGCCTGCCCGAACATCGTTTTTTTGCGCAGGTTTGCCTTCAAAAGGCTCAGCAATAACTATTTGCCCCTGTCCGTTTTGTTGAATCAACGCGCCAATGCCAGCATATTCGCCAGAAGTCATCATTGTTAAGTCATTTTCTTGATTTTCAGGAATATAAACTGTATAAGGGTCAATTTTGTGGAGCATATAATCAATAGCATTGCCAACAATTTTATCATAATTTAGCGTATCAACATAATTCAAATCCAATTCGCGCAAAACCGAATTGAAAATGTCGAAATTACGGCTTATACGCGTAGTTTTTGTTTGATTGAAATCATTTTGAGCATTTGCTGAAAAAATTATTAACAAAAAGGATATAAGCAAGTTAGCGCGAAATATCAGGTTATTTTTCATCTAAATATTATTTTTTTATTTTTAAAATGCAAAAGTACTATTTTTTTATAAAAAATTAAAAACAAAAACATTACCTTTGCGCAATGAATTTATTTGAGGAGCAAATCTGGTTTCAATCGTTTGGGTCGGGAAGTAGTGGAAATTGTTATTTTGTTGGTAATCAGGAAAATGGAATATTAATTGATGCTGGTTTAAGTGCGCGTACGATACGCAAAAATTTGAAAAATATTGGGCTTGACGTCAAAAATATTCGTGCGATTTTTATCACGCACGACCATATCGACCATATAAAAGGCGTTGCTGCGCTTGGCGAACATTTTTTGATTCCTGTTTTTGCTACACCGCAGACACATCGCGGAATTGAAAATAATCGTTGCATTACACAAAAACTTGAGCGAAGCAAATGTTTGATTGACAAAGGCAAAAGCATTGAAATAGAGAATTTTAAAGTTACGGCTTTCCCTGTTTCGCACGATGCAACCGATAGCGTTGGTTATTTTGTTGAATTTTGTGGAAAAACTTTTACATTTGCAACAGACTTGGGGGAAGTGGGGCTTGATGCTATAAAATATTTAAAATCAGCAAATTATGTGATTTTAGAGGCAAATTATGATAATGAAATGCTCAGAAAAGGAAATTATCCAATTCATTTGCAAAACCGCATTAGTGCGGCAACAGGGCATTTGAGCAACGAACAAACAGCAACTTTTTTAGCAGAAAATTTTTCTCAAAAATGGCAAAAAATTTTTCTTTGTCATTTAAGCAAAGAAAACAACACAAAAGAAATTGCAGTGCAAACGGTTGAAAATTTTTTATTAAAAAATAATAAATTAAAAGAAAATGAGATGGAAATTGTTGCATTAAATCGCACTTTACCATCAAAATTATATTTTTTATAATACATATATATTATATAATAATTTTGAATTGAAAATTTGAAATGAAAAATATTATGGATTCAAAACTTGTCATCATTCCTACTTACAACGAAAAGGAAAATATAGAAAATATTATTCGTGCGGTCTTTGGTTTAGACACTGATTTTCACGTGCTTATAATTGACGATGGCTCGCCCGACGGCACTGCAAATATTGTAAAACGTTTGCAAACAGAATTTTCCGAGTCCTTGTTTTTGATTGAACGTAGCGGAAAACTCGGTTTGGGAACTGCCTACATTGCGGGTTTCAAATGGGGCTTACAGCATGAATACGACTATATTTTTGAAATGGACGCTGACTTTTCGCACAATCCTGCCGACTTGCCGCGCCTGTTGAATGCCTGCGCCAACGAAGGCGCAGACGTAGCGATTGGCTCGCGTTATATCAGCGGCGTAAATGTTGTAAACTGGCCTGTGGGGCGCGTGCTGATGTCGTATTGCGCTTCAAAATATGTGCGTTTTATTTTGGGAATGAAAATTGCCGACACTACTGCCGGTTTTAAATGTTATCGCAGTAAAGTGCTTGAAACCATCGAGTTAGACAAAATAAGATTTAAAGGTTACGCTTTTCAGATAGAAATGAAATTTACTGCATACAAATGCGGATTTATTCTCAAAGAAGTTCCTATTATATTTATTAACAGAGAATTAGGCGTTTCAAAAATGAGCGGCGGAATTTTCGGCGAAGCATTTTTGGGCGTAATCAAACTGAAAGTTGAAAGTTGGTTCAGAAAATATCCACAGAAAAGTTAAAAACTGAAAATCGCAAACATTATCCACGTTGCTGCATAAACGAAATAAAAAACGGGTAAACCTTTGATTTTCTGTTCATTATTTTTTATTTTCGGAAAAATTTTAATCAATAAAAAATAAAAAAACAAAGCACTGAAAATTCCGACAATTATTCCGCCGAGAATATCTCCCGGATAATGCACGCCCAAGTAAATACGTGAATATGAAACAATTACCGCCCAAATCAAAATTAACGCAGAATAAATTCTTTGCCTGAAAACCATTGAGGTAAAAACCGCAACAGCAAACATATTTGCCGCGTGAGACGACACAAAGCCATAACGCCCGCCGCGCTCGCCATTGACAGTATGCACAAGTCCATTGAGCGACCAATCGCGCGAAGGACGCAACCGCTCAACAACATTTTTAATAATGCCTGAGGCAATTTGATCGGCAACTACAACGCTCAAAATCAGCGCAATAGCGAGCCAAAACGCTTTTGTTCCATAATTTTTTACAAACAAAAACAAAATCGCAGCATAAAGCGGAATCCACGTAAGTTTTTCGCTTGTAAGGAACATAAATCGGTCGAAAAAAGCATTGTGCAACCCATTTAAAAACAAAAAAATATTTGTATCTACAGTCGAAAGTTGATTAATTGTTTCCATTATTAAAATTTTAAAAAATATCAAAATTATTCTTCCAATGAAAACGCCACCGCATCGCTTGGCATTCGCCAGTCGCCGCGCGGCGATAAATTTATTGAGCCTACTTTTGGTCCGTCGGGCAGGCACGAGCGTTTGAATTGCTGGGCAAAAAAGCGGCGCAGGAATATTTTCAACCATTTTCGTATAATTTCTTCCGTATAAATATTTTGGAAAGCAATGTTTGCCAAAAACAGAATTTTTTCGGGCGTAAAACCATAACGCACAAAATAATACAGAAAAAAATCGTGCAGTTCGTAAGGTCCAATAGCATCTTCGGTAATTTGCGAAATTTCGTCTTTTTTGTCCGACGGCAAAAGTTCAGGGCTGACAGGCGTTGCCAGAATATCGTTTAAAATTTTTGCAGAATTTTTGTCCGTTTTATGCGCTGCCCACTCAATAAGATAGCGTACAAGCGTTTTTGGCACGC
>JGI20171J29575_12612471_pt1 | contig 16549 bp, 20 predicted proteins | sample TergutNc150P4_FD_29575 | JGI IMG/M metagenome (IMG submission 29575)
CAGGTGTCCCGCTTTCAGACTGACCCTGATTGTCAGGTATTCGTCGGGCAAATCGCCACGGCGGGGCTGGGTATTACATTGACCGCCGCCAGCACCTTGGTGTTTTACAGCACCGATTATTCCATGTCCAACCACGAACAGGCGCGGGCCCGGATTCACCGCGTAGGGCAAAAAGAGAACTGCACCTATATATACCTTGCCGCTAAAGGCACGGTAGATGAAAAAGTCTTAAAATCCCTGCGGAATAAAGCCGACCTCGCCCGGATGCTGGTGGACGATTACAGGAAAGGACTCAATCCCTATGCATAACGAGAAAATGTTCGAACTCGCCGACGAACTGAAATCACTGCGAGATTTGAAGTCGGAACTGGAGGCGCAGGTCAAGGAAACCACCGCCAAAATCGACGAGGCGGACTACCGTCTTTCCGAAATGATGGCTGAGACCGAAACCCAAAACTTCACCCGCGCCGGCACCATGTTCTGCCTGACTACCAAGACCCGCGCCTCCGCGTCGGCGGGCGTGAAGGATGAACTTTATGCCGCGCTTCGGGAGCAGGGTTTCGGCGACCTCGTATACGAGACCGTCAACGCGAACTCGCTTTCTTCCTTCGTGAAGGAGCAAATCGAAGGGAACGACGACGTTCTTCCCGATTGGCTGGAAGGGCTGGTCAACGTCTTTGACAAGACCACCGTTTCCGTCCGCAAATCCACAAAACGCTAAATTGTAAAGGAGAATTTTATCATGGCTACTAACAACAAAAATACCGAACTTCAAGTTCAAAACAGCGGTTTCCTCGCTCTGGCGGACGCCGCGTTCAGCGAATCCTTGTCTCAGGAACTGGAAGGGCTTGACCTCAGTTTCGAGAAAATCAAAATCCCCTCGGCGGGCAGCACCGTGTTCGAGGTTCCCGGCGAAGAGGACGACACCGACACCGTCAAGGAGTTTTCAGCGGTTATCCTCCATCATCACACCCTCAACGCCTACTACAAGACCAAGTACACAGGCGGCAACAACCCGCCCGACTGCGGTAGCTTCGACGGCGTTACGGGCGAGGGCGACCCCGGCGGCAGTTGCAAATCCTGTCCGCTGAATCAGTTCGGCACCGCAGACGAGGGCGCGGGCAAAGCCTGTAAAAACCGCCGTCGTATTTATGTTCTGCGCGAGGGCGAGGTGTTCCCGCTCTTGCTTTCCCTGCCCACGGGCAGTCTCAAAGAATTCACCAAGTATATCAAGAAACTGCTGGGCAAGGGCAAAAAGTCCAATATGGTCGTCACCCGTTTCAGTTTGAAAAAGGCGACCAGCAGCGGCGGCGTGGTCTATTCCCAGGCGCAGTTCGCTGTTGACCGCGCCCTGACCACGGAGGAACAGGCGCTCATCGACAACCTGACCGAGCAGGTCAAAGCCTACAGCCATCAGGTGTCTTTCGACGCCGAAGCCGCCATCGACATCATGGTGGACGAGGAAACGGGCGAGGTCATCGAGCCGCTGGCTTAATCTCACAACAGTTTGGCGGCATCTGTGCAAAAACCGCATCCCTCCGGGGATAAATCAATTTTTATTGGAGGTCAACCTTATGACAAAGGAAGAATGCCTGTTAAAGGCTATCTTTGAAGAAAACGGGGATGACGATATGCCCGACAACTACCCTGATACTTACCTTGAAAAAGCTGACTATGCCGCATACTGCATGATTAAATTGCTGGAATATTTGTCGCCCGCCCTGTGCCGCGTCAGTAGATTGCGCGCTATGCTGAAAGCCGGACAGGAGGGCGAGAAAAACAAACTGCCCGACATTATCACCTATAACGAGACCCGCATGGTTCTGGAACCCCTCGCGAGAGTTAAAGGGGACGTGGATGACGCGTTCGGGGAACTTCTGAAAATTTATAATGTAACGAAGGGGGCGGCCGCAAATGTACCGATTATTAACGAAACCACATGACTTACGGGAGTATTTGGAGGCTGCGGGTACCGTAGCCTTCGACTTTGAGACCGCTCCGGATGAGCAATACCGCGATGAAGATAAAGCTGCCCTTGACCCGCACAAATCTCATATCGCCGGTATCAGCTTCTCCAAGGCTGAAGGCGATGCCGTATACCTTCCCCTGACCCATCGTGTCGGGGAGAACGCTTCGAATCTCACGGAGCTTTGGAACTATCTCGCGGATTTTTTCGCCAGCCCCAACGTGATCAAAGTCGCCCATAACCTCGCCTTTGAGTCCATGTTCCTGTACGCGCGGGGCATTGTGATTCAGCCGCCGGTTTACGACACCATCGCCGCCGCGCAGATGACGCTGAAAGGCAATACGGGATTCCGCTCCCTTGCCGACAGCGGTTTGAAAACCCTTGTCCCCGCGCTGTTGAATACCGAATTGCCCACTTTCGGCGAGGTTACGAACGGCAGACACTTTGATGAGCTTGACCCCGCCGACTCCGAAACCATCCGCTATGCCTGCGCCGACTCAGACTATACCCTGCGGCTTTATCACGTCTTCAACAACTGGTTTGATCGCTGGCTGCCGAAGCACCGAGATATCGTGGAACAAATCGAATCGCCCACCGCCGTTTACTGCGGGATTATGAAGTATAACGGAATTTTGGCGGACGCCGCGCGTATGAGGGAACAGGGCGAACGCTGCGAGAGCGAGCGCAGACGGCTCAAAGATGAAATCGCCTTCATGATCGGAGACGTGAACATCGGCGAAAACGCAAGCACCTCGGCGTTTAAGGAATATCTGTTCAAAGACCTCGGTTTGCCGGTATTGAAAACTACGGCCAAGTACCAAGAGGCCGCTGATGATGAAACTATGGTTTTGCTGGCCGAATGGTGTGAAACCAACCGTTCCGAGCTCGTACCGCTGTTCAAACTGATACAAGAATACCGCCGCTTGGGGAAAATCAAGTCCACTTATATCGACGGCTACGGGAAGCATATCAACCCGGTGACCGGGCGCATCCACGCCGACCTCATGCCGCTGGCGACCGAGACAGGGCGCTTTGCTTGCCGCAAGCCCAATTTGCAAAATTTAGTACGCTCAGGCCATGACGATACAGGCGTCCGTAATTTCTTCATCGCCCCGGCGGGCAAGGTTCTGCTGTCGCTGGACTTCTCCCAAATCGAACTGCGCGTCGGCGCGTTCTACTGCCGGGACGAAAAGATGCTGGAAACATACCATACCGGCGGTGATATCCACGACCAGACGGCGACGGTTATTTACGGCCCCGGCAAGCACGACAAGGAGCAGCGCACCATCGCTAAGAACTGCAATTTCGGCACGTTCTTCGGATTGTTTCCCCGTGGGTTACAGCGAACGCTGAAATTCAAAGGCGGGTTGGATGTCACCTTGGAGCAGTGCAAAGAAATTATCGCCAACCTGAAAGCCGGATATCCGAAGCTGGCGATGTGGCAGGAGGAGACCAAATACGCGGCAACCCGTTACCGTTACGCGGAGACGTGGCTCGGGCGCAGACGCTATCTGCCGGGCATCGTTTCACAGGATTGGAACAAGAAATCCTTCGCCCAGCGGCGCGCCCTGAACACGCCCATCCAAGGCACGGCGGCCGATATTCTAAAACTGGCGCTGGGACGTATTTTGGCGGGGTTGCCTGAACGCCCGTGGCTGCGGCCTTTGCTGCAAGTTCATGACGAGCTGGTTTTCGAGCTTCCTACCAACAAGGTAACGGAAGCCGTTGTTTTTATCAAGGCTTGCATGGAAGCGCGGCCGTTCCCTGAATTCGATATACCGATAATCGCCGAAGCCGCCGTTGGCGTAAGATTCGGCGAAATGAAAGAAATCGAGGCGACTTAACTTATGAGTATCAGTAAACGAAACAATGAGGGTTATTACGACCCCACCGCATATGAAGCCCTAAGCGCGGTTGAACGGGATAAGCCCCGCAAAGACAAAGTAAAACACACGCCGCCGATGGTATATATCTGCTCGCCCTACCGGGGCGATACCGAAAACAACACGCAAAATGCCCTGCGTTACTGCCGCTTCGCCGTGGAGCGGGGATACTTTCCGCTGGCTCCTCACTGTTATTTGCCTTTGTTTATGGACGACAACATACCCGCCGAACGGGAGCTTGCGTTGTCCTTCGGGTTGAGGCTGTTGAACGGCTGCCGGGAACTTTGGGTGTTCGGCGATGTTATCAGCGAGGGCATGAAGCGGGAAATTGACAAAGCCCGCTCAAACGGCATCACGGTTAAATATTACAATCACAAATTCGAGGAGGTTCACTCATGAATACAGGACTGCAAATTTTCAACTATCAGCAAAACGAGGTGCGCGTTGTTCTGCGCGGCGGCGACCCATGGTGGGTTGCCAAGGATGTGTGCGAGGTCTTCGGCGAGACCAACCGAAACCGCGCGATGCAATCTCTTGATGAGGACGAAAAGGGGTATACGCAAATGAACACCCCCGGCGGCGTACAACAATTGGCCATCGTAAACGAAGCGGGATTGTATTCTCTGCTTTTTGCCATGCAGCCGGCTAAAGCGCGGGGCGTCAGCGAGGAATATGTTCTTGAGCGAGAGAAAAAGCTCAGGCAATTCAAGCGTTGGGTGACCCACGAGGTTCTGCCGTCCATCCGCAAAACAGGTATGTACGCGACGCCCGAAGCGGCTGAAAAGTTACTGAACGATCCCGACTTTCTCATCGCCGCGTTGGAAGAAATCAAGGCGATTCGAATCAAGAACGCCGCGCTCGCCGAAACGGTCAGCATACAAAAACAGCAGATTGCGGAAATGAAACCCAAAGCCAGTTATTACGATGTGGTGTTGAATTGCAAAAACGCCGTGGCCGTTACCACAATCGCCAAGGACTACGGCAAGTCCGGGCAATGGCTCAACGATCATCTCCACAGCCTCGGCATTCAGTTCAAACAGGGCAATATCTGGTTGTTGTATCAGAAGTACGCCGAAAAGGGGTATACCTGCACCAAAACGCACAGCTATCCGGCAAATAGCGGAGAGGTTCATTCGAAAGTCCATACCTACTGGACACAAAAAGGGCGCCTGTTCATCTATGAGCTCCTTAAATCCGGCGGTTATCTTCCGTTGATTGAATCGGAGGCGGATTCCAAGGAGGACTGCGGGGTGAAAACGTAATGCGGACAACGGATTTTTTACAAACCCTATACGGCGGCGCGTCATCTGGATGGCTCACAATCTGGACGCTCCCTGATAAAAAGACGGCATATTTCCCCGTGACCGATATCCCCGCAGCCGTGAGCTATGCCGAGAGCCGTTTTGACACCCACGATGTCTATTACGGCGTCGGGCTTCGAGGCGAAAAACTCGGTGAGCGTCAGCGGGGAGGCAACGAGGATGTGACCGTCGTCCCGGCGCTCTGGTCGGACATCGACATCCAAAGCCCCGCCCATAAAGAGACCGAATTGCCGCTGACGGCGGATGAGGCTCTTGCTTTTCTTGACAGCCTACCCTTGCGGCCGTCCATCGTTGTCAACAGCGGCAACGGGCTTCACGCCTACTGGCTGCTGGATAAACCGCTGGGGATTGCGACCGGGGCGCACCGTAAAAACATCGCCGACGCTTTGCGCGGCTGGCAGATGTATATCAACGCCGCCGCGAAAGACAAAGGCTGGAAGCTCGACAATACTTCCGACCTGTCCCGCGTTCTGCGGCTCCCCGGCGGCGTCAACCATAAGCTGGACAATAACGCCCGCGCCGGGGTTATCTCCGTGAACGATAATCGTTACGCCCCGTCAGATTTTACACCGTATATTCAGAGCGAAACCGACGCCGTCTCTGACGGTTCGCCAATGGCGAATAGGTCTGCGGACGGCACGACCTCGTTCAGCGGAACAGTGGCAAACGGCGAACGTATCCTTGAAAAATGCGCCTTTATGCGGTATTGCCGAGATAACGCGGCAAACTTACCCGAACCGCAGTGGTACGCGATGCTGGGCAACCTCGCCCTCTGCTCCGACGGAAGGTTACTCTGTCATGAATTTAGCAAGTCGTATCCCGGATACAAAACCGCCGAGACGGAGAACAAAATCGCCCACGCCAAGGAAGCCGCGAAGCCCCACACCTGCGCTTACATTCAACAATCGCTGGGTTTTGACTGCGGCGGCTGCACAGCGGGGTGCAAAGCCCCCGTCGCATTGGCCGCCATCACGAAAGCCGAGCTTGTCAAGAATCTGCTGGAAGCCGACCTTGAGGATTGGAACGAGGTATACACCGATAAAGAATACCTCGACGCGCTGTGCTACGCGAAAGCGGTCATGCCAGGAGACTACGCAAAGTTCAAGGTTCATGTCAAAGGCAAGGTCAATATCCCCGACTTGGAGCGTTGCCTAAAAGCCCACGCGAAAGAGAGTCGCCCAACGGATGAGGACGAGGAGAGCCTGGAGCTTGACGGCATCGATCTGCACGGAGCGAAGATTCCCCGACGCTGGCAGGTGTCGAACAAGCACGGGGTACGCCGCGCCTTTGCCGCGAAGGACAGCGATACGGAGGTCGTCGCTTGCCCCGACCCGGTGGTCATCACGCGGCGTTTGGTCAATCTTGACGACGGCAAGGAAAAACTGGAGCTTTCTTTCCGGCGCGACGGGCATTGGAAAACGACCGTAGGTAATCGCACTCAAGTTTACAACAAGGCTTCGATTCTCAGCTTCGGGGACGAGGGGTTGCACGTGACCAGCGGCACGGCGGCGGAGCTTGTCAGTTACCTCTCCGACTATGAAATGTGCAACATGAAGGTCATTCCCCGCGTGTCCAGCATCGCCCGCCTTGGCTGGATCGAGGGTACTCAGCAGTTTTTTCCTTATTCCGTGAATGAGCCTGTCATGTTCGAGGAGGACAAGGGAACGGCGATGCTGTACCGCAACCTTGCTGAGCAGGGCGACTATACCGCGTGGAAAGCGATGATGGAGCGGCTCCGCAAAAATCCGCTGGCGCGTTTTATCACGTCCGCGTCCTTCGCCTCGCCGCTTCTTTGCAAAATCGGCGTGCGCACCTTCGTCATGCATCACTGGGCGAACAGCGGCGCGGGCAAGTCTGCCATACTCAAGGCGGCGATCTCCGTCTGGGGCAATCCGCTGCGGATTATGGGCAACGGCTTCACGACCATTGTCGGCACGGAGCAGCTGGCGGGTACGCTGCGGCATCTGCCTTTTGGCATCGACGAAAAACAATCCGCCGACGAAAAGCGCATGAGCCTGGAACATCTCATCTACGTCCTCGGCCAGGGCAGCGGCAAGATTCGCGGCGCGCGCGGCGGAGGCAACGCCGAGGTCGCGACATGGCACAACATTGTCATGCTCACGGGCGAGGAGCCGGTGACGCGCACTTCATCGCTGGACGGCATTCAGACCCGCACCTTCGAGATTTACGGTGCGCCGATTGACGACCCGGATTTCGCGAAAGAAACGCATATCGTCAGTGAGCAGAATTACGGTTTTGCCGGTGCCGCGTTCATGCGGGCGGTCTGTGAAAAGCTCAAAGCAAACCCGGATTCTCTGCGGCAGGAATATCTGTCTATCCTCGAAGAGCTAAAGCGCAGGGGGCTGAAAAACGTTCATGCCGACTATGTGGCGGCGGTGTGCCTTGGGGATATCCTCGCGGAAACCGTCGTCTTTGGCACGGACGCCGAGACTGCCCGGCGGGAGGCGCTGGCTTGCGGTGAAGCTGTCTACGCCGTCAATGAGTCACAGATGTCCGCGAACGTGGTTGAGCGCGCCTGGGATTTCATCAAGGGATGGCTGGTCAGCAATGAATTCCGTTTTTCGCCCGACGCCGCGCCGTTCTATGGGAAGACGGAGACATGCGGGCGGGACAGCGAGTATTCGGTAATCCCCGCTTACCTTGATTCCGCGCTTGAGGAAGCGGGATTCAATGTCAAAAAGACGTTTCAGGGCTTGCGGGAGCAGGGCTGTATCGCCACGCAGAAAGACAGCGAGGGCAAGGAACGCACCAAAAAGCTCGTCTGGCTTTACGGAAAGCCGGTTCGCTGTTATGTGTTCAAGGTAGCCACGGACAGTATTCCACCGCTTTGCGGTGAGAAAGAAAAATAAAAGCATAACCACTATAACCACTAACCATTACAACAATATATGTCGTGTAGGGGGCATATCCCGCGATTTTTTCCACACACATATACACCTAAATAAACAAGGTTGCGTCGGCGGTAGGCGGTCAGGGTGGTTATGCGGTTAGGACTGAGGGAAATATCCATGCTCGAAAAAGACATAACAAACCAGATCATGCGTTATCTAAAGACGGTACCGAACTGTTTCTGCTGGAAACAGCATGGCGGACAATTCGGAACCGCCGGTCTCCCCGATATCATCCTTTGCCTGAACGGGCGCTTTGTTGCGTTCGAGGTCAAGACGGAAACCGGGAAGCTGACTAAGTTGCAGGAATCAACGATACAAAAAATCAAAGCCGCAAAGGGCGAAGCCTTCAAAGTCACATCGCTTCAAGAAGTCAAGGAGACTATCCAAAATCTTAATTCTTGAACGGAGGACATTTCCATGGCTAAAAACATACGATGCGCTTCCTGCCGCTTTGCCCGTCAGGACATAAATGCCAGTGAATATACAAAAAAGCATTGCAAGGATTGTGAATTGGACAGCGGCTGCACATGCCGCAAGAAGGTTTGTAAATGCGGCGATGGCTGCGAGTACAAAGACACCGAAAATATCTGCCCAAAGCAGACCCTCAAATGGGCGGCCATTGAATGCGGTTGTTCCGACAGCGAATATTACAAAGCCTTGCTGAACGTCACTCCCGGCGGCGACAAGCAAGACCGTATAACATGGAACGGCTGTCCCTGCGGAGAGTGTGGTGAGCGGTCATGACGGCGAAACAGTACCTCTCTCAAATACGCAGCCTTAAAATACGGATCGCCGCCATGGCCGAGCAGATTGAGTTTTTGAGAGCGGCGGCCGAGTGTGTAACGACGACCTACAGCGATATGCCGAGACCCGCCACCCGCAACATCCACAAAAACGAGGATGCCATTATACGGGTGCTGGATATGGAAGAACGAATGCGGGGAGCGTTCAACCGTCTCACGGAAATCAATGAAGCTATTGAATCTCTGTCAGACCCCACGCTTCATTCCCTGCTTGTCAAACGGTATGTCCGGGGAGAGCGGTGGGAGCAAATCGCGGCCGATTTGTTTGTCAGCATACGGCAGGTTCACCGCTTGCACCAAGCCGCGCTTGATAAAATTGAAGCCGATTTGAAAGTTGGCACATGATGGCACAGTATTGCACAGTCAGTCATCTTGTTTATGAAAAGGCGGCCTGTTACAATAGAGAATGAGAAAGTACACTTTTGAGAAAGCCTTCGCGGGAGCGTCCGTGAGGGCTTTTGTTTTGCCCCAGCGATGGCGTTTCCGAAAGGGAGCGCCTTTTATTTTACCCGAAAGGATGAACACAATGCCATATAAACCGAAGAAACCCTGCGCCCACTCCGGCTGCCCAAAGCTGGTGACCGGGCGCTTTTGTGAAGACCACGCCAAACAGGACGCCCGCGAGTACGAACGGTACCGCCGCGACCCAGCGACACGCAACCGTTACGGCCGGGCGTGGAAGCGTATCCGTGACCGCTATATCGCGGCGCACCCTGTCTGTGAACGGTGCTTGGCGGAGGGAAAGCTTACCCCCGCGCAAGAAGTCCATCACCTACAGGAATTAAGTGCGGGGGGAGACCACGCGGAAGAAAATCTTTGCAGCTTATGTAAAGCACATCACTCTGCCGTTCATCTGACAGAAAGGAACAAAAAAGAAAAATGAACAACTCAATAATAACCCCCGGCGACATCTTCGGAATGCTAACTGTTGTTATGCGCGGGAGCGATTACTGTTGGCGAAATCAACGATATGCCCGCTGGATATGTCGGTGCGATTGCGGTAACGAAACGCTTGTGCGTGACTGCGCGTTAAAAAACGGAAAAAAAAAGACGGACGCCCCCTAACGGGTGTCAATCCCTACGGCCTCACAAGCCAGCAACGGCGTGGGGTTTCCTGAAAATTTTTCAAAAATCAAAAATCAAAAAATCAAAGCAATCAAAATCAAAACCGGGAGGTGACGGATATGCCCAGCGGAGGCTACCGTCCGGGGGCTGGCCGTCCTCGGAAAAATATAGACGACAAAAGACTTGAGGGCAAAGCGGCCAAACCGACAGCCCCGGCGCCGCCGCCGAAAAAGGTCTGCTCCAAAAACGTGATGGCGGACTATTTTTCGATGGCGATGAAGGAATGTGAAAAAGAAGTCCCCCCGGCGGATGTCCTGCGAACCGAGATTGAGGACTACATCTCCGCCCGCGGCTGCGAGGGTTACGTCGCGCCGCAGACCATAACGGACTATGTGCTGAATAGGCAGGGCTTTCTCGCCTGTGAAGCCATGAACCGTAAAATCGGACGCATGACAAAAGACCTGAAGCTGTCGCCCTACGTCACGGCGGCGCAGGGATACAACAAAGCCATGCGCGACGACTTCAACCTGATCATGCAGATCATCAACAAATACAGCGGCAACGGGGGCGAGGAGAAAAACGCCTTCCTTTCGTTACTACAAAACAGGGGGTTTTAATCAATGGAAACAACCACACGCTTTGAAAGAGTGGATATCGGCAAGCTCGTCCCATACGCGAGGAACGCCCGCACCCACAGCAAAGAACAGATTCTGCAGCTTCGCTCCAGCCTGCGGGAGTTTGGCTTCGTCAACCCGGTCATCGTTGACAAGGATTTTAATATCATCGCCGGACACGGACGCGTCATGGCCGCCAAGGAAGAAGGGCTGACCGAAATCCCCTGTGTTTTCGCGGAGCATTTAACCGACGCACAGAAAAAGGCGTACATCCTCGCCGACAACCGGCTCGCGTTGAGCGCGGGATGGGACGAGGAACTGCTGGCTTTGGAGTTTGCCGACCTGAAAGACCTCGGCTTTGACCTTGGGTTGACGGGCTTCGACGAAAAGGAAATAGAAAACCTTTTCGCCACTGGCGAACAGGAAGTTAAGGACGATAACTTTGACCTCACTGCCGCTTTAGAGGAAGCGGCCTTTGTTTTGCCCGGCGACGTTTGGACTTTAGGCAGACACCGTCTTATTTGCGGTGACGCGACCGATGCGGATACGATTAAAAAACTCATGGATGGGCGCAAGGCCAACCTTGCTTTGACCGATCCCCCTTATGCCGTCTCGTATAAAAGCGCGAGCGGCCTTTCAATTAAGAACGACAGCATGAAACCCGATGAGTTTTACAGTTTCCTTCTCTCGTCATTCCGTAACATCGCCGACAACATGGAAAGCGGCGGCTCGGCGTACATCTTCCATGCTGATACCGAGGGCGAAAATTTCCGTCGGGCTTTTCGCGAGGCGGGCTTTCATTTGTCGGGAACGTGCATTTGGGCAAAAGACAGCTTTGTCATGGGACGTTCGCCATACCAATGGCAGCATGAGCCTATTCTCTACGGCTGGCTTAAAACGGGGACGCACAAGTGGTACGCTGGGCGTAAAGAAGCTACCATTTGGAACTTTACCAAACCCAAGCGCAACAGCGATCACCCGACGAGCAAGCCCCTCGACTTGCTTGCTTATCCGATAAAGAATAGTAGCCAAGCCAACGGCATCGTGCTGGACGTTTTCGGCGGTTCCGGCTCGACGCTTATCGCTTGTGAGCAAACTGACAGAATCTGCAACATGCTCGAATTGGATGAAAAATACGCATCGGTTATTCTTCGCCGTTATGCTGAAATCAAGCAAAACGGCGGTGAGGATATTACCTGTGAACGCGGCGGAGAAGTGTTGAAATATGCTGACTTGATGAAGGAGGTTGAACGAAAGTGAATTGCAAAAGCCTGACGCTCGGCTCACTTTTTGACGGCTCAGGCGGTTTCCCGCTGGCGGGAATGCTCTGCGGAGTGACGCCGCTCTGGGCTTCGGAGGTCGAGCCTTTTCCGATTCGGGTAACGACCAAGCGCATCCCCAAAATGAAACACCTCGGCGACATCAACCAAATCGACGGCGGCGCGGTTCCCCCTGTGGACATCATCACAGGGGGATTTTGCTGCCAAGACCTCTCGGTCGCGGGCCGCAGGGCCGGGCTTCACGGAGAGCGGTCGGGACTGTTTTTTCAGATTATAAGGATTATAAAAGAGATGCGCCAAGCCACCGAAAACGCCTACCCGAAGTTTGCCGTACTGGAAAACGTGCCGGGTATGTACAATTCGGCGGGCGGCGCCGATTTTTTGGAGGTACTCAATGAACTCATCAAAATCAAACAAGACGGTCTTGTGCCGGACGAAACCCTGTCAGTACCTATGCCTGAAAGCGGCAAATGGTCAACGAGCGGGGAAATCGTGGGAAACGGTTTCTCCCTCGGCTGGCGAACGCTTGACGCTCAATTTTGGGGAGTCGCCCAGCGCCGCCGCCGTTGTTACATTGTCCTCGATCTTACAGGCGAACGTGCCGGAAAAATACTATTTGACGAAACGCGCCTGCGAGGGAATCCTCCGCAGGGCTTCGGCGCGCGGCAAGCAACTGCCGGAGATTCTGCGGCTGGCGCTGGAGGCGCAATGCCGTGCCTGATGGATCAGGGCGGCTCGAAGATGGAGATATCCGATAATGTAACCGGGACGCTCCGATCCCAGGAACACGGGCATCAGCCCATCGTGATTGAGTCGGCGGGGTTTTGCACCGAGCATTCGGCGAAAGCCCGAGGCGTGGGCTTTGAGAACGAGAAAAGCCCGACGCTCCGCTCCAGCGTCGTCCCCGCCACGGTGATTTACGACGCGCGGGGCAACGGCGACGGTGAAACCGCGAACACCATCACCGGAGACCACAACGGGCATATATCCGATTACACCGCGCTGGCGGTCACGCCCCGCGCTTTCGGAATCTGCTCAAAGAACAGCAACAGCATGTTGTCCTCCAACCCGCTCTCTGGCGTATATGAGGCCGCCACGTCCCGAACCCTCGACACCTCCGTCCCCGACCCCAACAAAAACGCGGGCGGCATGGCGATTGTGGCTTTTGACGGAAAACAGGTGACCTCAAAAACAAACCGAAGCAACCCTCAGCCCGGCGACCCATGCCACACGCTGGCCTCGGGCAGCGCCGATAGCGCGATTGTGGCGCTGGAGGGCAACGGTTCCCGTCCGTCCCACAAAGGCTCAGGTATCAGCGAAAATGGCGTAAGCCCGACCCTCAATACCGTCGAACGCCACGCGGTCGCTTATCAGGACAAGGTCGGCGCGCTGTGCGCAAGCGACTACAAGTTCCCGCAAAATATGCAGATTGAGCAGGGCAAGGCCGTGGTTGAGTGTGTGGTCGCCGAAAACTATCAGCACGGCGGCTATCGCGAGGTGGATAAGGCCGGGACGCTCAAGGCGACCGGCGGCGATTTCCCCGGCGGCGAGAACGTCGTGGTTGAGAATTGTTATGTTGTGCGGAGGCTGCTTCCATCGGAATGCGCCCTTTTGCAGGGTTTCCCCCCGTGGTGGTGCGCCGGGCTGGAAACGCCGGAGCCGACCGAAGAGGATATCGCTTTCTGGTCAGAGGTCTGGGAGACCCACCGCAGAGTTATCAGCAAATCCTCCAAGCCCAAGAGCCGCGCCCAGATCGTCAAATGGCTGCAAAATCCCCACAGCGACAGTAAGGAATACGCTATGTGGGGAAATGGCATTTGCCTTAACTGCGGGGTTTTCGTCCTCGGCGGCATTGTGTACTATAGCCGGATAATGGCCTCAAATGAGGCCGATAGTTCTACATCGGAACGCTCCGAAATGACTTGATATACTGTGCGAAGGACGGTAATATGGGTTACAACGAAGGGCAACAAACCCTTTGAAATCAAGGAAAACGGAGGATTTCACGATGAAACTCAGCTACCAATTAACAGGCGACAAACGCAAAAGTCTGGCGGGCGCGGTAAGCTCCGCGCTGAACGCCCCGACCAAGTACCTCGGGATGCCGACCGCGAATTATGAAATCGGCGGCTATACCCTCACCAAGGCGGGCGAGCTTATCGGCGAGGACAATTCGGACTTGGAAACCGCCCTGCGCGAGAACGGCTTCGAAGCCGTCGAACGCGAGTATGACAAACCGGAAGCTCCCGCCCCGAAGCGCAAGGGCATCCTTGACACGCTGGTCGATGAGCTCAACGCCAACGCCGAAGACGGAGAACACTGGGAACGACTGCACAGGCCGCCGACCATCATCGACAACAGCGGCCGCGAACACAACCTTGACGGAACCTTTGCCACTGCAGGGATAACCGAGCGGGAAGCATTTGGCCTCGGCAGGGAGCGCCGAGACCCCATCGGCGAGGACGCGGAGAATCTCTGTGGCGGCCCGCAAGCAAGCGACGTACCCGATACCATTACAATCGAAGTTCCCTTCACCTCCTGCGGCGACCTTACTCTGGCGAAAGCGAACCTCGCCGCCCTGCTCCAAAGCAAAGCCACGCTCATCAACGCCGCCCTCGGCGAGGACGCGTTTTGGTACGCGCCTCCGGAGGATTACAGCCCCGAAAATCCCGGCGGCTGGTACGGCCCCGAGCCGCGCGACAACACCCTGCCGATTGAATTCACGGATGACACGGTCAAATTTGAGTGGCTGCGATTCGGCACGGATGCCGAGGTGGTGGCAGCTTGGAGCGCGTTCCTTTGCGCGGCAATCAAGTTTTCAAAGAAGGCCAAGCGAGTCACCGCTAAGGACGGGGCGGTCGAGAATGAGAAGTTCCATTTCAGGGCGTTTCTGGTTCGCATCGGCATGAACGACGCCGAGAACAAGTCTCACAGAAAAACGCTGCTCCGTAACCTGACCGGGGACGCGGCATTTGCCACAGCCGAAAGCAAAGCCCGCTGGCAAGCGAAGCATCTCAAAAACGCGGAGGTGGCGGACAATGGCTAACTTATATAAACTCAAGGGCGGGTACAAGGTTCGGGAACACCAACTCTTCCGGCGAACCTTCCCCGTTTGGGGCAGCGACGAACTGCACACGGCGACATATTTCATCCACCGCGAAAAGGTGTACTCCGTTGACCCCGAAACGGGCCGGCCGTCACGATGCAATTTCAGCGTCGGGTATCTTAACACGAAGTATAAACAAACCTTTCTGCCGCTTGATGAATTTTACGAGGGTGAAATCGGCGATGAGGACGAAACGGAGGCAGACGAATGAGCGAGATTATCAGCAAAGCCGCCCTTGAGGCGCGGCGGGCGCGATACACCCCAGGCACACGGGTGGAGCTTGTTCGGTTCTCGGATGAGTATTCAAGCCTTAAGCCCGGCGACCGTGGAACGGTTGAACTTGTTGACGACGCTGGCGGTTGCCACATTGCCTTCGATAACGGCAGCCATCTTGCCGCCCTATGGCAGGTCGATGAAATCCGCGTGGTTGCCAGTATACCTCCGGAAGCGGTCGCTTCCGTAAAAGAAATAGCCCAAAGCGGCGAAACGAATATGCTGGATGCGAAAGCGGTATTTCAAATCGCGGTGCGCGACGGCCACGACGCTCTGGCTGACTTTGTTTTCTCCCATACGCCACAATACAGCGCCTTCATCCTCAGTGGCATTCCCGACTTGGAATAGTCATAATCTACACAATGTGACCGCCCTGAAAGCCTTGATAATTCTACCTTTTACAGTCTTGCTATTAGCCCTGATAGACGGTAATATGGTACACAACAAAGGGAACAAACCCTTTAAAATCAGGAAAACGGAGGCCAAGAACATGGCAAAGCAGGATTTGAACGGTATGCTTGAAACCATCGCGAAGAATTTTCTCGGAATAGGAACCTTGACGCCCCAAAACAGCGACAGCCTTGATTTTCACGAGGTTTCGGTTTGGAGCCTGAAAGCGGCGCTCGAAGAGGCCTACAAAGCGGGAAAGGAAGGGAAATAACCATGTGGCACGAAGGACGAATCGGCTCAACGACGAGCAACACCATTTATCAGTATTGGGCGAAGGTTTACGAAACCGGCTCGGAGCATGGAATCAACCAAGGCAAGGTGAGCAAACTCACCATCCGCAAGGTTGGCGAAACCCGCGACCTTTACAATTACGACCGGGGACTGGATGTTGGCTGCGCCAATGACGAGGTCAGAGCGGTTTTGAGCATCATCCTCGCCAAGTACAACTGAGGAAGGAAACGAGATGGATTTAACAATGAAGGAACTGCGGCTCCACACCCTGCGGGGCGATATCCAGCAGATCGGAATGGAGAGCGACTTCAACAAACGCGGCATCCGTAGAATTTTAGAACAGCGGTATGTACACGGCACGGAAATTCCTGTCACCAAAGCGGAATTCGACAGCGCACTGGATGAGGAATACAAAAAAGTCGAGGTTTGGCGCGCCAGCCAGCAAGGATAAACATTAACATTGCATACAACTGAGGACAGCCGCCCCGCAGGGGTGTCTGTGCCTCGTACAAATAGATTTCAAGAGACTTCTTCGGAGGTCTTTTTTAATACCCATTTTTCGGGAGAGGAGACGCAACCCATGGCATATCAATACACCCCCACGCCGCTCATGCTGCCCACCAGCCACTACGACCAGCGGCGGG
>JGI20171J29575_12612467_pt1 | contig 16507 bp, 16 predicted proteins | sample TergutNc150P4_FD_29575 | JGI IMG/M metagenome (IMG submission 29575)
CAGGATTTATAAAGCCAATTCTCACAAATTGGCTTGGTGCTTTTGCACAAAAATTCGAGGCAATACTTTGTGTATTAACAAGGATTTTTTTGAAAAATGACCAATGAAGATGTGCCGTGATGTTGTGGCAAGCAGTTTTCGGAGGCGCCCTTGAGACTCATATTGTTAATTTGCCGTCTTTGAGCCGGGAAAGATAGAGCTTTTCAATCCCGTAACCGCCGCTCCGATGGTTAAAGTATTGTTTAAGCAGTTCATCGAATACATAAATATAGCGGCTGATTGCGTCCCCGATGGATTGTCCGTCGCGCTGTTCCGCAGTCTCAGGGTAATATATCTGCCTGCAAAAATAACCGGTGTCCGTCACATATGTGATTTGTTCGGCTCGGTTCCGCAGCAGGTACTTGCGTTCCAGCTCAATCCAAAGGTTGATGAACCCGGAAAAGTGTTTGATCGTATCCATGTCGTGTGACCTTAAAACCACGCCCAGTGTTCCTATAGAAACCTTGTTGTCCCGGACAACGCGGATTTCATATTTGAGCTCCGGGCGGTAAATATAACGGATCGGGCTTTTAATAAATATGGCAAGGCCCTCGGGGTCGAAGCTTGTCATAAACTGGTCTGCCCGGTTCATGGCGTTCTCTATACTGTGAATCACGTCAAAAAGATTTACATCGTTTGTACGGGTCAGCAGATATTCACCCAGTGCCTCGTGAACAATATCTGAGACGGGTACAGCTCTTTCCAGCGCAAGCCCGCGAAGCTTGAGCATGATTTCTTCAAGAATCCGGATGCTGTCAAAATCATCGTGCATAAAGGGACGCTCCTTTCAATTCGTAATTTAGGGCACCTCCGAAAACTGCTTGCCGCACCAGCGCGGTGCAGGATTTATAAAGCCAATTCTCACAAATTGGCTTGGTGCTTTTGCAAAGAAATTCGAGGCGATACTTTATGTATTAACAAGGATTTTTTTGAAAAATGACCAATTAAGATCGTCGTGATGTCGTGGCAATGAGTTTTCGGAGGTGCCATTTAGTTTCCACTTACATTCCGCAGCCTGAGAATAACAATAGGCCGTCCTGCTCTCAGCGTATAACCGGGCTTGTAATTCCTCAATTGGAAGGGTACTCTTAATATTGTTCAAATTTGCGGATGATTAGGATCTGTGAAAAAATAACATGAACGTAATCGCTGGATTTTTTGCCCTCAACTTCGTTGTCGTCCTTGCCAGGCATCAGCCTGTATGCGTCCTCCGCCTCGTTGCGGACAAAAAAATCTTGTGCGCTTATTGTCCAGCTTATTTTTTCACAGATCCTATATGGCGGCTCAAATATGCAGATCCTTCTTCTCAAACACCGCAATCGCGGCAATGAACAGCGCGGCTGCGCCGGCCAGGAGGATCAGCATCCCCGCGATCCCAAAGGTTTCACCGGCAATGATTTGGTCCGGGCTGAACAGGCTGAAAAATGTAAAATATTTTGCGTTCTCGGCGTGCCCGCCTGTGTTTGCCAGCATTTTCAGGATAAACATCAACGCCGGAATTCCCGCGCCCAGCCCGATGCTGAATTTGGTGTCGTTCGCCAGAGCGGAAAAGAAAAAACAGATTCCGCCTATAAAAAAGTGCAGGCAAAGCAGGCCAAGGTTAAGCAGCAGCAGCTTGGCAACATCCAATTCGCCGGAAGAGGTCATGTGGGCAACGGCGATTTCCAGGACGGTCGCGTAAACGGTCAGGAGAACCAGGCCAGTGGCAAGAACCTTCATTTGAGTGAACGCGACTGTGCGGCGTTTCACCGGCGCGGCAAGCAAGCCGACCATAGAGCCTTTGTCCACATAACCCGCCAGAAGGCGGTTGCCGCAAAGGATTGAGAAGATCATCGGTATGGCAATCAGGATAAATCCGTAAAGATAGTTTGCAATGAAACCGATATAGGTCGCCGCGCCGGCCGTCATGCCTACGGCAGCCATCATGGAGCCAAACGCTTCACCCCATTCCTCCAGCAGCTTCATTTGCTCCGGGTCGTACATGGAGACCATGATTGACACATACATGGTTATTACCGCGCCGAAAATCGCCAGCATAATCCAGCTTTTCTTCATTTCTCGCCTGTAAAGCGTAAAATTGAACATTATCGGGCACCTCCGTAATATTGCAGGAAAATCTCCTCTAAATTTTGCTGCGGAGCTGAAAGATTGATAACCGGGTATTTCGCCATCGCCGCTATCAACTTGCCGATGTTGTTTTGCACAGTAACCTCCACACGGTGGTGCGTAAGAGCCTTTGTTTCCATAGGTTCATTCTCAAAATCGGCGGCGGCTTTGGAATTTTCAAAGGTTATAATATATTTTTTCGTTTGCTTCGCCTTTAATTCGTCCACCGAATCCACCGCCGCCAGCTTTCCGTTCCTGATAATGCCGATGCGATGGCAGGTGCGCTCCACCTCGTCAAACATATGGCTGGACATGAGGATGGTTTTACATTTGGCTTTTTCTTCCAAAACCATTTCAATGAAACGGTTTTGCATGAGCGGGTCAAGTCCGCTGGTCGGCTCGTCAAGAATCAGGACTTCCGGGTCGTGCATGAAAGCCGCGACAATGCCCAGCTTTTGCTTCATGCCCTTGCTCATCTTCTTGAATTTTCCATGGGCGTCCAGTTCAAAGCGTTCCAGTAATTCCCGCTTGCGTCCTTCGTCCTTCATACCGCGGTATTTCGAGGTAAATTTCAAAAAGTCCATACCGCTCATATCGTCGAACAAATTGATCTCGCCTGGGATGTAGCCTAAGTTTTTCTGGATTTCAGGGCGTTTGCTCCAGCAGTCCAGACCGCCCACCATGCAGCTGCCGGATTCGGGACGCAAAAACCCCATTAGATGACGGATCGTTGTGGTTTTGCCCGCGCCGTTGGGCCCCAAAAAGCCGAAAACCTCCCCCTGTTTTACCTCAAAGGACACATCAAATATGCCCTTTCCGTTTCCGTAATCGCGGGTAAGTTTTTGAATTTGGATGACATTCATAACGATTCCTCCCTGTAAAATGTTTTTTCAGCATATTATGTTGCAACAGATAGGGCTGCCTGTTTGTTTTACTTGAAACTAAGAAAAATCAAGCAGCTCATTTTTCGCACAGCCAGCGCAGCGCGTTAGTGCGCCGTATGCCGTCGTAATCGCTGTCGGGGTCATCGTCTAAGGTTAAAATGTATTTAGGATAATGGTCGATGATTTTTTGCAAAGGCCGCAATTCTCTCTCAAGTGTATTCGCATCGCGGACAGACGCGGCAACCTGAAAATAGAGCCGCTCATTCGGGTTTTTTGCAACAAAATCTACCTCGAAATCATCCCACTTGCCGACGGTGACCTTGTATCCCCTGCGAATCAGCTCCAAGTAAATCACATTTTCCAAAATATGCCCCACATCCGCTCCTTCATTGCCGAGAATCGCATAACGCATACCGATATCAACGGCGTAGTATTTCTCAAGCGTTTTCAGTTGCTGCTTGCCCTTAATGTTGTAACGATAAGCGCGATACAGCAGAAAACTCTCCAAAAGTGCGGTCACATATTTTTCGACAGTCTTCACGTCAATTTTGCGGCCGTTTGAATTCATATAATCGCTTATGCTTTTTGTGGACAGATGACTGCCCACATTGTCAAAGGCGAAACAAAGAACCGACCGCAGCATCATGGTGTCGGTGATTTTTTTTCTTTTGACTATATCGTTTGTCACGATCGAACTGTAAAGACCGTCCAAATAATCTAAAATCAACTTGCGGTTATTCTCAAACTCCAGTGACGCTGGAAACGCCGAATTTTCAAGATACAGCCGGTATTTATTTTGAAGGTCGTTCATACCGCCGTTTGCTAAAACAAATTCGGCAAACGAAAGCGGGAGCATTTCTATTTCCACATATCTTCCGGTCAGAAGCGACGCAAGTTCCCCGGAAAGCAGGTCTGAATTAGAGCCTGTGATATAAAGATCAAGATTTTTCCGCAGATACAGGCTGTCCACAACCTTTTGAAAACCAACAGCCTTTTGGATTTCATCCAAAAACACATAGGTCGTCTTACTCTTTGCCGCGTGTTCGAGCACATAAGCGTGAAGCGTGTCCAAATTGAGCAGATATTCATTTTCATACGCTTCAAAGTTTATTGATATAATTTGATCGTCCACGACGCCCGTGGCGCGAAGACGCTCCTGAAATAGCTCCAGCAACGTGGATTTGCCGCAGCGCCGAACGCCGGTAATTACCTTGATGAGCCGCTTATCCTTATGCCCCAACAGCTTTTCCAAATATTCTTTACGCTCGATCATAGAAAACGCACCTCCTTTCGACTGGGGGTTATTGACTTAAGAATAATAACACCAATAAAAAAACAAGATAATGCTTTAGGAAAATATCGAATAGCAACTTTCCTTGTTGCTGTAACTTAAGTTAGTTTTTAAAGTTTTTCGGTAAGAGAAATGCGTGCACCTCAGGTGCTTTAGTATATCATAAAAGAAGCACGAATTCAAGAGTTTTTGGATTTTAGTCTAAAAACTTATGTTTTTCAGCATGTTTTTGCAACATCGATGTGTGAATCACGAAAAGGCAAAATTAATTACGTTATATTTGCACGAAAAAACAAACCGGGTGTGGTTTAAAAATTGCCAAACTGTCGGATATGGGTGAAAAGTAATAAATTTTAAATCCCACATCTGACAGTGACGTTCATTAAAACTGCACAGTCCAGTTGCATCTACTACAATATGTCAATATTTGTTACGAATGCGGCTGCATTCAAAAGATCGTATGCGAATCAACCGAAATACGAGTTTTTGGATTATGTCTTCAAGTTCTGATTTTTCGAACTTCTCTAAATAATCGTTGATTGTTTTCCAGTGAGGTAATTCCTCTAATTTTTCGGCGTTAAGTATACCCGTGATATTTTTTATGCTGGTATTATTATTGAAATCTTCGGTTATTCCTCGCATGCTGCCAATATGAAATGCTGCAGCTAAGATGCGCATGAATAAAATTACATAACTCTCATATGTAATATAACTTTAGTTTCGCGGATCAGTGACCTGCTTTAATGATGGTATCAGGTCAGGGAAAAATGTTTGATGGTTTTTAATAGTTCACAACTCGCATTAAAATCTTCCAACATTTTTCTCGTTTCCGCTTGTGTTATTTTCTCTGCTTCATCGCTAAGTCCTCCCTTTGTTTGGGTTAATAGGATAAAATTGGTTTTAACAATTATATTTTACCTCATTTTTTTCTTTACTTGGGGAGTCTTTTTGTACGAAATTCGTAATTATTTTTTTACTCGTCAGGGCTGACTTTCTTAACCTGTTGACAGTGCATTGAATTAAATAAGTTCTTTTATTGTACGGAATTAACAATCTCATTAAATGTAACCAGCGTTATGTCTCCCATCTCACTTGCCTTTTCAATACAACCTTTTGTAAACCCTTTCTTTGCAAAAAGGTAAAGCTGTATATTTTCATAATGAAATAACTGACTGCGTTCCATGAGTGTATCAAGTATACCGACATCCACCTTTTCGTTTGTCCATTTGCATTCGCAGAACATAGCGGAATCCCCGCCATCAGTTCCCATAATATCAATCTCAGTTTCGCACTTGTTTTTAGCATCGTTGCCCCACCAGCGACCAAGATCGGTGAACTCGGTTTTGATTTCTCCTTGCTCACGGAGCTTCCACAAATACTGCATACAGATATCCTCAAAGACAGCACCCATATAGTCGCTGATCATTGGGGATATTTTTTTATACACAGCATCAATTAAGCCCCGATTAATAGAGGCTATATTATCCGGAACAAACCGATACCAAAACCGGAACAAATTATCATCAATTTTATAAATCGTCTTTCTTGTAGAACTCTCTGCAAAAGGCGTTTCTTTTTTAATGATGCCAAGTGATATCAAATTCTTAATATAAGCAGCACAAGCGCTGGTTTCCTCACCAACCTTAGAGGATATCTCCGAAAGTTTCGTGCTGCCTGTGGCAATTGCCGTAATGACAGCGTTATAAATAGCGGGTTCTCTAACCTCCTGTTTTAACAGGTTGTTAGGTTCTTCAAAAAGAGGACTGGAGGGGTCTAAAAAGCAGCGTTTTATGTTTTCCTCAAGGGATAAATCATCATTCATTTGCAAGAGATATTGCGGTGTGCCGCCGACAATACCGTAAACCGCCGCCATGTCCATATCTGAAAACTTCTTGAAATAGCTTCTGCTTTCGAAGAAGTCAAAAGGCAGTATTTTAAATTGTGCTGTTCGTCTGCCATATAATGGAGCTTTATAAGCCAGTACATGGTTTTCCATGAATGACATAGATGAACCGCATAAAATCATAAACAAATTAGAAGTGTCTTTATTTTTATCAATCAAAAATTGGAGTGTAGATGCAAGGCTTTTAGAAGCTTTCGCTACATAAGGGTACTCATCAATAACAAGGATAATCCTTTTCTTTTCAGCCAGTTTAAAAACATATTCAAGCGCCGCCTGAAAAGATGGAAACACAGTATTTTCAAGTGTCTCATCAGCGTATGAAAGAATACTCCTGCTGAAATTTTCGAGATTTTGCTGGGTGTTGCTTTCAATTCCGGTAAAAAAAATAGCCTCTTTATCTTTGATAAATTCATTAATCAGCGCAGTTTTACCCACACGCCGTCTTCCGTATATTACAGGGAATTGGAAACCGCTCGTATGATAAAGTTCATTTAATTTATTTAGTTCTCGCTCACGACCGATGAACATAATATTTACCGCTCCTCAAAACGCTAAGTTACGATTTACTAAATTATACATTAGATTAATTAAAAAGTCAATAGCAATTCTTCTTTTTTAACAATAGCAAACATGATATAATGCTAGTAAAACAAACATAGCGAGAACGTGCTTATTATGGAGAAAAGACGCAACAAGCGTGTTTATGCCGGATTTTATAGTGCATATGACGGCAGACTAATTTATGTTGTTATGGTGATAAAGGCACTATATTATCATATTCTGTGCAAATTTGGCAGACTATTTGAAGTACGGCTTTTCCAATTTATTTGGGGTAAGAAAAGGGAAAAAAGGCGGCAGCAAATTCAAGAACCGCAGTATCAAATATGTCTGCCCGGAATGCGGCGCCATTATCCGCGCCACGCGAGAGGTAAATGTAATATGCGGGGATTGTGGGGTTCCTTTTGAGCGGGAATAAAAACGGCCCGAAACGCAAAAAGCGCCGGACGTGGATTATACCACTCCCGGCGCATATTTGTCCCTAAATAAAGAGCTATTCGGCTCTCGTTTTCTCGGATTCTGTTAAGTATGAATATAAATATTGCTTATGCCGGTCGCCCTGCAACCACAATTAACCGCCGACTTTGTTTCGTATAATCACTCATGTCATAGTCACCGTAAATATGTATATCTTCAAAGCCCGCCTCTGAAAGCAATCTATTATACTCATCGTCAAGAATAATTTTATAAACAATATCATATTGATTGCTCTCTATACGGCTATCAGAATGAAACAAATCTAAAACATGAATCGTTTGAAATTTATCATCATGCTCTTTAACGAATATGCGTGAAAAATCCTTTCTGTTCACGACGGCTTCAATCGCGGGCAATGATAAAGTAAAATGTGTGGTTCCCTGCGTTAATATCAATAGCCCTTTTTCATTTAATCTGTTTTTCATTGACTTTAGCGCAGTAATTAAATCTGCGTCTGTATGCAGATGTGGCAAAGCGGTTGTAAGGCAAACAACCACATCAAAGGTATCAGTATGCTTCTGCTCTAAATATCTAAAATCGCATTGACTTAAAAGTATTACTTTTTCATGTTTTTTCAGATTGCTTTTTGCGACTTCAAGCATTGCTTCTGAATAATCGGAACCGCAAACGCAAAGTCCCATTTCCGACAACATAAACAAATGTTGCCCTGTGCCGCAGGCGCAATCCAAAATGGTTTTTACGCCGTTCATTTTGAATATTTTTTTAAAAAATGAATATTCATCTCCGAGATAATCTTCAATAGAACCAAACTCATCATAATCATATGCAAATTTTTTATACCTATCAATCATCGTATTTCACCTGACATAAATTTTCTGTATTTCACGCTCTGGCTTTACATGGGTTTTAAGTTTTTATTAAGTCTGTCTACTATTTTTTCAAAATCCCGCTGTCGGGCTTCTTCGCTCTTAAATGAGAAGTATCTCCGGGTATATGTGAATCGAATAGAACGCGACATATTATTGAAATTTTCATAAGCAGGCGACATACCCACTAATTTTTCTGTAAATGCTTTGACTTGTTCATCAGTTATTTGATTATCTTTTGGAGCGTCCCATGTGCCGTTTTGCTTGGCCGATTCTACGGCTTTTTCACCCAGTTCGGTCATTATCCCTTTATCCCGCAACGCAGCCACGGCGTTCTTGTTCTTTTCAGACCAAACGCTTTTTACGCGGCGCTTCGCAAAATATTTAAGATATTTGGTGCTATCAACGCTCTGCATTTGACCGTCAATCCATCCGAAACAAAGAGCCTCCTCCAAAGCATCGTTAGCAGATAGGGTAACGATTGCTTTCGTCTTTCCGAATACAAGCCATAAGCCCTCGCTCGTTTCGGCATTTTTCTGTAACCACTCACGGAAATCAGCGCGTGTTTCAAACAGTAATTCGGGTATGTTTGGCCTCAATTCTCACTCCTCCAAATCCAAATAATACTCCCTGCTGTCAAAAAACCGAACGCCGTCAACATGGGGCGTAATATCATCTCTGTCATAAACAAATCCGAGTTTCTCAATAACTCTTGCTGAGGAAATATTTTCTTTTGCGTGACCTCCGGCAACTCTTTTTATGCCGAGGTTTTTAGCTGCAAAGTCCAAAATCGCCCTCATCGCTTCGGTCGTATAGCCGTTGTTCCAGTGCGATTTCATGATGTTATATCCGACTTGGTAAAGCTGACAGCCTTCTTCCCAAATAAGTCCGCCAGAACCGAAAAGCTCGCCTGTTTCTTTAAGAACGAAGCCCCAGATGTAGTTTTCACTTTGAACAAAATTGCCCGTTTCATCTATTTTCCATTCAATTTCTTTCAGCCATTCTACCGTATCATCAATAGAATGATGAGGCAGCCAACTGACCCATTTTGCAACTTCTGCGTCACCTGTCCAGCCGTAATAGGCCGTTTCAGCGTCGGCGAGAATAAGCGGACGAAGGATAAGTTTTTCGGTTTCGATTATGTTAGTCATGCTGTTTTTCCTTTTCACTTAGAACCGGCCCTTTTCCGGGAATCAGTTCGCCTTCGAAATATCGCTTTAGAATAGTGGCCGATTCGTCAAGCCACGTGTCAGCGCCGATGCGCTTTATTCGACAAAGATTGTACAGCTTTATATTGTGCGCGCGATTGGCGCTCTTGTCGGCTGCGGGGGCCAAAAAGGCGCACGGAAATTCATCGCATTCAAAACAATATGTAACGCCCTTTTTCTCTGCGCACGTCCATGTAGCGCAAACGGAATCCACATACAGGCATTTTCCCTGTTCCTGCCTGCATCCCCTGCACTTGACCTCCTCCGGTGAAATGTTGAAAAATTCTGCGCCCTTGCGCTTCACTTCATCTGTAAGATTGCTTTCGTGTAATCCACAGTTCAGACAATTGATTCCGCAAGGCGAAATTTGATATTTTTTATCCATACAGCTTATCCCTCCACATGCTCAATTTTCATACTTTATCTTCAATAAGCGTTTTATCGCGTCCAACTGCTCGCGCCGGTCTATGTCTACATCAATACTCCGCCCCTCGGCATAAGGCGTTGCGGCACGGAACGCTTGCTTGATTTCATCCGGCAGTTCGCTGTCATTGGCCGCCTATCCAGTCGCTGATTTCGCTTTTTGAAAAAGTTAGTTTGTTTTCACCAAAACCAATGTTTTTTCTTAACCGCAATATAAGCAATCCCCAACCCAATTCCAATAACGCCGACAATGATAACTACAATCCAACCAACAGAAACATTCGAGATTGGGTTGTATGTCAATATATATTTGCCACTGAAATCAACGGAGAACTTGTTATCGCTTTTTAGTGTATTTACTTTTTCATATTCATATTTTATTTCGTTATATAAATACATATTTGAATAGTGTTTTTGATTCAATAACTGAATGTGAATTTTCCCGGGCAAATTATTTCCATTATTTATTATGATTTCAAGTCCATGGTTTACCTTGGATAATAAAATTTCAGTGTTCAATTCATTTGAAATGTTTTTAATATCTGTACCTAAAATAGTGATCGTGTACTTGGGATATTTTATAACAAGTATTTTTCCAGTCCCATATAATTCCTTAAGTACAGAAGTACTTAAAACCTCGCATACCGATCCATTAATGTCAAGTTTGCCATTATCAGGTAAATCAGCGATTTTCTTTGCAATTTCTGTCTGATTTAAATCAACAGAAGCAATAATTTCTTGAGAATTATTATTTTGATTCTGAGAATTTTCGGCATCCTTGCTATTGACAATTACATTTACTATTTTGCTTGTATCCCAAGCCGAAACAATAATTGATCCTGAGCCAGGCATCAGTGCTTTTATAAGGCCGCTTCCAGACACTGATACTACATCAGAAGAAATAGATTTATAGGCAATGTTTTGATCGGCATTTTTAGGAACTATTTCCGAATTTAATTGAAAAGTATCCGATACGTTCAAAATAAGATAAGTTTCATTTATCTGAATATTTTGTGTTGCAATTTTTACTGTTATTGTTATGAATTTGCTAAAACCATCTGCCTCTGCTATAATGGCAGTTGTTCCTGCAGATACCCCTTTTATTTGCCCGGAAGAGTTTATCGTAGCGACATTTGGATTTCCGGCAGTATAAGTAATGTCTGGTTTTGTGGCATCCTTTGGAATCACTACTGCCGTTAAATCAACGGTTTCATTAATTTTAATCGTATCCTTAAAGTTGGAAATTTCAATATCTCTAACAGCAATGTGCGGTTGAGATGGCTCGGTTACAATCGGTTCTGTTGTCACTTTTAGTGTAAATTTGCGAGTGACATCTCCTACGGAAACGCCAATTTCCGTCTCTCCTTCCGCAATAGCTGTAATTCTCCCCATCATATTAATCATTGCGACATCTTTGTTGCTTGACTGATATGTAATACTTTGATCAGTTGCGTTTGTCGGTAAAACGGTAACGGATAAAAGCTGTGTTTTGCCAACATACATCTCAGATTGGTAATCGCCCATGTCAATGTCCTCAACAGAAACTATCGGTGAATCAGTCAACGCTTCACCCTCCGAATTTGAGGGTATAGACAATTCTACCGCATAAGCCGAGGTGAGATTAAACCCAAATAGTATTATCAAGAATAGCGACATTAATATTTGTACGGGTTTCATTTGCTCACCTCACAAGTATTCCTAATGATTCTAAAAAGTAGCCCAAATAACTTACTTCATCATATTTGATTCTCGTTTCCACCGCTGCGCCGTTTGAAAGATTATATTTCCTGCCTGAATTGCTGACAAGGTAACCGGCATTGGGTTCAATATCCAATCGGAAGTAAGTTCCTCCGCTTTCAGCGTTACTTTGTCCATTGCCGGTATTATTTTGTTGACTTGTAATATCGCTGTCGATTCTAATTAACTTACCGGGTATTGTGCCATAAACCGATTCCATCAACCCCGCCACAGCAATATCCACATCGTCGCCCATACTAACACGCGGCATATCGTTTACATTAATATATGCTTTGATTATGTAAGTGTCGTTTTCATTGGCAATGCTGCCGATCACGCTTCCGGCTTGAATCACCATGCCTTCTTTGTAATCAATACCCATGTGGACGATGCCGCTGGTCGAAGCAGTAATTCTGTATTCAGATTGACCTTCAGTGATTGCCTTACCTTGGGTTCTTGTGCTTTCCAGTTCTGCGGTGACGTTTGTGATCGATTCGCCTATAGACTTTAATGTTGAATGATAGATTTCTGATATCTTACCCTCGTTTTTCTTAATCTCAGCTTCTATTTGCGCATCATTATATCCGTATTGTTTATATGCATCGACATCAACAACACACTGCGCAACTTGGGCTTTGTAAGCTTCATATTGATTGTAATATGGTGAATCATCAGGATTTTGAGCATTGAAATAATTTTTGTTACTTTCGATGCTCTTCTGTAAATTTTTAAGCTTTTCGATTTGATTTTCATAAATCTCAATTTTGCCATCAATCTGGATTTGCTGGAGGTTTAAATCGGTGCTTTTAACGGAGAACAGCAGATCGCCTTTCTCCACATAATCACCGTTTTGGATTCTCATCTCGCTGATCTCGCCGGAATAGCCGGACATGATATAATTTTTGTTTTCGCTCTCAATCACACCGCTACCCTTTACAATGTAAACTTTTGGTGTGAGAAGGCTCCAAATGAATACACCAACAAGCAAAGCGGATACAATAATGACAATTATATACCCAAAAGCGGGGAGTTTCTTTTCGTATAACATGCGGCTATCTTTGAGGTCGGATAGATTTTTTGTTGTCACGTTCATTTCGCTCCCATTTTCTCCCTAAAATATTGAGAATTATCTGAAAACATATCAACTATGCTTTTTTTCAATAAACACATCTACAACACTGTAATCATCGACTTCGCCCAAAAATATAATATAAACCTCGTCTTCCAATTCAATGCCATCCTCAAAGGCTTGAACATTAATCTTATCTACAGCAATATTCGCCTTGTTTTCCGGCCCTAAAAAATGAACATACATACAATCCTTAACTCGAATGGTTGACTTAATGGAATATGGTGAATCCACATGTACAAGAAAATTATTGGATTGACGCAATAAACTAACGTTTATCGTTTTTTCTCCATTTTCATCGATCTGAATTTTGGTTTTCTGCACAAGTGGACCGATGGGTTGAGAACCCTTCGACTTAATATAATTATCGAGCTGTTCTACATTTTTTTTGAAGTCAATCAAATCATTTTTTTCTACATCCACAGACACCACATTGGATAATTTCAAGGCTTTACTATTGCTTAATGTTAATTTATTCAATTCAGTTTACCTCCATTATATTTTAGTTGCTACCGGATCATGGATCAGATGATCCGGTAACAACTTCCCACATTTCTCGTTTCGTAGACAGATGTCAATCTTTGTCCTCATCGTCTGATTTTTTGCGAGCGTTTATCCCAAATATTGAAAGGGACACAACTATAGCGAGCATCATAACAGGCACAGCGGCACTCGAAAAATCTCCACTTTTACCGCTTAATACTAGTATAATTATCATTACGACAAAGAACAGAATTAACAATAAAACTGTCCATATAAGAGCGATACGTTTTTGAATGTTCTTTTTTTCTGGTTTCATGCTATTTAAAGTAGTTAACGACCGACATTGCCGCTGACAATGAAAGTCCAAGGACACCAACAAGCGTTGACGCAACAGCTGCGGCTCCGGCTTTAATCATTATAGCCTTCAACCCTATGCCGAAAATTTTAGCAACTACTGCCCAAGCGCCAATCCAAATGGCTGCACCAATTGCAATGGCTGACACAATGGCGATTCCAACAATCCAAGCCTTATCGGCTGTGGAAAGGGCACCACCATCAATGTACTCCATTTCACTGGTTCCTACAGAAACATATTGGGAAGGCATCACAAGAGCTCCATCATAACAAAGTTCCATAGTCTTTCTCCTTTCCGACTCCGAAAGCACACCGCGAACACGCCTCCGGTGTCAACATTATACTTCTTTTGCAAAGCAAGATGATCAGTCCAGCTCTGCGTATGTAAACCGTGTGCGCACACGGTAAACATCAATTTACCTGTACGACACTTCGTTTTCATCAGAATCATCTGAAACAGTTTCAAGAGGCTTTTCATCAGATTCTATTGGCACAAAATTACCCTGCTGAAGCTCCCAAAGTCTGTAGTACTGCCCTTGATTTTCCAGCAACTCCTCGTGCGTACCCTGTTCAATAATCTCACCGTTATCCAGCACGATGATGGTATCGCAGTTCTTGACCGTGGCCAGTCTGTGAGCGATAATCAGCATGGATTTACTGCGGAATCTATTGTATATCATATCAAAGATGATATTCTCAGTGGCAAAGTCCAGATTGCTGGTAGACTCGTCCAATATGTAGAAATCACTGTCTTTAAGAAATGCCCGCGCAATAGCGATGCGTTGCTTTTCGCCACCAGAAAGACCGGCCCCCGCCTCCTCTAAATATGTATAATACTGCATCGGCAGTTTGCGGATAAACTCATGGGCATCCGCTTTTTTAGCGGCTTCCTTGACCTCATCAAGCGTAGAGTTCATTTTTGTGACACGAATGTTGTCATAAATGCTTTTGGAAAACAGTTCAATGCTTTGCGGTACATATGAGATTGCCCGGCGGATAGACTCATTACTGTATTCGTCAATATCTATGCCATCAATGAGGATAGCCCCGGATTCGGGCTCGTAATATTTCAGAAGCAATTTAGCGATAGTGGATTTACCACTCCCGCTGGAACCAACCAACGCTATCTTTTTTCCCTTTGGAATTGAAAACGACAGGTTATTGATGACAGGCTTACGGTTCCCATAACGGAAAGTGACATTTTTAACCACAACATCACCGGAAACAGCTTGCAGTTCATTTAGTGTTTCGCCGTCCTGTTCTCGCTTGTAGTCCAGAATTTCTGTAATGCGCTTCATAGAAATGTTGGCTTCCTGTAGCTGAAGTTGCAACCCAACCAATCTGTTGACTGGGTCCATAAAGAATCCTGCCATAGTAGTAAACGCCATTAGCGAACCGAGGGTGATATTACCGTCAATCACCTGTATGATACCAAAATACATCAAAATCATATTCCCGGCGGTTTGGATCACATTAGCAATTGAGCCTTGCGTGTTGGAAAGCATCCCTTCTTTAAAAGAAATTCGCAGAGATTTGATGTACTCTTTCTCGATATTTTCCAGTTCATTATCCTCATTGGCGTTGCCCTTTATGGTTTCAACGGCCCGAAGGCCTTCAATAATCTGGGAGTTAAGAACAGAAGCCTGTTGCATTTGCTCTTGATTGATTTTCTTATATGGTTGTTTGAAAATAAGAACTAAAACTATGCTGATAATGGTCAATATTGCTATAATTGCGAATAGACCTCCGTTCATATTAAACAAAATCATCCCGGTAATCAACGCCATCGACACGTCAATCACCACTGTTAAGGCGATGTTGGTAAATACATTTTTGATAGTAAAAGCGTCGCTGAATCGAGTGACAATATCACCTGTTTTTCTGGCTGAGAAGAATTTCATCGGCAGTTTATAGATGTGTTCAAAATATCCGAGAAGCAACGGAATGTCAATTTTCTGCGACAAATGCAAAAGCATCCATTGTCGAACGTATCCGATGAGTATCTGAACCAGCGACATGACCACAAAGATGATCACGACCATCAAGAGCGTGTTTTTCAGTTTGTAGGGCAACACCTCATCCATAATGATTTTATTGAACAGCGAGGATATGATGCCCAAAATCGTCAGGATCACCGAAGCGATGATCGCATAAGCAAACAGCTTTTTATGCGGAGTCAGAAGTTTGATGAAGCGGGAATAAAGTTTACCGGTCTTGTCCTTTTCCAGCGTAAATTTATTATTGGGCTTCAAAATCAGCAGAACACCGGTAAAATCCTTATAAAATTCATCCACGGTAATTCGCATAAATTCCTTGGCCGGATCACCGATGACAACATATTTATCGGAAATTTTAAATATGACCACAAAGTGAGTCATGCCTTCTTTGGTAATCAAATTGGCAATGCAAGGGAGCGTGAACCCGCTGAGGAATCCTTCACGGTCAACCCGGACGGCCTGTGAAACAAATCCAAGTTCTTCCGCACATTTGGTCAACCCAACCAAGTTGGTGCCTTTGAGGTCGGTGCCCATCATGTCGCGGAGTTTGGTGATAGTGGTTTCTTTTTTATAGTACAGGCAAACCATTGCAAGGCAAGCGGCGGCGCAGTCTGTTGCGTCATGCTGTTTAACGAATATCTCCCTCATCCGCGCCTCCTTGGTAATTATAGCATTATTACTTTCCTCTTACAATCATGTGAATTGATTCGCAATAAAATTTCCAATCCTTTATTTCATCAGATTATTTGACCGTTCGCGCACCATGTGTAACAAACTTAATAATATGTTACCTCGCTATACGGCGCTTAAATTCAGGTAATTCTTTAAATACATTAGCAATTACAGGCATTTGGGGGCAATTGATCCCTGCAAGACAGAACAGCATTTTCATTACATAACCTGATTTTAGGCAAAAAAAGAAACACCAAAGGGTGTTTCCAGAAGAAAACCAAGGATAACCCTCAGCTAAAGTCTTGAAGTTCAGCCATAAATAGGTATCATGTAACATATTATTAAATATGTTACATGGGCGTAATGTCCAAAGGAGGATTTTTTATGGCAACCACAGAACCGATCCGCAACAAACAACA
>JGI20171J29575_12612464_pt1 | contig 16433 bp, 13 predicted proteins | sample TergutNc150P4_FD_29575 | JGI IMG/M metagenome (IMG submission 29575)
AAAAGTGGCGTCGCTTGTTACCGTAATCGGGCCATTATAAGTCTGTTCGGCTCCGCCGTCTATCTTATACTTGATAACGGCTCCCGCTTCCGCTGATAAAGTAATAGTCCCACCAACCGCAACCTGGGAATTTGTAGCCGGGCTAGAGTTCACATTTTCAACGCGTTTCTGGCTGTATTCATGCTTTTCAGGAGCTCTTGGCACTCCGTCCAACACAGAATAGACCATGATATAAGCTTTTCCCGCCACAAAATCAGTTTCTGAAAGCACAGGCATAGCAGCGGAGTCGTATTGGGTATATCCGCTTGGCGACTCACCGTTAATCTGATAATAAATGTCGGCCAAAGGATTTGTTGTCGTCATCTCAAAAGCCTGACCGGCGACAATTTTAACAGACGTGTCAGGTGCGATCGTAACTCTCGGCGGACCGCCTTCGTTAGTACCTTTTATAATAACATTGTTAACATTGTTGACTCCGCCGGATTGTATAGTATCAGTAGCGGGATATGTGCCTGTACCGGCCCTTTGACTGGTTGTACTCGTCAAAATCATCCGAATATATAATGCCGAGACATTATTCGCAGCCGAAGGCAACGCTAAGTTTCCCACAACTGTCGACAAGCTTGTTGTACTTATCGAATATGGTGACAGATCCACAAAATTTGTACCGTCAGTACTGTAAGCTACCTTAAAATCTCTAGGCCCGGTTCCCGATGAACGCGAGTCAAAGCTTATAGACAAATCCGCCCAGCCTTCGGTTGACAGCTTCAATTGCCAATAATTCCCCAATGACCATCCAGCTTTGTTCAAACTGCTGGTTGCATACGCGTATGCTCCAGACGCGTTGCAGGAAAGCCCCATCCCCGGGACACCCGCCAGTTCGCCGCCGGTTGCCGGGAACGGTTCTTCGCCTGACGGTACACCGCTAAAATTCCAAATCGCTAAATCTTCTACCCCAGCGGCAAAAAATGAGGGTAAAGATCCGCTGAACACCGCGCTCAACAACATCATTACACTTAGCAACAGTGCTGTTGATTTCTTCATTTTTAGATTCATTACAATTCTCCTTTTTATTATAAAAATTTCAATATTTAAACCAATAATCCCTTTTTAAAAAAGAGTTACTGACTATGACCTATAATATTATCCTGACTTTTAAAATATTACATCACCTAAGTATGAATAAAAACAAAACGAGATAATCAACAAATTCCGCCGATTACCTCGTTTTAATCTTTAAGTTTATACTTGTGAAAGCAATGACTTACCAAGTTGTCATTATTGAGCATTTTTGCTGCCATACACGCGGATCAAACGCAGAAAGGCTAGACGCCTTTCAAGGCTGATCCGCGTTCGCATCGCGGAAAAAGACCAATGAATATGGTAAATGATTTCGATTCCAAGTATACCCACAACTATAGTAACCGGACTTTTGACAGACTATCGTTGCTTAATTTTACCTTTACGGCGCAGGCACATTAATGAATGTGATTCTTCCGTCACCTGATTTGTCAGCATATATGCTGGAAGCGTCAATAACGCCGCCTAATTCATTTGTTACATATGAAATCAATGCCTCGTCCAGCGCACCGTAATACCCCAATACCGGGTTTTTGTTCAGCATAACGTACCCGTCTCCGCCGATTTTTGTGAAGTCATTAGTTGCCAACACATATTTCTTGGCTAAGTCAACCGGTACGCCGTTTATTTTGACATCCTGCACACGATTTTCGGTTTTGCTTACATCTACTGTAAAGGTTATACCCGAAACCTGCGGGAATCCGCCGCTGGGTCCATTATCGTTGAGCTTTGCGGGATCCGTTTCTCTAAGACCTGTAACGGTTTTTGTACCATGCTCCAAAGCCGCAACTATATCACTTCCAAGCACATTTGTTGTAACAACTAAATTACCAAAGGGGAAAACCGCATTTAAGTCTCCGTATGTAATATCTCCCCCAACCGCTCCCGCAATGTAATCGGGGTTCTCTACAGTTACTCCGCCCTTTTCTACTGTCGCTGAAACGTGATCCATCGGTAACGATACGCGTATTCCGCCACCGTTTGTCAACGCTACGTCCGCACCTGAGATATATCTGATCGCGTCGGCAGCCAAATCGCCTAAATTAGTCTCGTGTACACGTACACCAGGGTTACGGTTACCGTCAAGAGGAACCTGTGTATTTGCCAAAATCTTGTTTAAGCCCGGTTTCAAGTCTTTCATAATAGCGGCAATTTTATCGGCAATCACTTCGTCTGGTGTAGACTGAGTAGTATCGGCATACGCCGCTTTTACGCTCTTTGTTGTTTTACTAATAATAAGAGCACCGATATGCTGCAAGTAGTTTCCTGCCGAAGTAATTTTAACTTTTTTGTCCGTCTTGTCTTTCGCAACAGCCATACCTGCACCAATTAACGTTGCCAGCGTTGTATGGCTGTGGGCGTCAATCATAACATTCAATCCGCTGATCTTTTTAATAATATCGGTACTGCGCAGCTGCGCCGCGGCACTTTCCTGGTCAACCCCTAAATGCCCCAGTCCAATTACAAAATCAACATCATCTTTTACGGCGTCAATTTGCGCCTGAATAACCTTATCAATTTTTTCCTGGCTGAAATTATGCCCTATTGTGTTCAACGGGCTTGCTTTCGTTGCGGTCTCAGGTGTAGTAATCCCGATAAAGGCAATCTTGATTTTCTCTGTGCCAATCTCAAACGTTTCTGTTGTTTTAAATACCGCCTCGTCTGTGGATGAATCTACAAAGTTAGCGCTCAATATAGGGAAATTCACAATCTGGTCAAGTGTGGCAAGCTGCTCATAACCGTAGTTAAAATCATGATTGCCGGGAGCCATTGCATTGTAGCCTACATCGTTCATCAGCTCGGCAATGTTTGCACCCTTAGAAAGGTTTGCAATGGGGAGACCATGGAATGTGTCACCAGCGTCAACTAATAAAACATCCGCGCCAAGACTTTTATAATACTTTTTTGCCGCCACAACAGCCGCATAACCTAAACTGTTGTCTATGCCTGCCTGAACACGGCTATGTACGTCATTTGTATGCAGAATAACAATTTTATCGGAAAAATCCATTTCCGCTAAACCGGAAGTCACTTCTCCAATACCTTTATCCATAGCACTGCTGAATTTTGCAATATACTTTTGAATCATTGTGGCAGCTTTGACATTTAATTTGTCTTTGCCCTGTTCTAAAACGTCCGCCAATTGTTTTTGTTCATCTGAAAAAGAATAAGCTTCGAATTTTGCCAAATACTTTTGCAGATGGGTCACGTCCTTTATGTTGACAACACTATCATCATTTACATCACCAAGTAAACCAAAAAACTGATACGTTCCTATTGATGAAGGCGATTCACTGCCAACCGCCTGCACTGCCGGAATGGCAATCGCTACCATGCTTACTAATAATGCAAGCACAAGCAACATGCCGGTTAACTTACGGTTTGATTGCATAAAATGTTCCTCCTGATTTCAAAAAAATTCATTTTTTTAATTCACCTTATTTTCGCATGTACTCTTCAAAGCCTGTTCAGGCTCTCAGCTATTATAAGTCTCAAGACTGCCCGCTGTTTAACAGATCCTGGAAACAACATATCCAGCCATGGTAAAATACGAAAATATAAATGAACCTAATTAGAATTGTACTCTAAAATCATTTCATTTACAATCATAAAATGCTCAAAGATATGTAGAAAAAAGTCCGAAATTATGCTAACTATTTAGACAATATTGACAAGCATATTTTACTTTCGGCTAATATCGCATTAAACAATACCCGTCATTCGTTAAATTGCCTATTATTTAACTAAACTGCGCTAAAGGCACTTGCCTTGTGCAATCAAAACTGTATGGTTTTGCCAAAAAATCAATACCTCTCTCCACCAATTTGCTCATCATAAACTTTGAACAACTCTTGGCAATCTTTATAATGTTCATCTAAAGCCGTAATCTCGGCACGCTTTTCCTCAGACTCCAAAACCGCATAAAAATTATCATCATTAAACCCTATCGCGTCCGCCTCTTTACTTGTGCAGCCATAATAAATTTTATCTATGCCTGCCCACAAACACGCACTTAAACACATCGGGCAAGGATAACATGTTGTATACAACACACATCCTTTTAAATTGTGCAAGCTTACATTTTTACATGCGTCTCTCAAAGCCATGACCTCACCATGAGCGGTAGGGTCAAAGTTTACCAAAACCATGTTGTGTCCTTTTCCGATAATTTCTCCCTTTGCAGAAACAACAACGGAACCAAAAGGGCCCCCATGTTTTTGTGTAATTCCTGACATTGCTTCTTCTATAGCAATGTCCATAAAGTTTTGACTCATAATTTTTCTCTCCAATTTAATATTTTTATTATTTTTAAACTATTTTTTACAGAGATTTACAATTAAATTTGTTTCATCTGCTTTTAAAGTGTATCATGACACTTGTTTATAGTCAATGCTTACATACAAAATAAATAATATTTTTCTTAATAAACGCAAATAATAAATACAATATACGATACTTAATACGCTTTATTACAACAAAAAATAGAAAACTTTTTTAAAAAATGTCCTTTTTCAGTTAAAACCGCATTGACTTTTTTAATATAACGATATATTATATTTTATATGTTCTTTATTAAACGCGATCTAATATCTCTATTTCAGACAGGATGAAATGAAACTATGATAAAGTCTTTGGATCAAATTAACCTTGAATTTGAATTAAACTATAAAACCCAAAATAAAAATAAAAATAATTATGACCACTACACAGGGGCATTTATTCCGCCGCTGGAGACTGAAATTCCACCCGCAAATATCCCGCGGGTTAGCAGAAAATACGTATCTCCATTTATGCAAACCCAACGGGACGCTCTCCCTATTAATCTCGTAGAGCACTTCAAATTCGGCACTGAAGCCGGCGATTCAAGCGGTGAATTTGACAATTCGTTTTTAGCATCCGTTGAAAATAAATCCCTTGATCTTAAACACACACGTATGCTTAAAATTTTATTTGGCTCAATTATGGCCGTAATAATTGTATTTGTCATCATTTTTATTTTTCGGTACAGATAGTTTAGTTACAGCGGCACAAGAGGGGACGGTTAACCGTCCCCTCTTGTGCCGCAAATTAAAATCCCATTAAAATCTTGCAATATATTTTTGAATAGCGGTGACATCACGTACATTTACAGTGCCATTCTGATCAAAGTCAGCATTTTTATATGCTTTTTCAGATAATTTTAATATTTTTGCTAAATATTTTTGCAATCTCGTAGCATCCTTTATTGAAACTTTATCATCTAAATCTACGTCACCTAAACCTAAGGGGAGGTTTTCATCAACACGCATAATTCCCTTTATTACAAATGTTCCGCCAATATCATCATTTTTAACATACTTGTAATAATCCAACAAATCGGACATTTCCCCGTCAGACCATAAAAAGCTTTCACCTTTTGTTGTCTCGCTGGTAAACAACATTGTACGTGTTTCACTGCTGCTCCACCACTCACATACACCAACCGCGCAGTCGTTATAACTTGACTGCGAGTTTCGTAGGTTTACTCCAATCGCAGCTTTTCCAGCCGGCAATTTATAATCATCCAGATCCGCGCATATATAGCCTTCAAAGGAGATTGTATCAGAGTATAATTTTACCCATTTTGATACGTCAGACACCGGCTTATTATTTACTACCGGAATATAAAATACATCATATAACGCACCTTTGCTCTCCGTCTCAAATATAACTTTATCAAGAATACTGTATCTGCCGGAAATATTATATACATTAATAAAAGTTTTATTATTGTCATATCCGGCCGTTAATTTAACCGTTGCTCCAAAAATCTCATTCTGATACAGCTTAACCGTATTATCTACATGAACATAATCAGTGATTGCATAGCTATTTCCAAAAATCTTATCAAACAGATAATAATCTTCATAAGATATCCAAAAATACCCGCCCATTTCATTGTAGGATCCCCAGCTGTTTTTAATCAGCCAAGCTCCGTTTTGCTCAGGCAACCGGTTATTCTGATTAAAATTTGTTTTCGAATAATTGTCGTCCCAACCAACTATAGCAATAGAATGCCCTCTCAAATCGTTTATACTGGCGGCTTTTGTTGAAAAATAACTATCATTGCTGTAATTATAAAACCTTGACCATGTTGAATATGAAGAAACCACCGAACCGTTTTCATATATAAGGCGTTTTATACCGGCGATACTTTCATTGGAAGCATAGCGCACTTCCGTAACGCCATAAATAGTTTTTAGTGACTGGCTTGCCTGATTGAACTGCTGCACATCTGTAGAATCAGGGAATTGCCAGTCATATTTAGGTCCTGACCATGATGTAAAATACCCCAGCGCAATATGAGGATATCCCGGCATGCTTAAACTTCTTTGCCAGCCATACTCCCCCCGAATGCTGCTGCCCCACAAATTCATATACCAATTTGAAAAACGGCTTATTTTTTCTCCGTTTAAAAGCAGTTTTGTTTCAAATGCTGAATTCCCGGAAAAGGCCCAGCACTCATTATACCGCTGGCTTTCGGGAGAAAACACAACATTTCTGTCCACTGAACTATAAGAATCTGGCAAATTATAATATGCTTCAGCTTTTGCTTGAAATGACACATATGTACAGCAAAAAATCATACATACAATAAAAGACGAAATAAAGAATATTTTTTTCTTTATCATAATTAACACCCCTAACAACTAAAGCACCTGAGGTGCCCTAAATTAAGTATATCATTTTATAAAATCAAAGTAAAGAATAATCCTATTATTTTTTGTTTATACTATATTTTACTAATGGCAACCTCTGAATAATTTTTCTATAAAGGGAATGGACATTATGCAGCTTAGAACAGATTTAGCAGTGGAAGCAAGAGAAATCGCCGGTGAAGAATTATCAGGTGTGGAATATACAAGCGAAAGTACCGGCGGTATTCAAATTGAAAAAATGATTGTAAAAACAGATAAAGCTGTCCGTACACTGCGTAAAGAACGCGGCACATACATCACCATTGAACTTCCTCCGCTGACAGATGATTTCAAAGATACCGATGAACGTCTTTTATCTATTGGAGAAGAAATTCGAAAATTGCTTCCTGTAAACGGTTTGGTTCTTGTAGTAGGCTTAGGTAATACACAAATAACCCCGGACGCTTTAGGGCCCCGGGCCGCATCTCAAATTTTAGCCACACGACATATAAGAGGTGAATTGGCACGGAGTACCGGTCTTGATAAGCTGCGTCCCGTTGCCGTATTAACCACCGGAGTCACAGGCCAAACCGGAATTGAAACCGGAGAATATATTTGCAGCATTGTAAAAAAACTTCGCCCAAATGCTATTGTCGCCATTGATGCACTGGCATCAAGACGGCTGGCACGTTTAGGATGTACTATGCAGATTTCTGATACAGGTATTGCTCCGGGAGCGGGTGTTGGTAACCACAGAACGAAAATCAACAATGAAACAATGGGAGTACCTGTCATTGCAATAGGTGTCCCCACAGTAGTTGACGCCTCCACATTAGCCTTCGATCTACTTAATATTGAAAATGAGCAGGAATGGCAAACGCTTTTACAAACGCTTTCTCCAAACGGCCGTTCAATGATTGTTACCCCAAAAGAAATAGATTTGCTTATAGGCCGTGCCGCAAAATTAATTTCAATGTCACTTAACTGTGCCCTTCATGAAGATTTTGAACTGTCGGATATTTTATCTTTGATATAATTAGGTACCGTCCCTAGGGCTAAGGGGATCGAACCCGACCCGGTTGTGTCCGACCCCCTTAGCCCTAAGGAACAGGTTCTAAGATTCTGAACGGACTCTTACTAATGTTTTGTAATTTTTTCGATTAACCCAGCATAAATTTTAAGGTATACTTTTTCGGGCGTGTTTCAAATGATGTTGATGTGATGTAAAACAACATGTGGGAAATCATTCATTGCAGGGGTGCATATTATGTGCACGCGGGCGGATAATATCCCCCTGCGTAATCCATGTCAACAAAACATACCTTTTTTGAAACGCACCCTTTTTCATTGCTAGGAGGGTGAAATTTGAGACGGTTACCTAAAGCTTGTACTTCAATTACTGCCTGTTTTCTTGTTTGCTTAGCTATTGTATGCCTTTGTGCAAGGACACCCCAGTTTATGGGAGCCAAGCAAAAGGCTGCTTTGGCCGCCGTATCTCTCACTATGTTTGACGGCGCGGCATATCTTATGAATAATTCCGCTTCAGACGATACTATCCAGACTATCACCTCACCTACAAATTCCTCATTTATCTCCACAGAAAATACAACCCTCTCCTCTGAATCCGCCAACCAAAATTCTAAAGATACCGGATCTGTCCCGGCTCATCCTGGAAAAAACACCGGTAATGTAATGGAAATGCAATACGGCGCCGGCGGGGAAAAATGGGGTGACTTATATATAAAAAATATCAGCGATATAAATCCTGATTTCACAAAGCTTCTGGAATCACCTTTGGGATTTCAAATTGACAATTCGCGTCAAGTACAGGTTTTAATTGTGCATACCCATACCTGTGAAGCTTATATGGATTCATATACAGGCTATTATTATACGAATTTTTATCCAAGAACCACGGATAACAATAAAAACGTAACTCAAGTCGGTGCCGCTATCGCAAAATCTTTAAAAAAAGCCGGCATAGGAGTTATTGATGATAAAACAATACACGATGACCCAAGCTACAGCGGCTCTTATGGCAGAAGTGAAGAAACAATTAAAAACTATCTTTTACGATACCCTAACATTAAGGTAATATTGGATATTCACCGTGACGCCATTCATGATGACGAACAGCAGCAAATTATAAAGCCCACCTTCACTTATAACAAGAAAAAGGCCGCCCAAATCATGATTGTAGCCGGTAACGACGACGACGGCAGCTTTGACTGCCCAACATGGGAAAAGAATCTGACTTTTGCTCTAAAGCTTCAGGAGACCGCTGAAAAAATGTATCCCGGTATGACGCGCCCTATAAGGTTTATGAACGAAATGTATAATACTTTTATTAATTCCGGTTCATTGTTAATTGAAGTAGGCACAGACGCGAATACTATAGAGGAAGCTAAATATTCAGGTGAATTATTAGGAAAGGCACTTGCAGAAGTGTTGCAAAAGTAATAAAATTCTGTTATACTGTTGATTGTGAGCATAATACACCGCAAATTTTGCTCTTATAAAATCTGTGCGGTGTGCAGAGGCGTTTTAATATGAAACATCACAAAATATACATAATAATTTTTTTTCTTTTTCTTTTCAGCTTTTATGCTGAAACTTTTTCCTATCCTGTTTCCGCTTTACCGGATACCGATACTTTCATGGAAGGCGAAGACACAGAGCCTCCGTATCAAGATCCGGATGCGGAAATCACGGAAACAGAAACACCTGATACTGAAACGGAATCTCCTGAACCAATTACCGACTATACAAATGAGCCGGAATCTGCCGTTCCGGCGGACAACTACTCCAACAATGCCACAGACGCCAGCGATGATATTGTTACTCCGGCATCAGACTACACGTCTGAGATTGAGGAAACCTCCTCCGTACAGCCGATGAGTACTTCCATCCAGGCTGCTGCATCATCTCCAAATTCACCGCTTCCAAGTACAATTGAAGAAATTTCTTTTCCAAGAGCAATTGGCATTGATGTGGAGCGGGCACAAACAAACCTTTTCGCTGGAATTGCTTCATGGTCATGCATTGCTATTGGGATTTCGGTTATTGTCAGCATTCTAATCAGCACAAAAAACAGCGAGTGGAAGGGCGGAAAACAACGGTACGACGCGGGCAACAAAATTATTGGAAGAAAACGTCTGCTTTCTGACGAATATTATCAAGGAAAGAAATAAGTGAAAATAAAAAATATTATTATTGACGGTTTTGCCGCACTGGCTCCTATGGCAGGCGCGGCGGATCTTTCTTTTAGGAAAATATGTTCTGAATTCGGTGCCGCTTATACAGTTTCCGAGATGGTAAGCGCCAAAGGCATTTCATATAAAAACACAAAAAGCGCCGCTCTTATGACGCTTGGCACAAAATCAAAAATTTCAGCAATACAAATCTTTGGATACGAGCCTGAAGTAATGGCAGGTGCCGCTGAATTCGCTATGCGGTACAACCCTCAAATTATTGATATTAATATGGGATGTCCCGCTCCTAAAATCTGCGGAAACGGTTCCGGCGCAGCTTTAATGGGTACACCGTTTCTCTGCGCTCAAATTGTAAAAGCTGTTGTTTCCGCTGTTGATATACCGGTAACTGTCAAAATCAGAAAAGGTATTGATTCAAACAATATAAACGCGGTAGAAATAGCAAGAATCTGTGAAGCAAACGGTGCCGCCGCTATTACTGTGCACGGACGTACCAAAGCTCAGTTCTATTCCGGGACAGCGGATTTAAGCATTATTTCTGAAGTAAAAAAAGCTGTTCAAATTCCAGTTATAGGCAACGGAGATATTTGTACCGCTGACGACGCAAAAAATATGCTGGACCAGACAAGCTGCGATTTAATCATGGCAGGCCGAGGAGCTCTAGGTAATCCTTGGCTCTTTTCACAAATTAACCATTTCTTAAAAACGGGACAGCATCTGCCACCGCCGTCTCTTTCAGAGCGCTTGCAAGTCATGCTGGCTCACATAGAATCTTTATGTGAACATAAAGGTGAAACCATCGGCATGAAAGAGGCCAGAAAACATGTGGCTTGGTATCTAAAAGGCTTCAAACATGCCGCCTTGATACGCAAAAAGTCCGGATTACTTTGCAGCTTGCAAGATTTACATCTGCTATGTGAACAAATTTTATCGTAAAAGCAAGGAACCGGTTAACCTGTCCCTTGCTTTACATTTTTCTTATTGAAAAATGTCTCCGCACTTGCTATAATTAAATACACGGTAATATCACAAACAATTTCAAAAGGTAAATTTGTTCCAGGAGTGATTTTATTTTGATCAGAACAATTAGATTTTTTTGTATGCTAATTATGTTCGTCTGTTTATTTTTTACATTTTACATTTCAGTATCAGCAGCTTCAGATATTGCCGAACTGTCTATATTTTCTGATGGTACAGGAGGCGCTTTGGGTGCAGGGACACATTCCTTTATTGCACTTAAAAATATCTCCGGATTTGTTATAACAATCGGCACTTATGATGTAGACCCTGATGACGAAATTACAGTCGGGATATGGGGAAATAAACTTCCACATAAAGGATTATGGTATAATATGGAATCTTATTTTGTCAATCAAAAAGATTCTTATACTAACCGGGTTTCACTTTCAATGAACATTGACAATACGCAGCTTGAAACAATCACAGAAATAATCAAAAGCAGTAATAGATGGTCATGTTTTTTCAATTGTACTAATTTAGCCGCAAAAATATGGAATGCTGTTTCTTCCGAGAAACTGTCCTGCGGGTTTTGGAACACCCCAAGCTCCCTTGCAAATTCTATTAAATCATATGAGTTCTATGAAACAGGAAAACCAATAAAAAGCAAAAATACTAGCAATGTTATTTATGTTTATAAAGGAATTAATATATTGTGTGAATCCTTTTCTTAAATCTATTTTCTGGAAATGAGATTGGTTATGCCTGGTATTTATTTTATTTTACTTAGTTTTATAATTCATTTTGTTATACTTTATGATACTTATTGTCTGATGGCCGGGAGCTTATTTACATGCATAGGGCTTTTTTTGATTCTCAAAACATGGCGCACGATGCACCATACATTACATGCACAAAATGTTGATGAAGGAACAAGTTTTTCCCCCGCTTCTTATCTTTCATATAGTTCTTTCACAGCTCCTTATAAAATATTTAAAATATCCCTTGTTTTTTCTGTTTTAGAGGCTGCCTCTATTATTCCTTTTTTTATTTATCAGCGTGATTTTTTAATTACAGATATATTTAAACTGCTGACATTTGTCTTTATGTTTATGGGTATTCTAAAATTATCTTGCACTCACAAAACAAAAATATTATCCTTCATCATATGCGTTTTTGCGGTAATTCATATCGCGGCAATTATTATTTTAAAGCTCTTTATTAAAATCCCCCCGCAAATAACCTCAAAGCTTTCTAATTTATTTATTATTTTAGGCATTATTATTACTCTCGCCGCCTTCTTTATTTTACGGTGGATATTTGCTTTTAGTTCATAAAATACAAAATTGGAGGAAATGATTTTGAAAAATTTATCTAAAACTATTATTTCTATAATACTCGCTTGCTTTATGTTATTAACCGCCTGTAATCCAAAAGGCGCTGATAAAAACATCTCGTCTCCTGATTCACCGGTACCATCGGGAAAAACTTTAAATTTATATACATGTGCAGGTTTATTTCCGCAAGATATTTTTGATGGATTTGAAGCTGATACAGGTATAAAAATCAACCAGACAAGCTTTAAAACAAATGAAGACATGCTTGCGGATTTAAGTGAACCCGGTAATAATTATGATCTGATAATTGCGGATGATTACATTATTGAAACCTGCATAAAGAAGAAGCTCGTATCAAAGCTTGATATTAAAAGTATAGAAAATTATAAAAATATAAACAAGATATTTAAAAAGCAATTTTACGATAAGTCTGATAAATATACCGTTCCCTTAGGTGCCGGTGTACAGACAATTGTATATAACCCTGATCTTACAGGTTTTAATATTAAAGGTTATGCTGATTTATGGAATGAAAGCTTAAGAAACCGTATAGGCGTTACCGCGAATTACCGCGTTATTAACGGAATGGCGCTAAAAGTGCTGGGCAAAAGCTATAACACAAGAAAAGAAGCCGATATAAACGCTGCCGGTGAAAAGCTAAAGGAGCTTGCGCCGAATATCTATATCATTCAAGACAATAACCTCCATGATTACCTCCTTTCGGGAAAACTAGCTGCTGCTGTAATGTATACTTCTCAGGCAACTATATCTTTAATGATTGACGACCGCCTTAAGGCTGTCTATCCGGAGGAGGGCATAGGTTTTGGAGTTATGGCCGGGTTTATTCCCAAACAGTCACAAAACCCAGATGCTTCCCACGCTTTTCTGAACTACTTGCTTGAAGCTTCTCATGCCGCCAGATATTTTGAATATACCGGCTACTACAGCACCAACAGTGCAGCCGATGACGTTATTCAAAAAATTTACAAACCATTTTTAACCTTGCCGCAAAGCTTCGATACAAAAAGCGAAATGATTAAAAATATAAGTGACGACGCTGACAAACAGCACCTCTTTATTTGGGAAAGCTTTAAAGAAGCTGTAAGACAATCAGGAGGTAACGGTTAAATGAAAAAAAAACGGTCTTGGAGTACAACGCTTTGCCCATTTCGCGCACATTTATTACATAAGCGAAATTCGTTTTATGTAAAAGCCGCATATTCTATTCTGACTTTTAGTTTAATTTTGTTAATTGCATTTTCTTTAACATCATGTGATATTTTAAATAATGCTATTAACTCTGTATTTGAAGTTTATACGCCCAGCACCACTAATAATTATCAGGGTCTTTCTCAGGAAATCGTTGGCGGTAACAGCACTTATGAGTGGAAACGTTCACGAATTGGATATGACTGTTTAAATACACAAAACCAAAAGGACTGCTATAACCGCATGAAAACCGCGGTCTATAATGTTTTGAACGACCCTACCGCTAAGGGTGACTACTATACTGAAAAGATACGTCTTGAGGGTATTACACTTCCCAGTAACGAACTCCGTTTGGTTCTGACCGCTTTTTTAGAAGACCATCCTGAGATATTTTGGATTTCGAATGGGTTTGAATATGTGAATGACAACCAAGGCACATCGTTTCAAATGCTTTCTTCATACAGCGGTGCTACACTTCAGGAAATGATAGAAACCTTTAATCTGATTCTTGATGATATTCTCAAGAAAATTCCCAGCTATCTTAATAAATACGAGCTGGAAGTATACATTCACGACTATATAATAGAAAATTGCATTTACGATAAACAAGCGGCTTCCAAAAACGACATGGGTATGTCCAGTTCCGCCTATGGCGCGTTAGTTGACGGGAAAGCTGTATGTGAAGGTTATGCAAAAGCCTTTAAGCTTCTTTTAAGCTATGTTGGAATCGAAAGCTTCAACGTCACAGGTATGGGCAAAGAGGAATTACATCTTTGGACTGCCGTCAATCTTGATAATGAGCTTAATAACGAGTGGTACTATGTAGATGTTACATGGGACGATTCTGACACTTCAGATAAAAGCGGTAATTATGATTACTTTAATATTACCACTGAACAGCTGGAATATGATCATACAATAGCTAAGAAATACGCTGAATTTACCGCAAACGAAATTAACGGATATGACATGGACTATCCTGCCAACTTTAATCTCTTTATTCCCGTTTGCGACAGCCTCACAGAAAACTATTATCGAAAAAATCTGACTGTAATTTATGATTTCAGCAATAATAACGAAGAGCAACTAAAAAACGCTTTATATGAATCGGCTTACGCTAAAAAAGGCTATATAAATTATCTGGTAGATACCGATGTTTACGATTTTGAGTCAGTATACCAAAAATTATTCAAAGAAGAAAGCCGGTATTTCAGATATATTGATGACGTAAACCGCAAGCTTGATGATTATACTATTGATTCCGAAAATGTGCGCGCATCTGAAAAACCGCATATCAATGTTATAACTATTCTTATTGCATATTCTGAATAAAGGGTACTTAAGATGATTATTATGTCTATTGATCTTGGAAAAGTCAGAACAGGGCTTGCCGTTTGTGATAGGGAAGAGCTTTTAGCATCTCCTTTAGCTGTGCTAAACGAAAAGGATCAAAGCCGCCTTTTAGAATCTATAGCGGGTATTGCGATGGAACATAAAGTTGAAACAATAGTTATAGGCCTGCCTAAAAATATGGACGGAACTTTAGGTCAAAACGCCATGGAAGCAAAACTTTTTGGCGAAAAAATATTTGAAAAAACTAAAATTCCCGTAGATTTTTTCGATGAACGGGGCACAACCATTACCGCACATCATTACCTAAATACAGTTAATGTAAGAGGAAAAAAGCGCAAAGCGGTGGTAGATATGATTGCTGCCGTAATCATTCTGGAGAATTATTTAACTTACCGTAAAATTTGAAAATTGTAAAAAATCTTGACAAAATTAAATAAACAGATTAAAATATTGTTATTGCTTCGCCATAAGGAGCGGTGTTGAAGCGGTTATAACAAACAAGCTTGGCCCGAAATCAAATTAATTTGATTAGGGACCGGCTCCGAAACGGCAAAATTGAATAGTGGTTTTATCACTGATCCAGTGTTAAAATAGAACTGTGGAGACGTATCGAAGTGGTCATAACGAGAACGACTCGAAATCGTTTGGCCGGTGATGAGCCGGTCCGTGGGTTCGAATCCCACCGTCTCCGCTAACTCAAAGGACAAACTTTGATATAATGAGAACCGTCTATTATGGGCGGTTCTCATTATATCCGAAACCGTGAAAAGCCTTATTTCAAGCCATTTATCGGCATTTTGCCTCCCTTACATTGGCTGCGGAGTAGGTGGGAAAACAACCGTAAAATCTCCCGGAAAGGGCCGGACGGGGAAGTCAAACCCCAAATGCTCAAAAATTCCGAACCCCCCTCCCGTAAAGCACCAATTCCCCCACACGGCCTCGGAAGCGTCGAACAGTAAAAACGAACCCCCCCTATAAACAAAATATCTTGCGCCGCGCTGGAATCATCCAGCGCGGCGCTTTTCTTTTGCAGTTATTGCTCTCGAATTTTCGAGCGTTGGTATTGACTTTATACTATTCGACATTTTTTGATAATTTTCATTTTATCTCCAAAAAACAAAAATGATTTAGGAAGAATATTTTAAATTTTTAGTTGACATGCTGCAAGTATACCTGTATAATAATTATTGCACATTATGCTATGTGCTGTAATAAAGCACAAAATTTTGTATTTTTAGTGAGAAAACCTGCATTACATTTATACATATCTAAAGTGAGTATTCACCGAAATGCGGTTAACCACCAAAACAAAGAATTTAAGAAATTAAATTTAAACCAAGATACACATCGTTTTTATCATCCTGAGTTACGCCGAGATAGCGGCGGGTGGCAGCCAGCGATGAATGGTTGTAAATTTCCATGATGACCACTGGAGATGCGCCGTTTTTCCAAGCATGGTAGCCGAATGTTTTTCGCAGGGAATGGCAGGACACGCGAGTCTGAAGCTGCAATTCTTCGGCGGCGGCACGGATTAGACGATAGGCTTGGATACGGCTGATTGCCTGTTTGGTTTGCGGGTTTTCGATGAGAAACGCTCCGATCCGGGCAGATTTTGAAGCAAATAGCTT
>JGI20171J29575_12612463_pt1 | contig 16415 bp, 15 predicted proteins | sample TergutNc150P4_FD_29575 | JGI IMG/M metagenome (IMG submission 29575)
GGTATTTTGTTTTGTTGGTGTGGGCTGTAGTGCCCCTTCGCCCCTGCCAGGGGCACGCTCACACCAACAATGAGAACAAAATACCCCCCCTGTCGTGTGGTATTTATTTTTAAAAATGAGAATATAATAAATACTGGTATGTAATTAAGCATATGCAGAAAATATGACCTAATCAAATGTAATATAAATGTCTTTAGGCTCTATACTATCTTTACTTGAAAACGTTAAACTATTATTATAGGAATAATAATTTGATCCTCTGGAGGATAATATATTATGGTTAACCTTGAAACATATAAAAAGGATTTAGATAAACTACTAAATCTAGGAGATTCCTTGATTAAGGATATTCAAACAAGAAAAGGAAATGAAAAAAAATGTACAAGTGACTACCATAATATATTTGAGTTAGAATATCAAAATTGGTATACAATAGCTTTAGCAGTTGTGAAACAAATAATACCACAGCGATTTAACGAATTCGAAAATTTATATTTAGCAGACCCAAGAAGAAAAGTAATTAATCGGGCTAATTTTACTATACAAGATTGGTTGAATGGATATAGACTATATATTTCTGTAATCCCAGAAGATTGTGATATTGATGATATAGATATTGTTATTCTGAAGTTTAAAACACAAAAATCAATTTTAGAATCAGCTACACAAAGATTTGATAATTCACTTTTTGATATAAGAAGAATTCTACAAGCAGAGCTATTTGATTCAGAAATTGATGCAGCTAATGAGTTATTAAAAAATGGTTATTTGCGAGCAGCAGGAGCAATAGTTGGTGTATTGTTAGAAAAACATTTAAATGAAGTTTGCGAGAATCATAATATAAAAATAAATAAAAAATCGCCGAGTATATCAGATTATAACGATTTATTAAAAAATAATAATGTTATTGAAGTGCATATTTGGAGATTTATACAAAGATTAGGAGATATTAGAAATTTGTGTGACCATAAAAAAACGCATGAACCAGAAGAAAATGAAGTTATGGAATTAATAAATGGAGTAAATAAAATTTTAAAAACAATAACATAAAATATTTTTTATATAGGAGTTACAAATGGATACATTAGAAAAAATTGCCTATGAATTAGCGAAACATAAATTAATCCCATTTATAGGAGCCGGTGTATCATTTGAGCATTTACATCTTGATTGGGATATTCTCTGTTCAGAAATTAATATAGAAACTGGTATTAATGAAAAAAATAATCTGATGGCTGCACAACATTATGTAGATAAATTTGGAAAAAATAATTTTGTAAATTTTTTAAAGAAACATTTTTTAATTAACGATTTTAATGATATGAAGGGGGAGAGTGCTCTTTTTCTTTTATCGATAAATAGCCCACACTATTATACTACGAATCAAGATAATATTTTTGAGAAATGTCTGGAAAAATATTGTAGAAAATATCAAAATATTTCAACAAAAGAAACATTTCAAAATATGAAACAAAATTTGACGACAATATTTAAATTTCATGGGGATTTACAATATCCAGAAACAATTGTCTTTACCAAAAGTGATTATGAAGAAAGAATGCCTAAAAATAATAAACTTCCAAATTACAATCCACTTGATATTATGCTTATTGCAGATACTATAAGTAGAGGTTGTTTATTTGTTGGGTATTCATTTCGTGATCCTAATATAAATGAAATATTTAATCATATATCAACAATATTTGATGGTAAACCACCAAAAAGTTATCTTATTGAATATTTTCCCGATGTTGACTTTGAGGATAAGTTAAAAAAATATAATATAGAATGTATTAATTGTTCAGGCTTTTTTCCTGGTATGAATAATGATGAAGCATATTCGGCAGTTTTATCGTTCTTAATTACAAAGTCATTTGAATATAGAGATCAAAATGAAATTGGGGAATTATTTTCTAGTGATCAATATTCAATTATTCCTATTTTGACAATTTATGAATTAAATAACTTTAAGAAATATATGGACACAACAGCAGACAAAATTGATACTATAATTGATAAATTTCGTGCTTTGGCAGATAGGCGTAATATACCTAAAGATGTTTCAAAATGTACTAGTGAAATCGTAAAAAAAATGCTTGTTTCTGTTGATAGTAAAAAAAGCTTGTTAAATATTCAAGATGCTTTGCATAACATTAATATACCAGATATTAACATAACATCTGATATTATGATTGAGTATTATTATAAATTGAATGATTTTTCAGAGAGTGACGCTATGGATAATATTCGACTATTTAATATTCATATACGGCATATTCATAGTAATTATAACATATTCTTTGCGACTGCGGCTCTTGAAAGATTAAGTATGGACGGTAAAAAAACCTATAATTTATTGAATTGTTTAAGATATTCCATTGGCTCTTCCGGCGATATTGAAGAATTACCCTCTGATATTCAAGAATATATAAAATTCCAACTTAATAAACAATATTCTACTGAGAAAAGTTTACATAACCCGTTAAATCAACCAAAATCATTTTTTGGGAAAAAGTGTACATATGAAGACATTTTTAATGATCTTATAAACATGATGCCAAAATATTTTAAATAAATATTTTATGGTGTTTGTTCTACATTGTCTTCTATTTGACTTTTATTTTCATTTTGTAAAATAAGTTCATTAGTTAAGATTTCAATTTTTTCTAAATTTTTTTTATTATATATATTTAAGTCAATAATAGTATTATTTAATTGTTCAATACTATAATTCAATTTGTCTATATTCTTATTTGAATTAAGAGAAATTATTATTTGGGCTATACCAACCGCAACAGCAATAATTATTGCAGCAATAGAAAAAAATAACGCAATTTTACTTGTTTTTTTATTTTCTATATTTTGCTTTTCAAATTTATCTTTTATATTGTCAATAGATGTATTCGTAGCTTCAAGCATACTTTTAATATATTCTTTAAAAATATTAAAATTTATTATGAAATCATTAAATAAGTATTTTATTTCATTAAGAACTTCAAATTCAACATGGTGAGGAACAATGGGAGGAGGTGGCAAGTTAGGTATATTTACGCTAGTTACTTTTTGTATATTTTCTACAATGTCATTAATTTCTGCTAATTTAGTAAATTTTAAAGTATTTTTTGCCATTTCGCTATATTTTGTTATTTGTTCTGGAGAAATACCAGAAAAATTATTCTTTGCTTGGGTAATACGTTTTAATTCATCTGATGACAATTTTGGGAATGTTATTTTTGTTAATTCTGAAACTTTTTTAACTTGGTCAAATAATTTTTTATCAAAATCTAAATTAGTAAATCGAGTTGTTTTTTCAACTAGTTTAATGAATTCCTCATTAGTTTCAAAAAAATATTTTTGTATAATTTGCTGATTATCTAAATTATCATTGCTGTCTAAATCAATATAATATGAGATTTCAGTTTTATATATTGATACAAATTCTTTTGAGAAATTATTTAATTCTTCTTTTTCAAGAATTAATTTTATATCATTGTGCGTTTTAATAGTCTTATAGTATTCTTCATCATATACTATATTTTCTTTTTTTGAAATTAAATATTTTGCTACTATTAAGCAAAATGCTGTAGGTTCAAAATCATTTATTTTCTTTGTATTTTTAATGATAAGCGTTTCACGCCATACAGAAAGATAGGAAAAATTTATTAACCCATGTTTTTGTGTATTCAATGAGAATTCATTTGGTATGTAATTTTTCTCTAAATCCATAATTAATAATTATCCATTTTTCCAGAGTTATAAAAAATATTATCATTTAACTTTCTCAATAATTTCAATTTCATCAGAGGTTAATCGATATAGAGAATATACTAAATCATCAACTTGCTTTTCTAGTTTTTTGGTATCAATATTATCATCTTTATTTTTAATAATATTCTCAACCTTTTCGATAATTTTGTTTTTAGTATTAACATTATTATTTAAATCAGGAAATTTAAATGGTTCAATGTATTTGTTTTTGAAATAATAATAATCATTGTTAAATGCTGTACTAGTTGATTTAATAAAATAGTAGAATAATGAACTATTAAAAATGCCATAATAGGCAAAAATATCCTTTTCAAAAGGTTTGTAAGGAATAAAAATATAACCGCCAGCGTCAGGATAGCATTTATTTTCATCATAAGCAAAACTTGATATATTTTGTAATTGAGGAGTTAATAATTTTTTTGTTTCTAGTATTTTCTTATCTCTAGGTCTATGTAATGAATACCAATATTTTGGATTTGTTTTATATTTAACTTTTTTTTCTTTTAAGTGTTCTTTGAAATTTACCATATATTTATATGCTAAAGGATAATCTTTTTTAAGTACATTTTCCTTTATAGTAACAGTTTTACCATTTTCTACAACATGAGGATAAAAGATAAAATATTTTGCTTTAGGTTGTCTATATCTTTTAATATCTTCGCCTTTTAATAAAGGCTTCATTAAAATACCTTCTATCTGAACATTTTTATTTAATTCTTTAGAAAAACCTTCAAATATTTTATTTTTTATTTTTCCCTCTAAAATAAATATGTCATCACCAACGGTAATTACACCTTGATATATACCCTTAAAAACATCTAATACTTTTACAGGCATATTATATATTTTATTTAATATTTCATTTTCTGAACCTTCAAAAGACCATGAAACATTAAGACTATCATATTGTTTTGTTTTAAATTCAATTGAATTAAAGTCATTTGATACAGATTTACAATATTGAACATAAGAATTATTTAACTTATAAAAAAATATACCTGTATAGGTTGTAACATTACCAAAAACTTGGTCTACTCCAAAATTAATAAATCTTTCTAAGCCTTTATTATTATATAAGAAGTCTCTAATACCTTTGCCGTAATCAGCATTTATAAATCTATGTGGTTGAATATAAGTACAAAATCCTTTTTCATTTATAATTTCAAAAGCCTTTTCAATAAATAAAACATAAATATCAAATTTACCAGTTGATGATTTATAATTATTTTTTAAATAATCTGCTTGATTTGCATCAATATTTTGAATTTTGATATATGGCGGATTACCTATAACAGCGTCAAATCCCATAAATTTACCGTCTGGGTCTAGAACTTCTGGAAATTCAAACCGCCATTCAAAAGCATTTTCGTATATTTTACCATGAAGAAAGTTGTCTATTTCTTGATTTTTTTCAGCAATTGCTTTTTTAACTTTCTCTACTTTTTTGTTTTTATCTTCGATTTCTTTTTCCGTTATAAAACCCAATTCAATATTTTCCCCACCAAGATTACCTAACTTATTTTCAAGGTTTTTTAACTCAATATATAGATTATTATTTTTTGCGATATCTTCACTATAATCCATTTTTATAGATTTAATTTTTTCTAAAAGTTTCTTATTTTCGTTTTTATTATTTGAATTTCTATAACTTTGTACGGCTTCTTTATATTCTTTTATGGTGTGTTTTAAAGATAAAGCACTATTGTTAAAATCTTCATTTACCTTAAAACGGCTTATAAGACTGTTACCTTCTTTGATATTAATATTTAAATTGGGAAGGGTCTCTAGTTCTTTATATCCGCTTTCTTTTGTGTAATAAGCATTTTTTAACAATTCAATCCATAATCGCAAACAACATATTTTAACTGAATTAGGATTAATATCAACGCCAAAAAGACAATTTTCGATGATACGGCGTTTTTCCTGAAATAATGTTTCTTGTATTCTTTGTTTTTCTTTACTGTTAGGCTTATATTCAAAATATTTCTCCCATTCATCAGTTATAATAAGTTCATCATTTTTTACTTCAATATTAATTTTAATTCTTTTTCCCACGCTATCTACTAAAATTTCTAATTCGCTTTTTATAGCTATCAATTCATTTAATGCAGAAACTAAAAAATGCCCTGAACCAACAGCAGGGTCTACTATTGTTATACTGTTGATTATTTTATTGGCTTCGGCTATATCATTATCATTTTTAATTTTATTATAAATACCATCAATATTATTAACATTCCAACATTTTTCTTTATTAAACTTTTCTATTACGACATTTTTTACTGTTTCTGAACATATATAAGAAGTTACAAAACCTGGGGTAAAATACGAACCGTCTTTATAGCCGTTAATTTTTTCAAAAATAAGACCTAAAACAGAAGCGTTAATAAGCGTCTTTTTTTCTTCAAGTATTATTTCTGCGCCTTCACTTGAAAAATCATAAGCATTAAGAAATTCAAACAAATAATCAAGTAGTTTAATCTTACCTTTTCTCTTATTACCTTTTTCATCTTTAAGTACAGTTGAAGAAAAAATATCCATTTCTTCATTTCGTAATTGAGCTATTTTTAACCTATCTTCATTATCAGTTGTTTCAAATAGCGAACTGTTTAGATATGGTATATTTTTAAATTTTATTTTAGCGTTTTCATCTCTATTTATTTGTTCAACGGCAAGAACTTTAAAAAACAGAATATTTAAATCGTTAAAATTCTTGATTGTATTTATATTGAGAAAAGAATAATCATTATTTTTGTTTTGATATTGTAATTGTTGACTTTCTAGCAACTTTAAAAATATTATACGGTTAATCCATGTAATAATTAAATCATGTGATATATCCCTTATCATATCTTCATCAACTAAATCAAGTTGATATATGGTTTCTTCTATAAGAGAAGCTGACTGACGATTGCCTTTATCATATCGAGTAATTATTTTTTTTCCATCTTCTTTTTTTTCTGTTAATCCCATTATATAAAGTAATTCAAAATAAAAATTGTCATTAAGCGTATTACTATCATTAACGAAAGTTTTTTTAAGTAAATGAGTAGGAGAAAGAATTTTATAAAGGTCAATCAGTTTATTGTCTTCTTCGCTTTCGTTATTACGGAGTATGCCTTCGTATTCAGTTATGTTAAAGAAACAAAATTCAATTTCATTTTTTATTTTTTCAATTTCAGGAGCGGCAATTTTTGTGTAAAATTCTTCAGTCTTTTTAAATTCAAGTTTACCATTTTTAAAATCATTATAATTTTTAACAAGTGTTTTATTTATGTAAAAATGGTCATGGAACTGCTTTGCGTCAAAAATAAACCATTCAACAGCATTTGTAATGATTAAATGTTTTATATTAATATTTTTTTCATCTATTGTTTCAATTAAATAATAATACAATAATTCATGAAATGCTTTAGCGTTTAAATTTTCACGGCTTATCATTTCATTTTTATTATTTGGTTTTTTTGCTTCTATTAATACACATACAGGAGAATTTTCATTGCCGTCATGTATTACAAGGTCTATGTCATTATGAGAATTTATAGAATAATCAGGTGAATACCATGTATTTTTAAGAAAATCAGAAAATAATGTTATATGAAAATTCTCTCTTTTTTCAAGATTATTATTAATTGTATCAATCAATTTTATCAAATTTGCCTTATAATTATTTATAGCGGCTCTTTCAGGTCTTACTTTTACAAATGCTTTGTTTAATGCGTCTTTAATTGAAATTTGTGCCATATTATTTATTTTTATTCCACCCTTTCTCCATTTTTATGTTCATTTTTAATGGTTTCTTTTTAAAGATTTTAGTCTTTGGAGTTGTCATTGTTGCCATTTATAGAGTATATCACTTTTTTGTAAAAAATACACTACTTACAAAAAAGAGCTTTAGGCAGTTATATCTATATTTTGCCCAAGATTGGGGTCAGGTACAGGTACTGTTGAAATCAGGTTATCCACAGCTTGTGATTGTTGTTTTGCGGTATCAAGTTCCATTGCCTGTACTTGTACTACGGCTTGTTCCTGTACTTGCGCTTGGCTCATATCTACTGATAATGCTTGTATATCCATATCTATAATATACCATTATTTAATAAAAATTGCCACTAATTGCTTGAAAGAAAAAAACAACAAAATAACTAGGTTTATTGATATTAATGTATTATTATAGGGAATTTTCTCTAATTTTAGCGTAAGACAATTTTTATTGTTTATTTCTTTTGGAAGGAAATTATTTTCTTATCTTCTTCTGACTGTAGATTATCAAGATGATCAAGTATCTTACTTTTAAAATATTCCAGTTTTTCATCATAGGCTTCATAAGGATTATTTTTTATATTGTTTTTTAAGTTGTCTTCTATATCTTCCCAAGTAATAGGTTTTTTATCAAAGTTTGTTTTCATATACAATCCAAATAATTACTCATTTTTATTTTTTCTCATTAAAGTTTTCCATATTTTTGAAATATCAATAGATTTCAATATTTCAGGTGAAATAATTAAAAAGTGTTTATCATATATATAGCCTATTTTAGTTAATTCTGGAATGACATTAGAAATAAAAATATAGGAAACATCTGGTTTATATATTCTCCCAGGGTAATAATAACTTTCAAATTTAGGGTGATAATGTCCCCATTCACCAAAAAATTCTTTATGTTTTTCTGTCCTTTCTTCAGAGGCTTCAATGCCAATAACGCAAAGACAATGTTGGTAATTATTTGGAGGGTGTTGTTCTTTGTCTTGTAGAATTTCTAAGTTTTCATCAGATGAAAGATGATAAAAATCCGGCACTGTATGAATATATATTTCATTTAAAACTTTTCCAAAATGAGACTTAAAATCATTAACGGAATATTTACCTGTTTTATCATATATGTATAACATTCGGTCAAAAGCAGGATAGTAGCCAGTATAAAATTGATTGTATATGTTCGCAAGCCAATCGGTTATTTCTTTAACATAATCATTTTTTGACAGGATTTCTTCTACTGTAAGTGGTTCTCCAGTTTCTTCTGAATAACGTATTAAGCCGCCTATTTCTTTATCACAATCAACACCACAACAATATTTTTTATTAAGGTCTCTTTCTTCAATATCAAGGTTATTACCGCACCAAGGGCAGTATCTCGTTTTTTCTTCATCAGTATAAATTGGTTCATAACATTCCGGACATCTTTCGTCATCTTCAGAAATTGGAGTACCACATTCCTCACATTTATCAGTGTAAAATTGCTTGTCTCCACAATGAGGGCAATAATTAACGCGATGAGTTAGAACGGCACTACAGCCTTGACAAAAATATATTCTTTCTTTTAGCATAGTTATTCCTCAATATTACTATTATACTTATTTTTGTATTTATGTTCAATATGATAATTTTATTAGGTACAATTCCTTATCAAGATTAGTTTTTAATAAATAATCTGGTTTATCATTATTACCAAATTTTTCATTAATTATTTCCATTGATAATGGTTTTTCTTTAATTAAATAATTTTTCAATATTAAATAATAAGCCAATGGAAAATTACCGCAATGAAGACCATTTGCATGATAACCAATAATTCCATATTTATTTAACATTATATCACACGAATTAACAATATCATTTAGGAATTTATTAAATTCAATTTCTCCATCAAAAACACATTCATCATTTTTACAATGTTGTATTATTTTTAATAATGCCTTATCTTTTTGTTTATTAACTTCAAAAATTAGCTCTACTGTCGAGCCTTCTTCATCAATTACCCATGTTAATTTGTTTTTATCAATATAATCACAAAGGTCAGCAATTTGAAAATCTGTTTTAACTTCTAATACAACTAAAATTCCCTCTAATAACTCATATAAACTGCCACCCATAGAGAGACTATCCCAATATTCAAATTTGAGATCATTAATTTCTATATCTAAACGAGCCCACCCTGAACCAACTAAATAATAATTGAATTTCATATTTTACCTTTTATTATTTATAATTTTATTTATACATTTTGTCAATAATTATTTTTTTGATTTAGAAAATTGCATACAATGTTCCGACTGCGGTTTTTCATAACCTGAAGTCTTGTAAGACGGCGAAGCATATACATACCTGCTTTACGAATACCCAGATTTTAATTCTTAAATAATTTAAAATCTATTTTATATCTATAAAATTCGATATTATTTGTTACATTTAAGGCATATCTTATTTTTTTATCTTCATCTAATGCGATTACTATGCCCTTAACATTTTGATTAGGTTCTGCTAATTCCTCTTTAATAAAACCCATATACCTTTGAATTTGACCAATAACAACATCACTTGTTCTTCCTCTCTTTAGTTCTACAACAAGAAGCGTTTTTTTATCCTTACTTATTCCCAAAATATCAATTTCACCAATTTCTGTTTTATATTGTTGTCCAATTATTTCACCATCTTCCATATAAATATCATAATCTTTCCCTAGCTCTGTTTGTGACCAATTTTTAACCAAAAAATCTTCTAAATGTTCTTCCATTGCAAAAATTAATGGGTCTTCAACTGTTTCATCTGTAACTGTAATTTTTGGTTTATTGTTTCCTTGAATAAATGCATCAATTTCATTGGAGTATTTTGTTATATCAGATACAGTCCCAATTGATCCAGTTGAACGTTTTAATTCATCAGACATATTTACCCTATCAATTTTCTTATTGAACCATTTCACATTTCTTCTATGAGGTAATGTTTCACCTTCTTTAAAATAATAATCAGATGTTACTTCACCAATATAATATGAACTAAAACCATCAGGAGATATTACTATATCTCCTAATCTAATTCCTTTACATATTGTCCATAATTGTCCACAACTTAATCCAGCGGCAACTTTTGTTTTATCAGGGTGTATATTTAAATATACAGGGATATATTTTGAATTAAATGCTTTCCAATAATCCATTAAATCTATAGATAAATCTTTATTTATACCATAATCTGCACCAATAAAGCCGTTTTTATAACATTCTTCGGCATATTTACTTTTAGAACCTAACATAATCCTAAAATATTGTCTCATTTTTCCTCCATTTTTTCAAATTATATATATTTTCGATATTTTGTCAACTAGCTATCTGGGCATATCGCATATCAATTTGTTATGTGCAATTATTTTATTTACGAATATTATCAATTATATTTACTGATAATATATTTTTAATAGGTAATAATTCGTTCGGTAATCTTTTTTCAAGTGCCAATATAACCTTAATTTCTTTCCTTATACCATTAACACAATTTTCCGCTTCAATAAGTGCTTCATATTTTTTACATTGAAATAGACCTCTTAAAATATCATTTGCATTTGATGTTTCTGATTTTACTTCCACACCAACAACTGCATTATCATTGGAAAAATAAACATCAATAGAATCTGATGATGGGAAATTATGTTCTATATCGCCTTTTTTAAATCCTTTTAACCCAATTAAATTAGGATTTTCAGAAATAAATATCTTGAATTGCCTATGTTTATCACCTTCGCCAGTACCATGCCCGTTATTTTTAGTAATTTTTCTGAATATGGTTGTTGGATCATCATTTGGTTTTAATTTCAAATATTCAAGAACATTTAACCATTTCTCATAATGAAATACATTATTTAACATTTCCAATAATAATTGTTTTTTTTCAGTTGGGGTACTTTCTTCATATTGTTGTCTATTTTTTATAAACCAAGTAATTCCTTCTCCCGGCATTTCAGTTTGTTTGTTTATTACAATACTTTGAATCGGAGGTATTTCTTCTTTCCATTCTTCGGATAAATTTAATAATATATTTCCTATTAATCCTAAAACATAATTTAAGTTACGAGGATTTGGCATTTTTAGTTCATCTGCTAAATCAGAATAAGTAATCTTTTGAGAGACTAACGCTTGTCGAACAAGTATTGGCAATGCCTCTCTTGCTCTTTGTTGATATAATTTGTTTCCAGAAATGTCTTCTGATGATGTTAATTCACCTGTTTCCATTAATAAAGAACTCCTTTTTAATAGTTTATAATAAATTATTAATATTTCAAGTTATAATTCTACATTTTTGTAAAACAGTATATTAATTATAACATAATAGTCAATGGGTTCTTTTACAATATAATTTCACCAACTTATTTAAAGCAAATTCAACGGAAATGTTACATAACTAGTTTTAGGTTTAGTTGGAGTTTATTCAGATTCTTTTTTAACTCCAACAATAATTTTTTTATCACCAATTTTAACCCATTTTGTTGTTGTATGTGGTTTAATATATGTTAATTTTCTGTCTTTATAACCTTTTCCACAAGCCTGATACCGCCAATGACCTTTTACATTAACATCCGTATTTATTAAATTTTCTTTTTTTAGTTCATTATGTTCACCATAATTTTCATAATACATTTTAGTTTCATCTAAGTATAAATATTTTATTATCCATTCTTGTTTTTTTTCTATTATTTTACCTTTTTTTGATATTGTATAGTTTGTATGTTCAACAGATTTTTTCTCTTTTATTGGAGAATTTTCCGCAAGTAACATATAATTAAAAACATATATATATGATAATAAATTGTCTAACAATCCTTTATAGCACAATTTATATTTATCTTCTAATTCTTTCCAATTTTTATCTTCACATTTATCGTTATATTTACAAATTTCACAATATTGTTTTTCGGGTAATACATTTCTTTTATAATCTATTTTTTCATAAATCCATTGATAATTTTCAAGATATGGCGGTATGGTAACAAATAAATTTGCACCAGGATATGTAAATAATACTTTTTGTTGTTTTGTTATATCATTTATTTTTATGGCAGCTTTATACCAGTTTATATCATTTTTTGATTTCACATGAAATAAAATTGTAAGTACATTTTCATTTTTCGTATATCTTTTATCATCAGTATCAATTTTACAAATATAACCAATAATTGAATCTATATCACCAAATAATGTACTGTTTTTATTATGAGTTTCAATAATAAAATTTTTAGTTAAAGGGACTAATATATTTTCATCTGTTTCAGCAACAGAAGTTTTTTGTAATGTGCCTAATATTTCATCAGTTAATTTATAAACTGTAATATTATTAATAAATGACGTTCTGGCTTGCGCTGTAAATGTATGATATGGCGTTAATTGCTCTTCCTCTAAATCCTTTTGGGCATTATATAAATTATATTTTTTCAATTTAGTTGACAAATATTCGTCTTTGTCAAAAAGATAATTATATTGTTTAAGATAATCCTTTTCAGAAATATTGTTAATTAATGTATTCCATAAAATATTATCATAACTCATTGATTACTCCATAATTATGTAAAAATAATAATATAATAAAAAATGAATATAGTCTATATTTTTAATATTTTAATTCATATTTATTGATTTATATTATTTTCCTAAATATACACTTTTTATTCCTTTATAATCTATAATAGCGGCTTCACCTCTTAATATTGTATTTGAACCATTATTTGATAAAAACCTAACTCCTGCAAAATATCCATCAAAGTTTTCTATAATGTTTGAATCTTTAATAATATTTATCCATTTATGAGGATCATTATCTTCTTCTTTTTCTATATTTTTAACGATTACCCAACATCGCTTTTCAAAATTATCTTCAATCCATATTTGTGGATTTATTTCTGGTAAATCACAAAAAGAAAATATTTTCCAACCTTTCTTTTTTATATCATCAATAACAATTTGAATTGCAAAATTCAATATTTCCCAATCAGATAATTTTATTGGTAAATCATCGCCTAAATCTTCTGGTATAATATCATTTCCTGTTAATGGGTCATATAAGTTCCAGCCATTAGATAAAGGGTAAAAATAATTATTATTCATATTATATGAAGAATGATATTCATATTTATTATTTTGATATGAAATTATTTTCATTTTGAATACACATGGAATTAAATTGTATTTTTTACTTGAATTAACAAGAAATGTAATATCATTTTCTGTCATTGAAGATTTCCCATCTTCAATAAATTCTACAAAAACAGGGAATAATTTATTTTTATATGCAAAGGTAAAATGTTCAAATGAAGGATAAGTCCACTCCGATTTTATCCAACGATAATTTTTATGTTCATCAATATCTTTATCGTAACGATATTTAAATTGTTCTTCTAAATGATGGCCGGCTGATTGTCGTGCTTTCACTAATATGGGAGAAGGTTCAGGTCTATCTAATAATTGCTGTTTCATGTTATACCTCATTTAAACTAAAATAGGATTGTAAACCCCTTTATTATTATAGTATTTTTAATTTCATATTTTTTACCCTGTAATACGCAGATGTCTACAAAAAGAACTTCTCCTGATATATCTCCAATAAATGCTTGTATGTAGGATATATTTTCTTTTTCATAATAATATGGATAAGGTCCATACAAAAAAGCATGATTTGAATCCGGCTTTAATTGTTTTAATTTCTCTTTATGATTTTTAATATCATTCGAATTGGTAACAAGGCGATGGTAATAGAATTCTCCGCTAAAATACTCTAAGACTAATTGAAATAGAAGAAAGTCAATGGCTTTATTTGGCAAACACGAAAAATGTGTTATACAATCTCTACCATCGTTATCAATGAAATGCGAAACATTAGCTTCATAACTACCAGTAATAATATTTTCAATATTTTCATATAGCACGACATCATTAAGACATTGTATATTTTGGAATTTATTCCAAATGAGTTCAAAAGTTCTGTTTTTAGTATTCATCAATTCGTTGTATATTTCAATAACATTTAAATCGGAAGGTGGAAATATATTTCTAGCTTTAATAGTTATTATTTTGTTTTCTTTAGTTTTTATATTCCCATTTGGTATTTGGTCTATTTGTTTTTCATTAATAATATTTTTTGATATTATTTCATTTTTTTTATTCTCAGAGGTATAAAATGATGACGGATCATTTAAGTAGGCATCATACAGGTTTGATGCTTTGTATAAATCTATTTTCTTCTCTAATGAACATGGTTTTATACCATATCCATACAATGATTTATCTATTAGTGTTATAAATTGTATACACCGCAAAACCATAGAATTTGGCGGAAATTTGCTATGGTTCAATCCAATTAGATAACACAACCCCTCAATACAAGTTAAATATTTATCTATTTCATTTTGGAAATTTTCTGGAAGATTTAATATATCTATACCTACTATCTCAGCGTAACTTCTTTTAAGAATATTATTATCATAACATTGTTGATTTATTTTTTCAAGCACTTTACCTGTAGTTTTTCTTGCTTCAAGCACCATATTATTGAATATATATTTTTGTGGATTCAGTAATCGAGACCCAATAAAACAGATTATCATAAGAGCAACACCAACAACTATAGTAGCTATTAAAGATTTTGTAATAAAAAAGACAATAGCACCAACTATTATTCCTAATATTATATTACGCATAAATAAATCCTTTTACTATTTTGCCAATGCCTTCCTCTGCTTCTCCACATACCCACCTTGTCCGGCGAAAAGATTTATTAACCGTTGTTTAAGCAGAGCTTTTTCGATTGGGTCTATGCCGGGGGAACGAAGTACGTTTTTTAATCTTGTTTTATGGGAATGACAAGCGATGTGATAAGCGTCCATAGGAAAACCTTTTACACGGTATTTTTTTTCGTGGGAAATGGCTTGTTCTACCACCTCGTAATGAGAGCCTTCAACAGTTTTAAGGGCAAGGAAAGCATCATCAAAAGTTCGTATGGCTTTTGTAAGGCTACTTATGCTGTCTTTGTCGGACTTCTCACAAAATTCAAGTTCCTGGGATACGAATGTATACTCGGATAGTATAATAGTTTCAGGGTCGGCGGTGGTTTGGGCTTCTTGAAATGCGGACATAGCCAAAGCTATGCCTTTTTCGTAGGAAATACGCCCTTCTTCTGCTTTTCCTCTGGTGGCAAAACCTTTTCTACCAAAATCAATGGCTAATGCTGCATCATATATACTACTTACTAAGCCAATCTTTGCCAAATTCCGCCTCCGCTTCAGATAAATTCCAACCGCCGTTTATTAGAAAATCTACGCCTATTTTTTCTTTGGCAACTTTTGCCAAATAAGGAGGCATGGGGGCTGTCCTTATTAAGCGGCTAAATCCATCTTTGTCTCCGGCATCCAATAATCTAAATGCCTTGTTTGAAATAGCAAGTTTTTCATCAAGGGTCATGGTTTGGGTCTGTGGCATGTGTTTCTCCTTGTCATATAGTATAACTGGTTAAAGTAGCTTAAGCAAGTAAAAAAAATTGCGCGTTTTACTTATTTATTACCTTCTTAATACGGTCTTACCATTGAATGCAGAATAGCGGAGGTTTGCCTTAATATCATCTGTTATTCAAAAAAAATTCTAAGGAGATATTATGAAAGAGGCGATTTTAGATGAAGCCGTTTTTTTGCGGATTTCGGAATTTAAAAAAGGGTTGATCCAGTTTACGGACAGCACTAACGCCATGAGGCTTGTTAAGGAGAAAGGCAGGGAAATTCGGTATAATGCCGCTTGGCGCAAGTGGGTTGTGTGGAACGGCAAGTATTGGGAGATTGACGATGGCGGAGCCATGATTCACGAGATAGGGCTTGAGATGGTGCGGAATATTTA
>JGI20171J29575_12612460_pt1 | contig 16351 bp, 14 predicted proteins | sample TergutNc150P4_FD_29575 | JGI IMG/M metagenome (IMG submission 29575)
TGATCGTCTATGTCAAACCATTGCCTCGCTTTCGACTGCAACCATCACGTCCATCACGGGCAGAATGTGGATTATAGCATTGGGTTAATAGGTGAATAGTATAAGCAGCAAAATCAGCGCACCCACACAGGCGATGAGAAGCGGATTGGCAGAAAACTGCACGCCGTTAACGCCCATGGTGGAAAGCAGGGCTCTCATGGCCGGGCCGACCACACAGACGCCGGCACTGCATCCTGCGACAACGCCGACCGCCGTCAGCGGCATAAAGCTTATAGCAAGCTGACGGGCGAGCTGTTTCGTGGTGAACCCAGATGCCTTTAATGTGCCCAACTCCCGGCGGCGCTTCACCACAATGCTTCTCACGGTCATGACCAGTATCAGCGAAATGACCACAAGGGAGACGCTTGTTATCAACTGCGTTGCCAGTGCCATGGTGCTGGAGGTGCTGCCCATGCTGGCTTTTGCCAGTTTGGCATAATCCTCGATTCTTTCGATTTGGTATGCGCTCGATGAGCCGCTCAATATGATCTCTCCGTTGTAGATCACCGAATACTCCACGCTGTCGATGTTATATCGCTCGAAATACATCGATATCTTTTCTTCTGCCCATTGTTTCGCTTCGGCATATTGGCTGTTTTCGGCCTGTTGATACACATTCGCCACACCAAAGTTCTGCGTTAGCAGCGCCGAAAATTCATCGAAGGTGACGCCCCTGTTAAGATAAATATTGATGCTTGCACGCCTGTAATTCGCTTCAATCCGCTGATAACCCGGGAGTGTGAGTGCGCCGGACCTCCCCAGACTTGAAATTTCAGTAAAGTATCCTGTGATGATATACTCCTGCGTAAATCCACCCGTCCTCACTTTGACGTTGTTGCCAATTTTCTTGCCGAGCCGCTCCGCAAAAGCTTTGGGAAGGGCGATCTCGTTGTCATGTTTCGGAAAACGCCCCTCGGTGGCTTTCATATTTTCCAGCTGCGCAAAATCACTTGAGATATACCCTGTGGATCTGAACCCCTCTATATCTATACCAACCCTATCCAGCATTGCGGTTTTGCGAACCTGAGGCATTTGCCCGATTTCAGCGGCAAGGACGTCGGTGTCGGTGTGCCGGGCGGCAGCTACGGTGACGTCGGCGGCTTCAAAGCCCACTATTTTCATAAATCCATCCACGTCAAACACAAGACTTTGATACAGCACCGTCATAAAACAAACCGCCAGCGAAACACCCGCTATGACAAGCCCGATCATCGCATAGGATTTGAGAAAGGCAAACATATTTTTTATGCCAAGACGTATGTGCACATTGCCCCTGCCTTCATGGAGCGGGAAGAAATTATGCCGAAAATTGTGCGTTGCTATTCCGGCACGAAGGGCTTGTACCGGCGGCATTTTTTTGATCTTTTTACAGGAACTCCGGATCATCATAAGCAAAATAGCCAGGATAAACCCTGATACGGCCAGTCCTGCCGCATTGTTTACGCCCAGCATCCACGAGAATCCGGATATTGCGGCAAGCGTTTGCCGGATTGCCGGAAACACGGGATACGAAAGGAGTAAGCCGAGCAGCGCGCCAACCATTGCTATGATTCCGTATTCCATCACATAGCAATTGATGATCTGCCTGCTTGTGTAGCCTGCGGCCTTCATTACGCCAATTTCGTGCATGGCGTTCTCGATGCTGTTTGACACGCGAAAGCATATCACCAGCAGTGAAACAAGCGCGATAAGCATCGCAAATGCCATGATGAGCACGGAAAACATAGCGATGCCAGAGGTGAAACCCAACATCAGCATATTGGCGTCGATCACCACATTAAAGCCGGAAAGCGGCGTATCAATTTGGGCCGCGAAGTCGTTGTTGAAAAGTTCCGAGTTTTTCATATCAAAGAATCGTGCCATGATATAAACTGAACTGTCGAAATGTTGTTTTAGGTTTTCATAACATTCATCAGGAACAAAAAATTTTAGCGCTCCATCGCTTGCAGTCGCAAATTCGCTCGTTTCAAAAAATCCGGCGATTGCAAGATCAATCTGCTTGTTTCGATAGGTAAGCGGATAGGTATCCCCTATGCTAAGCCCCAATTGTTCGGCAAAAACCGGAAGATAGACGGCCGCTTCGCGGGGGATGGACAAATCCTGGGCGGTTATATGAGGCCCGGAAATTTTCATAGGGTTGTCAAGATTCAGTATGATCACGCGAGAAAGCTCGATCTCCCCGCCGTAGTTGAATTTTACCCAGCTGGGAAAAAGAACTTCTCCAATTTCATACTGCGATACGCGGGGGTCTTCCCTGATAGCATCTTCGAAAGAGGGGTTGTATACGCTTCTGTTCATAATAAACATGCTGTGAACGCTATTAAGCCGGTCAGTCCCCGCGATATAGTCTTTTTCAGCTCCCAGCATCAGGCTCATGCCTATGGTCATCAGCATGGACACGATTAGTATGATAATGAGCAGAAATGCCGAAGCGCTTTTGTTTTTTAAGATATTGGCTTTTGCTATGTGAAATGTTTTTTTCACCCTAACTCACCATCCCATCTCATCAAGGAATTTCTGCAATTTTTCAATACGCGCCGTTTTGTCGTCACTTGCGTAAGCAGGCAGGCAAAGCTCGCCGAAAATCGTACCGTCGCGCAGATAGATGATTCTGCCGCCCCGCGCGGCTATTTTCAGGTCGTGTGTCACCATGACGACGCTTTGATCACTTGCGTTGATTTCGTTCATAACGTCCAATACGGCCATACTGGAAGACGAGTCGAGCGAGCCGGTTGGTTCATCGGCAAAAAGAACGGCGGGATGATTGATCAGCGCGCGCACGATACCCACCCGCTGCGCCTCGCCGCCCGAAAGCTGACTGGGGAATTTGCCCCAAAGCTCTTTGCCGAGCCCGACTTTTGCAAAAAGCTCCGCCGCACGTTTTGCTATGGCGCGCTTATCATCGCTCAGCAGAAGGCCGCTTGCAAGCACGTTGTCCATCACGCTCATGTTATCCATAAGGTGTATTTGCTGGAAGACGAAACCGCAGTTTTTGCGCCTGAACACCGCAAGCTGATCGTTTGACATCTTGGCAATATTCTGCTCGCCAAACCAAACTTCGCCAAGCGTCGGCTGATCCATTCCCGAAATTGCGTACAGTAGGGTGCTCTTGCCGCTGCCCGAGCTGCCCATGATGACCGTAAAGGCGCCCTCTTCAATTTCCATGTCGAGGTTTTTGATGACGTGTATTTGCTTGCCGCCGTTGGAAAAAGATTTGCATAGCTTGTTTGTTTTGATGATTGTGCTCATTGTATGGTTCCTTTCTGTTTTTCCCTCAAAGATAATGGCGCTGCTCCGACGACAACACCATTATGCTGCCCGGATGACAACACCATTATAAAGAACAGTCCTTAAGCAGTCTTTAGGCAATCCTTAAGCAATCCTTAAGTTTTGAAAATTAATCGGCAAGTTTGAGCAAGAGGGTAACGGAGAAGCTATGATGCATGGTTTCGCAGAGCAGTTCACCTTGCATTTGGTTCATCAAATGTTTTGATATATACAGCCCCAGCCCGTAACCGCTTTTGTTCTTGGAATTATCCCCACGGTAAAATTTGTTGCATATCAGGGGAAGGTCTTTGCCCGAAACGCCCCCGCCAAAATCGCGCATCTTTATCGTGAGAAAGTTGTCGTCAAAGCTTGCCGCGACCTCCATCTCTGTTCCCGCATATTTATATGAATTTCCTATGACATTATCAAAAACCTGAGACAATCGCAAAGGGTCGGCAATTAGGAGGCACTCCGGCAGCGAGAACGGCTTGATTCGCTTATGATAATCCGCGGTGAGTATGAGATCATAAACGGCGGTGCTGGCTGTTGGGGCGGTGGTCACTTTCAGTTCCCGCAGTTCCTCAAGGGTAGCATGGAACATGTTTGTGATCAGGGAATTGATCTGCTCGGCTCTTGACGCTATGACCGTCAACAGCTCTTTGGTTCTGTCGTCCTTTGTTTCCGCCTGCATGACTTCGGTGGTTGCTTTTATGGTAGCGACCGGTGTTTTAATATCGTGGCTCAATGACGCCACAAGCTCTTTTTTGCCGCGTTCGGCCTCATATTCCCGCAGCCTCGCGAGATGCAGTTCTTCCCGCATGATGTCAAAGCTCTCGGTAAATGCGCCGAAGAGATTGTTTCTGTCCATCTCTAGCAGGATTTCCAAATCACCCGCCGCAACGCGCTGCGCGAAGTTTTGCATTTTGTTAAAGGGGGAAATCACCTCGCGATACATATAAAAGGTATAGGCCGCGCACCCTGCGGCGAATGCGATGCATAAGAAAACCGCACCGCAAATAAGACGCTCTCGCCCTGTTCGGAGCAACGAGCCAATATCATTATAAAAACCGACTTTCCCGATGATTGCATTGTCTTTTATGACATCGATCAGGATATAGCGATGAAGAATAGCGTCCATTCAGGTTTTTGACGAGGTCATCCTGTGTAGCATACACTGCGCCGCCGCCGCTGTCAAAAACAGCATAGGGAAGAAGCGATACAATGCCCGGCGAACCGCCACCCGCAACATCATCCCATTTTTCAGAAATGGTTTTTACAATATCGTTGGCGCCGGGCACATCAAACGTACCTTCCGTCGTTTTGCCTATTACCCCCAAAAGCGTTATAAAAACGCAGATATAAGCTCCGAGAAATGCGACTACCATTCGCTTTATGCTCATTTTTTATCACTCGCTTATCCTTTAAGTGTATACCCTGTTCCCCAAACGGTTTTGATAAACGTTGGATTTTGCGGGTCATCCTCCAACTTTTCGCGAAGGTGGCGGATATGGACATTCAGGGCATTATCCCCCGTAATAGAATCGCCCCATACATTTGAGAAAATTTCATCTTTCGATACGGTTCGATTTCTGTTCTTCACCAGATAATAGAGCAGCTTATACTCAAATGATGTCAATTCAATAGTCTGCTCATTCAGGGTTACAACGCCGCTATTCACATCAATACAGACATTGCCAAAGTTCAGCGTATCACTGTTAGCGGTATTGCGCTTCCGCCTTTTCAGCACAGCTTTTACCTTGGCTAGCAGCATGGTGAGGGAGTATGGCTTTGGGATATAGTCATCTCCGCCGATATTAAACCCCATCAGCATATCGTCGTCGCTGGTTCGGGCGCTTATAAAAAGGATAGGGATATCTGTCGATTGGCGCAATGTACAACACAAGTCGAACCCGCTTGATGAACCAAGATTAACATCAAGCAAAATGAGATCAATCTGATTGTCCCGCAAAAAACCAAGGCATGACGGAGCGTCAGATACCCATGCGGCTGACACATCAAACATCTTAAAATATTCGCAGGTCCTTTTTGATAACTCTACCTCGTCATCGACAATTAGGCAATCATAATTCACTGGGCTTCTCCCCCCAAGCTTTTATCGGTAATAGTATACCACAAAGGCCCAAAGTGCCGCCTTTTTGTCATCATCACCTTACCTTCTCCCCCTGCTTTTTTTCCGACCCCCTGCCTGCGCTGTACCCTTTGCGCGGGGGAGGATGGCAAACGTCATAATTTCCTCATTGCTTTTTTCTAGAAATAGAATTATAATGAAGCGGATTTCGAGGCGCCGGTTCTGTGGTTGAAAGTCGATGCCAGCCGCGGGCAAAACGATCCACGTAAGCGCCGCAAAAGCGGCGTGAGCATGGCGCGGGCTAGAGGTAAGTCCATCCGGTGTATACCAAGCTGTGGCCTGCACGGCGCGCGGGCGCAGCGGCGCTGCGTCAAGCGGCCGGCGGCAACGCGGGGCGGTAAAGATCCGCTGACCGCGTGTCGGGGCAGATCGCGGCTTGGTATTGGCCGAGAGGGGTGGCGTGAGGGGAATGCACCCTGAGCAAAGCTCCCGGATGGCGGGTGTGGGGTCAAAGACCAGGTCAGACGGCGCTTTGGAATCAATTCATTTTTTGGAGGAGTCTTTTTCATGTACGAGGACAAAACATTGGTTTGCAGGGACTGCGGCGCCGAGTTCGTGTTTACCGCCGGTGAGCGGGAATTCTATGCGGAGAAGGGGTTTGAAAACGAGCCTACCCGCTGCAAAGAATGCCGCCAGGCGCGCAAAGCCAGGCCAGCCAATGGGCGGGGCGGGCCGCGCGAATCCTTTGAAACCACCTGCGCGGCCTGCGGAGCGCCCACGACCGTTCCCTTCATTCCAAGGTCGGACCGTCCTATCTATTGCAGCGAATGCTTCGCGGCCCGCCGCGCTTGACGAGCCTGAACAAACAGCATAGGGCTTACGAAAGCGGCTGCCCATTTTTCTATTATACTTGGGCGGTTTCATCGCCATAGCGCGTTTGTCTGGAAAAATCAGATAAAAAATGAACAATTCGGGAAAACTGTGGTGCGACTATTTTTACTATTGACAAAGAATGTCAAAGATGATATTCTTGTACCGTTGGATTAGCACTCGACCGTTTAGAGTGCTAACAACAGGAGGGGCGGTGGGACAGCTTGCAGATAGATGATCGGAAATACCGCATTTTGATGGCGATCATTGATGATTACATCATGACGGCCATGCCGGTAGGTTCGCGCACCATCTCGAAAAAGCAGGCGATCGGCGGGCTGTCGTCCGCGACGATCCGCAATGAGATGAGTGATCTGGAAGAGCTTGGCTTTCTGGACCAGCCGCATACCTCCGCGGGGCGCATTCCCTCCTCCAAGGCATACCGCCTGTATGTGGAGCAGCTGCTCAGGGGCGCGCACAGGCTCCCGCCCGAGGAAGCCCGGCAGCTCAGGGTGCATTTTGACAGGCGGGCCAGGCAGGTGGAAGATGTTATTCTGGGCGCGGCTCAGGCGATTTCAGACGTCACGCGCTACACGGCCGTAGTCACCCTGCCAAAGGCGCAGGCCATGCACATCCGCCGCATACAGCTTGTGCCCGTTGCGGAGAACACGGCGCTGCTGCTGGTGGTGACAGACTTGGGCATCATCAAGGACACGGTCATCCAAGTGGACGGCCAGCTCACGCCCGATCATCTGCATGAGATCAGCAACATGCTGACCGAGCAATTGTCCGGCCTGTCCATGGACCAAACCAGGGAGCGGATGATGGAGATCAGCGGCGCGTTTGCGGCGCGGCGGCACACGCTCAAAGGCATCCTGGACGCGGTGGAGGAGGTCGGCCAGGGGCCAAAGGACATCATGGTGGGCGGACGGGCCAACCTGCTTCACTACCCGGAGTACTCCGACGCGGAAAAGGCGCGCGCCGTGCTGGCCGTGCTGGAGACGCGCGATAAGCTCCTGCGGCTGATGCAGGCGGCGCCTCAAATGGCGTTCACCATCCGCATCGGCGATGAGACGGGCATGCCGGAGACGAGCGGGTGTTCGGTGGTTTCCATGACGTACCGCATCGGCGATGAGACGGCGGGAACTATCGGCGTGATCGGCCCCACGCGCATGCAGTACGCGCGCGTGATTCCAGTGCTTGATTACATGGGCAAGGCGCTCGGCGAGCTGCTCAGCGACCAAGAGACGAGGTGATAGAAGATGGAAGCGAATCAAGAAAAATATACGGAAGAGCAAGAATTCCCCGCGCAGGAGTCGCAGGCCGCGGAGGAGGCGGAAGCTGCGGAGCCCATGCGGGGAGCGGAGGACAAAGAAGAGCGGGAAAAGCTGGCGGAAGCCCTGCGGCAGCGGGATGAGTACCTGGAGATGTCGCAGCGCATACAGGCGGAGTTTGAAAACTTCCGCAAGCGAAACAGCGCGGCCCGGGCGGAGGCCTGGGAGGACGGCGCACGCGAGACCATCAGCCTGATGCTGCCCGTGCTGGACAACATGGAACGCGCGCTGGAGGCCGCAAAAGAAAGAAACCCGCTGCGGGACGGCGTGGAGATGGTCTACCGGCAGATGCTGGATCTGCTTGAGAAGCGCGGCGTCAGCGTGATCAACCGCGTGGGCGAGCCGTTCGATCCGGAACTGGAGAACGCGGTCATGCAGGTGGGCGCGGAAAACGGGGAGCCAGGCACTGTCTTTGCCGTCATGCAAAAGGGCTACAAGGCCGGGACGCGCGTCGTCCGCCACGCCATGGTGAGCGTGGTCGCGTCCGGCTGAGGGCCCCGAAGCTGGGGCGTTTACCACAGGAGTACATCAGCGAATACGCTTTTTGAGAATAAAGGAGGATTATGAACATGGGAAAGATCATTGGCATTGACCTTGGCACCACAAATTCTTGCGTCGCCGTGATGGAGGGCGGAGAGGCCACCGTCATCGCCAACGCGGAAGGCGCGCGCACCACACCGTCGGTCGTTGCGTTTACAAAGGAAGGGGAGCGTCTTGTCGGCCAGGTCGCCAAGCGCCAGGCGGTTACAAATCCGGACCGCACCGTCATCTCCATCAAGCGCGAGATGGGCACGGCGCACAAGGTGAACATCGACGGAAAGGCCTACACGCCGCAGGAAATTTCGGCGTTCGTCCTGCAGAAGCTCAAGGCGGACGCGGAAGCGTATCTGGGCCAGACGGTGACGCAGGCCGTGATCACGGTGCCCGCGTATTTTAACGACAGCCAGCGCCAGGCCACCAAGGACGCGGGCCGCATCGCCGGGCTGGAGGTGCTGCGCATCATCAACGAGCCGACCGCGGCCTCGCTGGCCTATGGGCTGGATAAGCAAGGCACGCAAAACATTCTGGTTTATGACCTGGGCGGCGGCACGTTTGACGTATCCATTCTCTCCATTGGCGACGGCGTGTTCGAGGTGCTGGCCACCAACGGCAATACGCGCCTGGGCGGCGACGACTTTGACCAGCGCGTCATTGATTACATTGCCGAGGAGTTCAGAAAGACCGACGGCGTGGATTTGCGCAAGGACCGCATGGCGCTCCAGCGGCTCAAGGAAGCCGCGGAGAAGGCGAAAGTCGAACTGTCCGGCGTGATGACGGCGGCCATCAACCTGCCGTTTATTACCGCGGACGCCAACGGGCCCAGGCATTTGGACATCACGCTGACCCGCGCCAAGTTTGACGAATTGACGCGCGATCTGGTAGATAACACAGTCAAGCCCATGCAGCAGGCGCTTAAAGACGCGTCGCTCACGGCCGAGCAGATTGACAAGGTGATTTTGGTCGGCGGCTCCACGCGCATCCCGGCGGTGCAGGACGCTGTCAAGCGCATTACGGGCAAAGACCCCTTTAAGGGCATCAACCCGGACGAGTGCGTGGCCTTGGGCGCGGCGATCCAGGGCGGCGTGCTGGGCGGCGACGTGACGGACGTGCTGCTGCTGGACGTGACCCCGCTCTCGCTTGGCATTGAGACCATGGGCGGCGTGTTCACCCGCCTGATCGACCGCAACACGACGATCCCCACGCAGAAATCGCAGATCTTTTCTACCGCCGCAGATGGGCAGACCACCGTGGAGGTGCACGTGCTGCAAGGCGAGCGGGAGATGGCGGCGCATAACAAGACGCTCGGCCGCTTCCAGCTCACGGGCATCCCGCCCGCGCCGCGCGGCGTGCCGCAGATTGAGGTTACGTTCGATATCGATCAGAACGGCATCGTGAACGTGCGCGCCAAAGACATGGGCACCGGCAACGAGCAGAAAGTCACGATCACCGCCTCCACGAACCTGACGGAGGAGGAGATCAAGCAGCGCGTGAAGGAAGCGGAGCAGTTCGCCGAGGAGGATAAGCGCAACAAAGAGAATGTGGAAACCATCAACCGCGCGGACAGCATGATCTACGATGTCGAAAAGCAGCTCAAGGAGTTGGGCGATAAGCTCACCGACGTGGACAAGGCCACGGTGCAAAGCGAGTTGGAAACGTTTAAGAAGGCGCGGGAGAGCAACGAGGCCAGCCAGATCAAGCCGGCGATGGAGGCGTTCACCGAAAAGGTGTATCAGATTTTTGGCAAGGTCTATCAACAGCAGCAGGCGCAGGGCGGGCAGCCAGGCCCGGACCCCTCGGGGTATGCCGGGGGCGGCGAAAACCCGGACGGCAGCGTGGATGCGGATTTTGACGTAAAGTAAGAGGGGACGCCGGAGGGTTCTGCCCTCTGGCCCCCCGCCGGGGGAATCATCCGCCGGATCCCTTCTTGATTCGCCTCACGGCGGGAAGGAAGGGATCCTACATAGCGTGAGTTCAACGCAAGCGGATACCCTTTGACGGCACTTGTTAGCATAGAATGAATACCTTCCCGCCGTGAGGCGAAAAAGAAGGGGTTCTTAGGGGATACTTCCCCTAAGCGGGGGTCAAGGGGGCGGCACCCTCTTGCGCCCCCTCCTCCCCCCACAAAGGCGGTGGAATATTGGCCAAACGGGATTACTACGAGGTGCTGGGCGTTAAAAAGGACGCGTCGGACGCTGATATCAAGTCGGCGTTCCGGAGGCGGGCGAAGGAATGCCACCCGGATCTGCACCCCAATGACAAGACCGCTGAGAACAGGTTCAAGGAACTAAACGAAGCATATGAGGTGTTGTCGGACGCCAACCGGCGCAGCCGCTACGACCAGTTCGGCCATGAAGGGCCGAATATGGGCGGCGGGCCGGGCGGCGGATTTGACTTTGGCGGCGGTTTTGGTGGGTTTGATAGCATTTTTGAGACATTCTTTGGCGGAAACCCCGCTGGGCGGCGGCAGAATGGCCCGGAGCGCGGCGCGGACCTGCAATACGATTTGACGATCACCTTTGAGGAGGCGGCGTTTGGCGCCAAGAAGGAGTTCCGCTTTCAGCGCGAGGAGAACTGCGACGTGTGCGGCGGAACGGGCGCAAAGCCGGGCACCCAGCCGGAGAAGTGCGCCACCTGCCGCGGGATGGGATCGGTCCGTGTGACGACGAATTCCCTGTTTGGGCAGGTAGTGACGCAGCAGCCCTGCGCGGCGTGCGGCGGAACAGGGCAAGTGATCAAGGAGCGCTGCGCGAAATGCGCGGGAAGCGGCCGGATGCGCGCCGCGCGCACGGCGACGGTCCGCGTGCCGGCGGGCATTGACAATGGCCAGATCATTCCTCTGGCGGGCCAGGGGGAGCCAGGCAAGCGCGGCGGCCCCATGGGCGACCTGTACGTGCGCGTGTCGGTCAAGCCGCACAAGCTGTTCAAGCGCGAGGGCTACAACCTCTATTGCGAGCTTCCGCTGTCCCTTACACAGGCGGCGCTGGGCGGAGAAATCGAGGTGCCGACGCTGGAAGGGCCGCTCAAGCACATGGTGCCCGAGGGCACGCAGACCGATACGGAGTTCCGCTTTCGTGGCAAAGGCATCCAAATGCTGCGCGGCAGCGGCAAGGGCGACTTATACGTCAAGGTACGGGTGGATGTGCCGCGCAAGCTGTCGGATCATCAAAAGGGGCTGCTCAGGCAGTTTGAGGATTCGCTGACGGGCAAGGAATATGAGTCGCGCAAATCCTTCTTTGAACGGATGAAGGAGCACTTCTCCGCCCAATAACGCCATAGTGGAAAGAAGGCGACGGGATGCGCTGGATAGAGGTCACCGTGCGGACGAACACGGCGGGCGCGGACATGATCAGCGAACAGCTCATGCGGGCTGGCGCAAAGGGCACCGCGATTGCGGACCGGCATGACGCGGTGCGGGATATGGAAGGTCCCCTGAAGTGGGACATGCTCGACCAGAGCGTTGTGGACGCCATGGATGAGGATGTGCTTGTGCGCGGATATCTGCCGGATGATGTGACGTCTGCCGAGCGCTTGGAGGCGCTCCGCACCGCGCTTTTGGGGCTCACGGCGGAGCACATAGGCTTCGACGCGGGCCCGCTGACGCTTTCCGTGGACAATGTGGCGGAGGAGGATTGGGCCGAAAACTGGAAACAGTATTATAAGCCCTTCCGCGTTGGCAAGCGTCTCGTCGTCAAGCCTGTGTGGGAGGCGTTTGAACAGGGGCCCGGGGATGTGGTGATTGAAATCGATCCCGGCATGGCCTTTGGCAACGGCACGCATGAGACGACGTCGATGTGCCTTAGCCTGCTGGAGGAGCTTTTGCGGCCCGGCGATACGGTGCTGGACGTGGGCACCGGGTCCGGCATCCTGGCCCTGGCAGCCGCGAAGCTGGGCGCCGGGCGCGTCGCGGCGGTGGATCTGGATCCGGTGGCGGTGGCTGTGGCCAGGGAGAATATCGCGCGCAATGGGGCGGCTGATATTGTGGAAATCCGCGAGGGCGATTTGCTGGCGGGCGTTTCGGCAAAGGCCGGCCTGGTGGTAGCCAACATCATCGCTGACGCGGTGATCCTTCTGGCGGATGCCGCGCGCGCGCGTTTGACGCCCGGCGGCTTGTTTTTGTGTTCCGGCATCATCAGAGAGCGCGAGCAGGACGTGCTTTGCTCGCTTACGTCGGCCGGGTTTTCCATAGAGCGCGTGGAATATAAGGGCGAATGGGTCGCCGTCGTAGCGAGGGGATAGGCATGCATCGATTTTATTTCGATGAAACCCGGCGGGAGAACGATTGTGTGCGGCTTGACGAGGAAGAGTCAAAGCACGCGCTGCAGGTGCTCCGGCTGAAAAAGGACGCGGAGATTGTGCTGCTGGACGGGCTGGGCGGCGTGTATGAGGCGCGGATCGTTGAGATCGCCAGGCAGCGCGTGACCGCGGAGATCACCGCCGTGATTTCGGATAATGAAGCAAGCACGCGCGTGACGCTCTACCAGGGTCTGCCCAAGGCGGCCAAGCTGGAAAATATCCTGCAAAAGTGCACGGAAATTGGCGTGCATGCGCTCCAGCCGGTGCTGTTTTCCCGCTGTGTGCAGGACGCCAAAAGCGCAGAAAAGTGGCTTCTTCGGCTCCGGCGCATCGCGAGGGAGGCGGCCAAGCAGTGCGGTCGGGGACAGGTGCCTATGGTAGGGCATCCCATGGCGTTTGCGGAAATGGCGCGGCGCCTTGGCGGACATGAGCTGACGCTCGTTCCCTGGGAGGAGGCGGAAGGCCCGTACATCCGCGACGTGTTGAAGGATCATCCCGCGCGGGAGATCGCGCTGGTGATCGGGCCGGAGGGAGGCATCGCGCCGGAAGAGATCCGGCAGCTGGTGGCCATGGGCGCGAAAACGGTGACGCTGGGGCCGCGCATCCTCCGCACGGAGACGGCGGGCATGGCCGCGCTGGCGGCTATCCTGACGCTGACGGGAGACCTGTAAATGGCAAGGACAGTGGCGTTTTGCACGCTGGGCTGCAAGGTAAACCAATATGATTCCCAGGCAATGCTGGAGAAATTTGAGGACGCGGGCTTTCAGGCCGCGCCTTTTTCAGCGCCCGCGGATGTCTATGTGATCAATACGTGCACGGTGACGGGCATGGGGGATAAAAAGTCACGCCAGATGATCCGGCGCGCAAACCGGCAGAATCCCGGGGCCGCGATTGTCGTAACGGGCTGCATGGCGCAGCGGGCGGCTCAGTCCGTTTTGCTGCCCGGCGTGCGGCTGGTGCTGGGCACGCAACGGCGGGGTGAGGTGGTAAAACTTCTTCAGAAGGCGATGGCGCGGAAGGAAGCGCTCGTTGCCGTGGAGCCGCTTGGCGACGCGCCGTTTGAGCTTCTCACAGTGCGTGGCAGCGCGGGGCGTACGCGCGGGACGCTGAAGATACAGGAGGGGTGCGAGAATCACTGCGCGTATTGCGTGATCCCCAGCGTGCGGGGAAAGGTTCGGTCAAGACCGTTGGCGGAGGTGTGCCGGGAGGCGGAGAGGCTTGCCGGCGCGGGGTATCAGGAGATCGTGGTGACGGGCATCCACCTAAGCTCCTATGGCCGGGATTTTGAGGACGGCACTACGCTGCTGGACGCGCTGCGGGGGATCGCGCGGGCGGAAGGCGTTCGGCGCGTCCGGCTGGGCTCGCTGGAGCCGGGCATCGTGACGGAGGCGTTTGCCGGTGCGCTAAAGGAGATCCCCGCCATTTGCCCGCAGTTCATGCTGGCCCTGCAGAGCGGGAGCGATACGGTGCTCAGGCGCATGGGCCGGCAATATGATACCGCACGGTACGCGGAGGCGGTGGAGTGCATTCGCCGCGCGTATCCGAGCGCAAACATCACAACCGACGTGATGACGGGCTTCCCGGGCGAAACGGACGCGGAGTTTTGGGAGACCATGGCGTTTGTGGAGCGGATGCGGTTTGGCCGCATCCATGTATTCCCCTATTCGCGCAGGGAAGGGACAACGGCGGCGGAGATGCCGCATCAGGTGCCGAAAGCTTTGCGGGAGGCGCGGGCCGCGGAGTTGATCGCGCTGGGGGAAAGGCTGGAGGCTGAATATATCGCCGGATGGCAGGGGAAGGCTTGCGAGGTGCTGTTTGAGGAAAGCCGCGCGGGGGGCGTGGAAGGGTATACGCGGGAGTATGTGCGCGTGGCGGGGCATGGAGCGGTTGGCAGCGTTCAGCGCGTGCACGCGCAAAACCTCATGCCGGATGGAAAACGAAAACTGAAGAACAAACAGCCAACTGATTGTTCTTCAAAACGGTAATTCAAACAAAAGATTTTCATAGTACCCGTAATGGGACGTCAGCACGACAGCGCTATTGCGCAGGGTTTCTTTTAGAGCTTCAATCGTTTCCCTGCCGCGCCGCGCGTCCACCGTAAATGGGTGAACGCCTATTTTCCCATTGCGAACCTGAAAAGCGTCGCCCGTAAACAGATATTTTCCATCCACAAGGTAGACCATGGAGCCGATGGTATGCCCAGGCGCCTTGACGCATGTGACGGTTGCCGTGCCCAATGATAATCTTTGGCCATCCCGCAGAAGATGAACCGCGTCGGCGTTTATGCCGGCGGGCATATGCGCCGCGCCAAACTTGCTTCGCGCCGCAGTGCTGTTGAACTCGTCTTCATTGATATAAATTTCCGCGTTGGGGAACAGAGACAAGGCAGCTACATGATCGTAATCAGAATGCGTGATCAAAATCCACCGAACGTCGTTCGTGTCGATGTCAAGCGCCGGCAGATCCGCCTTTACTTTTTCAGCGTCCGAGCCGGCATCCACCATAATATAGCCGGTGTCTGTTTGCGCAAAATATAACGCGTTACGGTTGTTCCTCAAGGCGGAAATATTCGTATTTGCGATCGTGCCAGTTTCTGCCGGCTTCATGGCAAGCAAGGGATAAAAATTGTAAGCCGCCGCACCTGCCGCCAAAAGAACGATGAGCCCACCAAGCAACAGGGTTTGTTTGATCCGCTTTTTCATGCGTTATCGCTCCATTTCAACACAATTCTTTTTAAAATAGTATAACATTGGAGCGGGCTTCAATGTCAAGCGTTATATCTCAAAATTGTCCCGATGCCGCGCGAAGAAATCATAGTAGGCGCGGACATTTTCCAGCTGTGTCCACTTCTTGATATCCACAGGGCGCGCGTCCAGATCATAGATTTTGGCGCGCTCCATGGCCAGCAAAAAGGGCGAATGGGTGGCAATGATGAGCTGACAGCCCATGAACCGGGCAGATTCCTCCAAATACTGGGCAAGCTCCCGCTGCTTCGCGGCGGAGAGGCTGTTTTCCGGCTCGTCCAGCAGGTACAACGCGTCGGCGGCTATCCGCCGCCGGAAGTAGAAGCTCGCGCTTTCGCCGTTGGATTGCTCCCGCACATTGTCCATCACCCGCTCGCGCACAAACGCGGACTGGGTTTTGCGGCGCGCGCTGTTGCGCGTTTTGAGCGCGTCATAATCCTCCAAGGACCGCACCTGAAACGCGGAATGTTTTGCTTCATAGTGTTCCGCAAAGAGCATCTCCTTTTTGCGGTCAATGCCCTCGTTGAGGCCGCGAATGCTGAGCATGTAGTCAAACACATCATCGCTGGTCACAATCCGGCTGCCGGGCGGGATGGCGCGCTCCAGCCTCGCCCGGCACATGTTGACATAATCCTCGAAAAAATTGGAGCGGTTGAAGGGCGCGCTGCGCTCAAGGCGCAGCTTTTCCGCGATGATGTTCAGGGCTGTTGTTTTGCCCGAGCCATTGCCGCCATACAAAAGGGTGATGGGTTCAAAATCAATGCGCGCGAGGCCCGCCTGCGACAGAATGCAAAAGGGGTACAGGGTGTTGTAGCAGGTCTTTTGAAGCGAGACGCGAAAATCCCATTCCGCGTCCTCATCCGGGAAGGTGATGCTATCTAAATAGACCATTTTCGTAATACCCATAGTGTGATGTCAATACAATGGAACTGCTATTGATTGTCTTTTTAATTTTTCAATCGTTTGCCGACTTTGTTTCGTAATGGACTGATCCCTTGCCCTCCACGGGCATCCCCGCGAAATAACCATCCCTTACCATGAGGTAAAGAAAGGGGTCCAGGGGACTGGTCCCCTGGCAGGGGTCCAGGGGGCAGAGCCCCCTGGCGTCCCCCCGTTACTCTTCCCCGTCCTCCTCCGGCTCCCCGTTCTCCCCGTCCTCGTCCGGCTCGGCCAGC
>JGI20171J29575_12612459_pt1 | contig 16347 bp, 18 predicted proteins | sample TergutNc150P4_FD_29575 | JGI IMG/M metagenome (IMG submission 29575)
GGCCGGCATGGGCCTGTGGCTTTCCATGGTGGTCAAGCCAAAGGTTCCCCAGGCGGAGTACCCGATGCTCGCCTTCGCGGCGGCGCTTGCGGCCGCGGACGCGGTGCGCGTGGCGGCCGGTGTAGACGCGCGGATCAAGTGGCCCAATGACCTCCTTTTTGGCGGCCGTAAGCTTGCCGGCATTCTGGCCGAAAAGGAAGGCGGCGCGGCTGTGATCGGCATTGGCGTCAACGTGCGGCAGAAAAAAGAGGATTTTCCGCCGGAGCTGCGCGAAAGCGCCGTTTCTTTGGAGATGATAACAGGGAAACCGGTTTCGCCGGACGCGCTGGAGAGGGCGCTGTTTTCCGAGCTGGAGCGGCGCATAGAGGGCTGGAACTTTATGCGGGAATACGCGAGCCGGTGCGACACGATTGGCAAGGCGGTGCGCGTGGCGGAGGCGGACAAGGAATACGCGGGCGTCGCGGAGGGCTTGGACGCGCTGGGCGCGCTTCTGGTGCGCGACCAGCAAGGCGCGCTCAGGCGCGTGCTCGCCGGCGACGTATCCGTCAGGATGTAGCGATAAGGGGGAGTGCTCGGTGATTTTGGGCATCGGCCTGGACCTGTGCGAGGTAGGGCGCATGGAGGAAGCGCTTTGCGACGCGCGCTTTTTGGGGAAATATTTCGCGCCGGAAGAGCAGGCGTACATTCAACAGCGGGGGAAAGGCGCGGCGCGGTCCCTGGCGGGGCATTTTGCCGCTAAGGAGGCGGGCCTCAAGGCCCTTGGCTGCGGCATCGTGGTGCCTCTGCGTGAGATTTACGTAACGCATGATGAGAAGGGCGCGCCCCGGCTTGTGCTGGAGGGCAAGGCGCTCGCGCGCATGAAGGCGCTGAGCGGCACGACGATGCACTTGAGCATTACGCACACGGACGGGATGGCGGCGGCGGTCGCCGTCTTGGAGGGATAGCGGCATGCGGCGTATCATAACGCCGGAGAGGATGAGGGCGCTGGAGGCCGCGTTTATGGAGAAAAGCGGCACGCCAGGCCTTGTCTTGATGGAGCGCGCGGCGCGGGCCGTGGCGGACGCCGTGCTCGCGGGGACGGACGGCGGCGCGCTTTTTCTCTGCGGGCCGGGCAACAACGGCGGCGACGGGTATGCCGCGGCGCGCCTTGTGCGTGAGGCGGGGCGCGGCGTATGGATATGGGCGCTTTCCGACCCGGACGCGCTGGCCGGGGACGCGCTGACCAACATGCGGCGTTGCGAGGCGCTGCGGCTGCCGGTGCGAAAAATTTCCGAAATGCCCGCCGCGCCGCCCGAAGGCTGCGGCATCGTGGTGGACGCGCTGTTTGGCACGGGGCTCACCCGCCCGCTTGCGGGCCTGTACGCGCGGGCTGTGGACTGGATAAACAGCTGCGGCCTGAAGGTGCTGGCCGTGGATATGCCCTCGGGAACGCCCGGGCGCATGGCGCGCGCGGACGCGACCGTCACGTTCCACCGCCGCAAACCCTGCCATCTGCTGCTGCCGGGCAGGGTAAACGCGGGCGCGGTGACCGTCGCGGACATAGGCATACCGGACGGCGCGGATCCGGATGATTTTGAGTGGATGGACGCGTCGGACGTACAAACGCTGTTGCCGCCCCGCCCCGTGGACGCGCATAAAGGGACGTGCGGGCATGCCCTCATCGTGGCGGGTTCCCCCGGCATGGCGGGCGCGGCGGCCCTCTGCGCGGGCGGCGCGCTGCGCGGCGGCGCCGGGCTGGTGACCGTCTGCTGCCCGGAGAGCGTTCTGCCCGTTGTGCAGATGCTCGCCCCCTGCGCGATGTGCGTTGCGCACGCGGATTTCAGCCGCGCGGTCGAGGGGAAGAGTGCCGTTGCCGCGGGGCCGGGCCTTGGGCGCGGCGAAGCGGCGGACGCCATTCTGCGGCTTTTGCGCGAGGCGCGCGTCCCGCAGGTGTGGGATGCCGACGCGCTGAACTGGCTGGCGGAGCGAAAAGAGCCGCTGGGCGAGCGCCATATCATCACGCCGCACCCCGGGGAGGCGGCCAGGCTGCTCGGCTGCGGGGCCAGGGAGGTCGCGGAAGATCCCGTCTGGGCGGCGCGGCGCCTGCGGGAAGCGTATGGGGCCGTGGCGCTGGTGAAGGGCGCGACGACGGTCATAGCGGGCGAGGGGCAAAAGGCGCTCAATACCTCCGGCACGCAGGGCCTTTCGACCGGCGGAAGCGGCGACGTGCTTACAGGGTTGATCGCCGCGCTCCTTGCCCAGGGGCTTGCCCCGTTTGACGCCGCGCGCTTGGGCGCGTTCCTGCATGGGAAGGCCGGCGAAACCGCCGCCAAGCGCCAAGGCGTTCGTTCGATGACGGCGCAGGACCTTCTGGCCGCGATCCGCATAGACTGATAATGAAAGAGCAAGGGAGGATGAACGCGGAGAAGAGCTTGAGCTTCGGAGTGTGAAATCCATGACAACCGTAAAACGCGGCGAAATTTATTGCGCCGATTTGGATCCGGTGATCGGATCCGAGCAGGGCGGAATACGCCCGGTGCTTATTATACAGAATAACGTTGGAAACCGATTCAGCCCGACCGTGATCGTGCTGGCGATCACCTCACAAACGCGAAAGGCCCACCTCCCGACCCACGTGGTGATCCCCGAGGGGCGGGCGGGGCTGATCAAACCCTCCATCGTGCTGGCGGAGCAGATGCGCACGCTGGAAAAGCAGCGCCTGCGCCAGCGTATGGGAGAGCTGACGCCGGAGGAAATGGAACAGGTCAACCGCGCGATCCGCGCGTCGCTCGGCTTTGACGCGATGTAGGGACCCGTAAGGAATCCCCACCACACGGGATGGCGCAAGGTAGAAAATCCTTTGGGATTTTCGCCCGTTCGGCGGCTCCGCCGCCGATGTTGGATTGGAATCAAGGGGTTGCGACCCCTTGATAATCCCCCCCCTTGGATTTTGGCGGGTTTATTGTATCATAGGGCAAAGAGGGACAAGCATGCCGAACAAGTACAGGGGTCTGAGGCAATGGATGCTGTTGGCAGCGGGCGTTTTTTTGGCGGCGGCGTCGTTTCCGCTCTTTTTCATTCCCAATGATATCGCGCCGGGCGGGGTGTCCGGCCTTAGCATGATCGTCCACGCGCTGACAGGTTTTCCGGTCGGCACGCTGGCGGCCGTCATCAACATCCCGCTGTTTGTCGTTAGCTGGAAGCGGATGGGGCAGGCGTTTTCCCTGCGCTCGCTCATTTGCATGCTGGGTGTGTCCATCCTGATCGACCTGCTGCCTGTCGGCCCGGCGACCGCGGATCCCATTCTGGCGTGCGTGTTTGGCGGGGTGATCTTGGGCACGGGCCTGGGTCTGGTGATTCGCGGCGGCGCGACCACCGGCGGCACGGATATGGCCGCCGCGATCATCCACGAGCGCCTTCCGGTGATCACCGTGGGCGGGTTTTTGCTCGCCCTTGACTTCGGCGTGATCCTGCTGTCAAGCCTTGCGTTTGACATGCAGTCCGCCATGTACGCGACGATCAGTATCTTTCTTTCCACCCAGGTGATGGACCGCGTGATCGAGGGGTTTGAAAGGGCGAAGGCGTTTTTTGTCTTCTCCAGAAAATCAAAGGAAATCGCGGACGTGGTGCTCAAAGACCTTGCCCGGGGCGCGACGCTGCTGCATGCCCGGGGCGCGTACAGCGGCCAAGAGCGGGAGGTGCTGCTTTGCGTAATGACGCGGCTGCAGATTCCAAGGTTTAAGGCCATGGTGCGGGACGTTGATCCGGACGCGTTTTTGATTGTGACGGACGTGCGCGAGGCGCTGGGGGAAGGGTTCACACGGCCGCCGGCGTGAAGAGGGCGGAGAGGTTTTGCGGGGGGCGCCGATTCCTTGGCGTTCCCCCCCATCCCCCTGCCCTCACCTCGCTGGCAGGGTCATTCGAACCACGAACAGCCCACCTTCCACATCCGCGATGATCCGCCCCCGCATCCGCGTGCACAGCTCTTTGGCAATGGCCAGGCCGAGCCCCGTGTTTCTGCTCGTCCGCGCCGCGTCGACGGTATAAAAACGCTCAAAGACGCGCGCCGTATCCAATTCGTCCAGGCCGTCCGCCCTGTTGGCGATCTCGATGATAGGGCCGGCCACACGGACGCGGAGATATTCCCTTCCATGCACGCAGGCGTTCCTGATCAGGTTTTGCAGGACGCGGCGCAGCGCGTCCTCATCACACAGGCACAGCACCGGCGCGTCCGGGATGTCCGCCTCCACGGCAAAGCCTTTGCTCTCAAGCTCCGCGAAGCAGCCCGACAGCGCGTCGCGCAGCGCGTTGCAGACATTGACCGGCCGTATATCAAGCGCGAGGCTGCCCTCCGTGACGCGCGCGAACTCGAACAAGCCGTTCATCAGCGCGGACAGCGCCTCCAGCCGCCCGCGGATGATCGCCAAATAGCGCGCCCGCGTATCGCTGTCCGGCGCGGAGGATTCGAGCATCTGCAGATAGCCCGCCGCCGAGGTCAGCGGCGTCCTGAGGTCATGGGATATGTTGGTGATCGCGCGCTTTAGGTCCGTCTCGGCGCGAACCTTTTCAAAAAGGTCGCGCCGGTTGCGCTCCAGCATGGCGTTGACGCCGCGTAAGAGGGCGATGACGTCCCTGTCAAAAGTGTCCGTGGTCAGGCGCGCGTTCGTGTCAATATAGGCGATCTCGCCGAGCCTGCGCGCAAGCCTCTTTATGTCGCGCTTGATAAGAAGCGCCCAAACCAGCGCGGCGGCAAGCGCCGCGCCGAGGAGGATACACGCGATCAGCATGGCGTCCGCCGCCTTTCCTTGCTTATTTGATCTCCGCCCGTTTGAAGAGCGTGATGCCCAGGACGGTCGTCACGAGGATATACGCCGTGCCAATGCATAGCCCACGGATAATATCTGTGCCAGGCAGCTTGTCAACGTAGGAAAACAGCTTCATACATAGCGACAGATCATAATTATAGTATTTCTCAAAGGAAATGTATCGATTGCTAAAGAGGGCGATTACCATCGTAGGCACGAGCGCGAACGCGATATACGCTCCATTGACCGCTGCCGAATGCCGCGTGGCAAACGCCAGAAGTATCCCGATGCTGTTGAAAGCCAGCATCAAAACCATTTGCGCGCCGCATGACGTTAGGATGGACCGCAAGGCTGCCCCTGACCAGCGGCCCAATCCTCGCGTGACCGTGGCAGCGAACGCACCGCACGCCACATAGGTGAGCATAAGCAGCACGCAGAGGATAGCGCTGAGAATCCATTTGGCGGCATATAGCCTTACGCGGGGTATCCCGGAAGCCAGTTCGTTTTTGATAGCGCCAGAGGAAAACATCGACATGGCCACGGCAATGAACAATGGGAGTATGAAATAAATAAGATTATCCATCGTTGTAAGGAGCAGCCTAGCCGCAAGCACCCCGTCCAAGTTCATTTGGCCGCCCATGGTCATATCAATCACATCGGTGTTGATGCCAAACGAGACACCCCTGCCATTGAACGTAAAGACTTCCAGCAACGACAGCGCAAGCAGTACCGTAAATGTGATATAGATTGCTTTGCCGCGAACGATTCTGTATACATCCGCCCGTATGATGTTCATCATTGCGCTTGCCATTCCCTCCGCGTTTATTTGATCTCCGCCCGCTTGAAGAGCGCAACCCCGGCAACCGTGGACGCGGCCGTGTAAAACGCGCCCGCCGCAAAGGCTTTGAGAATGTCCGGCCCTGTCAGCGCATTCATGTACCCCAGCTTTTTGAGGGCTCCCATCAGGTCATAGTCGTACAGCTTGAGGAAGCCCTCGTTTGCGTTTGACAGAAACATGATTATAAGGGACGGAACAAGACAGAACGCGATATACGCCCCGTTGACAATCGCCGTGCGTTTGGAGGTAAAGGCCAGAAAGGTGCCAAAGCAGTTAAACGCCAGCAGGATAAACAGCTGCGAAGAACATATTTTGAGGAGGTTTTGCCAGTAGCCGGACGGGACAGGGCCAATAAATCCCCGCATGGCAGTAGCCAGGAGCATGCCGCTCGCCATATAACCAACCTCCAGCACAACGCACAGAAGGGAACTTAGGATCAACTTGGCGAAATACAGCCGGGTTCTGGACATACCGCAAGACAAATCGTTTTTTACTGTGCCATGCGAGAATATGGGCGATATGACTAAAATCAGCAGCGACAGCACAAAAAATATGGTGATATTCATGTTCGTATATAAAACCGACGCGATATTCACGCCGTCATACTTGTTGGTTCCGGGTCTATAGCCCAATGATTCTTCAAGCTCCGCCATTTGAATGCCAACCGTCAATTCTTGTGCGGTCGCCACCATCAAAATGTTGAGCAGGAGCAACACCGCAAACGTGATATAAAGCGCCTTGCCGCGTATAATTCGATACACATCCGCCCGGATCATATCCATCATTTTGCTTCACCCCCTATGATCGCCGTAAAGTAATCTTCCAGACTATCCCCGACCTCGTGCATGGAGGACACGCGCACGCCGCCCTGATTCAGCTTGAACGTCACCTCGGCGGGATCGTCAAGATACGCATACACGCGCAGCTCATTCCCGCTCACCTGCTTGTACTGGCGGGTGTTCAGCGCCGTCTCCAGAATGGCGGCGGCCCTGGCCGCGTCGTCTACCGTGACGGACAGCGCGCGCCTGCACGCCTCGCGCAGCTGCTCCTGCGTGAGGGACTTGACCAGCCGCCCCTGATGGATGATGGCGTACTTGGTGGCGACCTGCGACAGCTCGGTTAAAATGTGGCTGGAGATCAGGATCGTGATGCCCTGCCCGTGCAGGCGTTTCATCAGGTCACGCATTTCGATGATGCCCAGGGGGTCAAGGCCGTTGATCGGCTCATCCAGGATGATAAAATCGGGGCTGTTCAGGATCGCCAGCGCCAGGCCCAGCCGCTGTTTCATGCCCAGCGAGAAATTTTTGAACTTCTTTTTGCCCGTATCGGTCAGGTTGACAAGCTCCAGCGCTTTTTCCACCGCGCCTTTGTCCGGGATGCCGCGCTGAATGCGGTAATATTCCAGGTTTTGCGCGGCCGTCAGGCCCGGAAACAGCGCGGGCGTTTCCACGACGCAGCCCATGCGCGCCCGCGCGGCGTTTAGCCTGGCCTCGCGCGTCTCGCCAAAGAGCGAAATGCTCCCGCTGTCGGGAAAAGCCAGCGAGGTGACGAGGCGCATCAGCGTGGTCTTGCCCGCGCCGTTCTGGCCGATCAGGCCGAAAATATCGCCCTTCTCTACCGTCAGGCTCACGTCGTCCACCGCGGCTTTGCCGCCATAACGCTTGGTCAGGTTTTTGGTTTGTAACACAGCCATTTTTTATGTTCCCCCTTTGCCTTGATAGCGTTAGTATGACGGGGAAATCTTTCGTAAGTCTAAGATAAGTCTTAAAAAAGTCTTAAACGCTTCATTTTATTTTAAACCCAATGCCCCAAACGGTTTGAATGTACTCAACGCCCGGCGAAATGGCGTGAAGCTTTGCGCGCAGCTTGCTGATGTGCACGTTCACGGTGTTATCGTCTCCCAGAAACTCGCCGCCCCAGATGCTTTCGTATAGGTTATTTTTGGTAAATACCTTGGCGGGGTACGTCATCATCAGCCGCAAAATCTCAAACTCGCGCTTGGAAAGCCCGGCCTTTTGCCCGCCTGCCAGCGCGTCATAGGCATCCGGATCCAGCGTGATATCCTTATGCCGCAGTTGCCCGCCGCCCGGCCCTTGCGCCGCGCCGCGGCGAAGCTGTACGTCTATGCGCGCGAGCAATTCGCCGTTGTCAAAGGGCTTGGCGATATAATCGTCCGCGCCCAGGCGCAGCAGCTTGACGATGGTTTCTTTGTCCGTCCGCGCGGTCAGAACGATCACCGGGGGGGCGGCATGGCCGCGTATGGCGTCTAACACCTCCTCGCCCGTCTTGCCCGGAAGCATCAAATCCAGCAATATCAATGAAAAACCGCCGCGCTGCATGAGCAGCAGCGCCTCCGTGCCCGAATAGGCGGCGGAAGGCGCGTACCCATTTTGCGTGAGCAGTTCACACAGCATTTGGCTTATATGCACATCGTCTTCAACGACTAGAATTTTTTCCATATACCATCCTCTTTGGAGGGGGCGCGCAGCGCCTTCTGGCGTCCCCTCTATTGCACGCCGATCCGCGCCGCGGCCTCCGCCACATCCTCCCTGCCGCCCAGGGACGAAAACCGCACATACCCCGCGCCGCACGCGCCAAAGCCTTCGCCGGGCGTTGTAACGATCTGCTTTTCGCGCAGCAGGCGGTCAAACCATGTCCAGCTATCCAGCCCGTCCGGGCATTTCACCCACAGATACGGCGCGTCCGTGCCGCCGAACACCGTCAGCCCGGCGTCCCGCAGCGCCGCGAGCAGGAGACGGGCGTTTTCTTTGTAATACCGAACATTTTGCAGCGACTGCGCGTGCCCCTCGGGCAGCAACGCCGCCTCCGCCGCGCGCTGCACGGGGTAGGCCACGCCGTTGAATTTGGTGGCAACGCGCCGCAGCCATGGCTTTTGCAAGCCCCAGCGGTTCTCCGCGGGCACGACGGCCCAACCGCAGCGCAGGCCCGTGAAGCCATAGCTCTTGCTAAAGCTGCCAAACTCCAAGGCCACCTCCTTGGCCCCGTCTATTTCATAGATGCTGCGCGGCGCGTCCGGGCTTTCCACGTACGTGCGGTAGGCCGCGTCATAAAAAATGACGGCGTTTTCAGCGCGCGCCCAAGCAACCCACTCGGCGAGCTGTGCCCGCGTAAGCGCCACGCCCGTGGGGTTGTTGGGGCTGCATAGGTAGACGGCTTTGACGGGTATTTCCGGCAGGGCAGGGGCAAAGCCCGTTTCCGCGCGGCAGGGCAGGTGGACAATCGTACGGCCCGCCATGAGGTTGCTGTCCACATACACGGGATACACGGGATCGCACACCGCCACCTTCGCGTCTGGGCTGAGCAGCTCTTGGATGTTGGCCGTATCGGACTTGGCGCCGTCGGAGACGAAAATGTCGTCGCTGTGCAGCGTCACGCCCAGCGGCGCGTATTCCGTTTTCAGGATGGCGTCGATCAGAAAGGGATATCCCTGATAGGGGGCATAGCCGCGGAAGGTGTCCGCGCTGCCCATCTCCACCGCGGCCCGGCTGAGCGCGTCCACCACCGCCGGCGCGAGCGGCAGGGTAACGTCGCCGATGCCAAGGCGCAGCAGGCGCACGCCGGGATTTTCCTGGGAGAACGCCTCTGCGCGGCGGGCAATTTCAGCGAAAAGATAGTTTTCGTTTAGGGAGATGAGGTGTGGGTTGATGAAGGACATAAGGGACCTCCTTTTCAGGGCAAGGTTTCTTAAGGATACAAAAAAACAATGGACGTCTCGGATGCCGAAGTCAGAATAAGCGATCGTGCGCCCTATGTCAAGAGTGGGCAAGATATTTGCGATTCGGATTTTAGGAGATACAAAAAAGGGAAGAACGTTCTTAGCGATACGAAGCAAAACCGTTGTTTTCTATTGTTGTAGTTTTAGTTCTCTCCCGTCTTCTGCATAATAATTTGCTTACGATAGGCTTGTTTATCTCACTTGTTTCGTCATTTTTGCGGCTGGTGGAAAAAATGTCATGGGATTTTACGGACTTGCTTGATGGGGTTGTCAGATCTGCGGAATATGTTGAGGATTATAAGCGGTACATGGGTCTTCCGGAAAAAGAAGTGAAATCCGAGACTGTGGGCCATATTGACACTTCGGCAAGCGGATCTTTGGAAATAAAGAATCTAACCTTTACATATGCCGGTAATGCGCAGCCAACGCTTAGAAATATCAATATGAAAATCGAAAGCGGCAAAAAATACGCACTCGTAGGTACGAACGGTTCGGGCAAATCCACTTTGATGAAGCTTATACTCGGTTTGTATGATGATTATGATGGGGAAATTTTTATAGACGGCAGAAATATCAATGAATTTTCCCAAATGGAGATCAATAGCGGCATTACAGCTGTTTTTCAGGATTTTGCCCATTTTGCGTTGCCTTTTCGTGATTTGATAAATTTAGGCAAGGAGATACCGTCGTCGGATGCCGAGATAATCAAGGCGGCCGGGGATCTGGCGCTAACGGGTTTGATTGAAAGAATGGAGTTCGATCTGGGCCGCTCACTGGGTAAATTGCTTAAAGACGGAACGGATCTTTCCGGCGGAGAATGGCAGCGTGTCAGCATATTGAATGCGGTCATGCGCCAATCGAAAATAGTCATCTTGGATGAACCGACTTCCGCGTTAGATCCGATTTTAGAATCGTCAATTTACCGAGATTTTGCGCAAGCGTGCAAAGATAGAACTTTACTATCCATCTCTCATAGGTTAGGTTCCATAAGCGATGCTGACGAAATATTCGTCCTGGCTGACGGTGAAATAGCGGAACAGGGCACTCATCAAGAATTGATGCATAAGCAAGGGCTTTATTATCGAATGTACTCGTTACAAAAAAAATGGTATGAAAACAAGTTGGCCTAAATTTTTTGCAAAGCGGCGAAAGGAGTTCACCATGACATATGTGTTGGTTTGGCGCGCATTATTTACAAAGGTTTTTCAAAAATCACCGCGAGAGTTACTTTTTCTTGCCATTATGGCTTTGGGGCAGGCATGTATGGTGATTGTGCAGATGATTGTGCTGGAGAACTTTCTTGATCACGTAAACAACACTGATTCAGGGTTTTCCCATTTTTTTCTGTTGCTGTTCGCGGCAATAATCGCCAACCGATTTTTGAACGGCTTTTTTAATTATAGCGTAAATATGTTTATCAAAAAGATTCAGAAGACTACGGAAGTTATATTTATAGAAAAAATGCTTCGTATTCCATTGGAGTCCTTCTATGACGTGGATTTTGAGGTGCGCAAAAGCCAAGCAAAGCAAGGTGCAAAGACAGCGCCATTGTTTTTAATGATCAGTCTAATGATTGTTTTTTTCAACATCCCCTTTTTTATCTTGTTTTCGATTTATCTGGCTCGGCAGTATCCGCTATTGTTGGTTTGCACGCTTATCGCAATCCTATCTGGAATATTCGCGGAGGTAAAAAACAGAAAACAGTTCGGCATTCTAGAGGATTCGATCGCCGTAAGCCGGCGAGAAGCAGAATATTATCTATCTTGCATAGCGGATAAAGAATACTTCAAAGAAACGCGTTTATTCAATGGTTTTGGTTATTTCAGGCGGAAGTATAAGGAATCTGCTTCGCAATTCGCCGTGCAGAGCTATAAAACGGAAAAAAAGGCGTTTTTTAATACCATCATTTCGCAAGGCGCAAAAATGTTGGCTTATATACTGATACTCCTGTTATTGCTGTACAGCCTGGCGAATCACTTTATCTCGCTCGGCGTTTTCGGGGCTATCATCACCGCTCTCACAAATCTATTTACGCTCATCGACGATACCGTCCACAGAGATATAGGGAATTTATCACATTTTTATGCCAACATAAAAAGTTATGTCGAGTTTATAGATAGCGAAACAGAGGAGCAAAAAAGTGATATCGATCTGCCTCAAGAAATCGAGTTCCGTAATATATCATATACCTATCCGCACGAAAACAGAGCCGCCCTAGACGGTCTATCGCTATGCGTAAAAAAAGGCCAGACGTTGGCCATTGTGGGCGAAAACGGATCGGGTAAAACTACTTTTTCAAAAATTATTCTGGGGCTTATCAATCCCAGGGAAGGTAAAATTTTTGCGAACGGCCATGAGATCAAACTCAATGCGGGAAGGGTAAGCGGTTTATCGGCAGCGTTTCAGGATTACCAGAGATACGAGCTAATGTTACGTGAGAATGTTTGCATTAGCGATGTATCAAAAAACATCGTCGATCAAACTGTTCATAAAATTTTGGATCGTTTCGGGATTTTTTGCGATGACAGAAAAACCTTTGCCAGAGGTCTTGAGACCGTTCTGTCCCGAAGTTTTGATGGTACGGATATATCCAATGGGCAATGGCAGAGAATCGCGCTGGCGAGGGCGCAATACCGTGAATCATCCGTGATAGTACTCGACGAGCCGACTTCGGCTATAGATCCGCTGGAAGAGTCTGCCCTGTACACGCAGTTCGCCCAAATGTGTGAAAACAAAACGGGAATCATGATTACCCACCGCCTGGGCCTTGCACGCGTCGCGGACAGAATAGCGGTTTTTGATAAGGGCCGTGTCACAGAGATCGGATCGCATAACGAGCTGATGACACTGCATGGCAAATATTTCGATATGTACACAAAGCAGTCTGCGTTGTACTTACGGTGTGAATTTTAAGGCGGCTTCTTTCCTCAACCCTATCTTCGTTAGCATCCCCCCCTTCCCGCCGTGAGGCGAAAAAGGAGGGGCCCAGGGGATACTTCCCCTGGCCGGGGTCCAGGAGGCGGCGCCCCCTGGCGTTTTTTTATAGCTTCCACTCGCCTTCAAAGACGGTTTCCGCCGGTCCCGTCATGAGAACATGGCCGTCGGACTCATGCCAATCGATAAAAATCTCCCCGCCGCGCACGACGACCGTGGCCTTCCGGCCGCAGCGCCCGGCTGTGTGCGCGGCGACCAGGGAAGCGCACGTGCCGGTGCCGCAGGCAAGGGTCTCGCCGCTGCCGCGCTCGAACACGCGCATCTTGAGCCGGTCAAATCCCAGCACCTGCACGAATTCAATGTTCGCGTCCAGCGCCTTGCAAAGCCTGCTGCCCTCCCGCTCAAAGCCGTTCCAGAGAAACGGATTCGCGTCCATCAGCACAACCGCGTGCGGATTGCCCATGGACACGAAGATTTGATCCGGCTCCACCTTGAGCGATTGCACGGGGCCCATATCCACGCAAACGGACGAAACGCGGCCGCCCTCCAGGTTCAGCCGTACCGGGCGGATGCCGCCGCCTGTTTCCAGCGTAAATTCCGTCTTATCGGTCAGGCCGTGCTCATAGCAGAAGCGGGCAACGCAGCGCGCGCCGTTGCCGCACATGATCCCCTCGCTTCCGTCTTTGTTGAACATGCGCATGCGGAAATCCGCGTTTTCAGAGGGAAGCACGAGGATCAGACCATCCGCGCCCACGCCAAAGTGCGGCTTGCTCATCTTCTCCGCGAGCGCCGCGGGATCATGGATCTTTTCGGCAAACCCATCAATATAGATGTAGTCGTTCCCGGCTCCGTGCATCTTGGTAAACCGCATATACATACCTCCCCATCGGGATTCTCGCGGGGCCGCGGCCCCTTTTGATTGAAATGCGGGGAATGGCGTTCACCCTCTTTACAAGGGGCCGCCGCGCTGCCGAAGGGTTGGCGCGGACAAAGAAAGCAGACGTCCCCCCGTCCCCCTGCTTACATCTCCCGCCGCCCCTGGAACGCGCGCCCGAGCGTCACCTCGTCCACATACTCCAGATCACCGCCCACGGGCATGCCGTGCGCCAGCCGCGTGACCCTGACGACAAAGGGTTTCAAAAGGCGCGCTATATAGGCCGCGGTCGCCTCGCCCTCAATATCCGGGTTGGTGGCGAGGATCACCTCGCTGATTGCCTCCGTGCCGACGCGCGCGAGCAGCTCGCGGATGCGGATATCCTCGGGCCCGATACCCTCCATGGGCGATATGGCGCCGTGCAGCACGTGATAGCCGCCCGTGTACTCGCGCATGCGCTCAATGGCCGCGACATCGCGCGGGTCGCGCACCACGCATACGATGTCATGCTGGCGCTTTGTATCCTCGCAAAGCGCGCAAGGGTCCATCGCGGCGTAGTTGCCGCATCGGCTGCAGATGCGGATATCCTGCCGTCCCCTGAGGAGTGTCTCCGCAAGCTCCCGTACCCATTCCTCGGGCTGGGAGGCGATATAATACGCCAGCCGCTGCGCGGACTTGCGCCCGATGCCGGGCAGGCGTGAAAGCTGCGCGACCATACGGCCGATGGGGTCCGCGTGCCGGTCCATTATAGCAGGCCGCCCATGCCGCCGCCGAGCTTGCTCATTTCGCGCTCGCGCGCCTCCTCGCCGGCGCGAAGGGCTTCGTTGACCGCGGCCAGGACGGTGTCCTGCAGGAGTTCCACATCCTCCGGATCTACGGCCCGCGGGTCGATGCAAAGCGAGACGAGCGCCCGCTTGCCCGAGACGACCGCCTTGACCATGCCGCCGCCCGCGGACGCCTCATACGTGCGTTCATCCAGCGCCTCTTGCACCTTCACCATCTGCTGCTGCATTTTTTGCGCCTGCTTCATCAACTGCTGCATATTGCCGCCCCCGGGGACGCCGGGGAATCCTCCGCGTGCCATCGTGCAAAAACCTCCTTAGCCCCTGTTGTGTATCGCCATTCTATTGTTCCGGGCCGCTTGCTAAGCATATCACTGAGAAAGGCGCAGGTCAATATCGTTGCGCTTTTGGCGGGTAAGAAACGCATCTATTCATGCGGTTGCCGCGGCGTCCCGGGGGACCTCCGGCGGAAGCGCCGACGTGCAGTGCGGGCAGCGCGTGGCCTTCGCGGCAATCTCGCTAAAACAGTACGGGCAAAGGCGCGCGGCGGGTTTTTCATTCTCCGCCGCGGGCGCCTCTTTTTTGGGGAAAAACTTGCCGATCATTTTCACGACCATGAAGATGCATAGGGCGATGAGGACAAAGTCAATGATGTTGGTGAGAAAAGCGCCGTAGTTGAGGGTGCCCACGCCTTTTGCCGTCGCGGCCTGGATGCTGTCGTAGCGTTTGCCGTCCAGCGCGATGAAAAGGCCGCTGAAGTCCACGCCGCCGGTAATGAGGCCCAGGATCGGGGTAAATATATCCCCCACCAGCGAGGTGACGATTTTGTTAAACGCGCCGCCGATCATCACGCCGACCGCCAGGTTCATTACGTTGCCCTGCAGGGCAAAGGTCTTAAAATCCCGTATGAATTTTTTGACGAACATGGGATAACTCCTTCTGAACAATATATGATGATTGTATCATAAACCTTATCCGTCTGGCAAGAAACCTTATGATTTCGACAAAATCGAAGGAAATTCGCGTTCCATGTCGAAACAATAGCAGGAAAAAATTTATTAAGCGGAGGTATGGCATGGATTATGAGGCTATGGGCAGACGCATACGCGCGTTCCGTAAGGAACAGGGGATGACGCAGGCCGAGCTTGCGGAAAGCGTGGGCATCTCCACGTCGTTCATGGGCCATATTGAGCGCGGCTCGCGGGTGTCCAGCTTGGAAACCATGTTAAAGCTTTCGGAAACGCTGAACGTTACCCTTGATATGCTCGTCACGGGAAAGGAGCCCAGCATCTCCATCGGGCGTAACGCAAGCCACAAAATGCGTGTGCTTAACGATGTGCTGCGCGTGCTCAACGAGCATTCGGGGGAATGGCTGCGGAACGAGGGATAGCGTTATCCCCCCCCCGCAGCCTGCCGTTCCCCTTTGGAAAGGATAACATGCGCCGCCGTGCGCGCGAATTCATGATCGCGCCTTGAAAACAAGGCGCTGGGTTTCTGACACCATCATCGGGGAACCTCCGCGGCAATCCGCGCGGCCAGCCGTACGTTGTGTAAGACCAGCTGGATGTTGGAAGAAAGGCTTTCGCCGCCGGTCAGCTTTTCAATGCGGCTAAGGAGAAACGGGGTGACCTCCTTGCCCTTGATATGCCGTTCCTCCGCCTCGGACAGGGCCTGTTCAATGGCGCGGTCTATCATGGCTTTGTCCATGCTGTAGGCCTCCGGAATGGGGTTGACGATCAGCGTGCCGCCGGGGTATCCCATGGCGGCCTGCGCGGTCAGTATGGCCGCGATCTCGGCCGGCGAATCCGCGCGCGCGTCCACGGGGAACCCGCTCCTTCGCACGAAAAACGCGGGCAGCTCGTCCGTCTGATAGCCGACCACGGGCACGCCGCGCGTCTCCAGATATTCCAGCGTGAGCCCTAAATCCAGAATGCTTTTCGCGCCCGCGCAGACGACGGCCACGGGCGTTTTGGCCAATTCCTCCAAGTCGGCCGAGATATCCATGGTGTTTTCCGCGCCGCGGTGTACGCCGCCGATGCCGCCGGTCGCGAACACGTGGATATTGGCCAGGGCCGCGATGATCATTGTGGCCGCGACCGTGGTCGCGCCGTCCTGCCCGCGGCTGACCAGCAGCGGCAGGTCACGGCGGCTGGCCTTGGCCACCGCTGTGCCGGCCTTGCCCAAACGGTGGATCTGCTCCTCCGTAAGCCCGGCGCAGAGCATGCCGTCCAGCACCGCGACGGTGGCGGGCTCCGCGCCGTTTTTGCGCGCCTCCTTTTCGCAGGCGAGCGCGGTCTCAACGTTTTGCGGATAGGGCATGCCGTGGCTGATGATGGTGCTCTCCAGCGCGATGATAGGGCGGCCTTCCGATTTGGCCGCCGCGACGGCGGGCGAGAGGG
>JGI20171J29575_12612454_pt1 | contig 16188 bp, 13 predicted proteins | sample TergutNc150P4_FD_29575 | JGI IMG/M metagenome (IMG submission 29575)
TTCATGTCACCATTAAAAACATCTTTTACAACCGTTAACGGCCTATTTTGCTTCTAAAACATTACAAGTTACTTTCTTACAGATCCTTAATTCTGGAAATTTAATGCTATGCAGGATCCGATTATGCTATATAAGGACTTTTTGCACTCAGACGATTATTTCTCTCGATCTAGATGTACAGAGTATTAATTGTATCTTGCCATTTATCTTGCCATTTCAGACTGCGCAAAAAATGCAGACAATTTTATGTGTGCTGAATTGAGGTTTTAGTTAAATTTACGCGTTTTTTCAGGTTCACTCAAAAAATTCTCGAGAGTCTTCACTTATAGGGAGTAGCTCTATTGTTTGAATTTGAGTGCAGATATCGGGCGTTGTCAAGTTGGACCACAGCTTTATCGAGGTATCAACCCCTAACTTGTAAACAACAGTGATTTCTACAAACTTGTTTGGTGCACACATAATTTAGACATATTATGTCAGACTTAGTCTGTGGCGTAAATTCCTTTCTCTAATCCCCATATAACAGATTTTCTTTACAATAACACCCAACATTTTTGGCGCTACATTAATAGCTGAGGCAATGATGAGGTCATTGTAAATTGATGATAAAGTTTTCTATATCTTTAATGTAACGTAGTTTCAGTACAGCTCTTGTATTTTGTTTAGTAGTATAGTCTTTGAGCATCCAAAAAACGTGTTCTCGTACTTCTTGTGATGAACCACGCTTCTCATAGTTATTATATAGGTCAATGAAACGTAAAATCTGCTGTTTTATTTCAGCATTATCAATATGTTCCTTTTCAGGATCAAAAATCCAAGGCCTATCCCTCGCACCACGCCCAATCATTACATAATCACAATTAGTCTTACCTAAAAGATCAAGCCCCTGCGAATAACTGGCAACATCACCATTAGCTATAACAGGCACCGCAAGTTTTTCTTTAACCTGCCTCATAATAGTCCAGTTAACCTTTTTTGCAAGCTTCTGCTGAGCAGTCCGCCCATGAATACAAACCGCCGCTACACCAACATTTTCCAAACTTTTAGCAACATTTACAGCAATTATCCTCTGAGAATCTATACCTATACGCATTTTCACTGTAACAGGCTTAACAGTAGACTGAACAATTTTCCCCACAAGCTTTTCCAACAAAGCAGGCTTAGATAATAAATCAGCACCATACCCTTGAGCTAATATCTCTTTCTCACTACAGCCAACATTAAAATCTACAATATCAGCAAAACACTCAACATTCTTTACACTCTTCAAAACAGACTCTTCATTACGACCAATTAACTGCACACTTACAGGCCGCTCAGCCTCAACAATATTAAGAAGATCTCGAACCTCACGACTACTCTTATTCTTAACAAGCTCCACATCAAACATTTGAGTATAAACCAAACCAGCCTTATTTTCCTTACACAACAACCGAAAAGAAGTACAATTAACCGCAGCCATGGGTGCAAGAATAAAACGACTTGAAATGTCAACATTACCTATTTTCATCTTCTTAACTCACCCACACACTATTACATTCCGCTTCACAGCACTCAACAACCAACATTAGCACGCTTGTTAACTAATTTTCTTCAAGGCAATATTTAGAGACCTATTTTTTAATCTTATACATGCAGAAGACAAATCAAGTTGTTTTCACTGCATCAACGGTTCTTTTTAGAACCAAAGCAGCTACGTCTTGATCTGGCCAACTACCTAAACCACAGTCTGGACCGGTAAAAGTTAAAGTTTCACCGTATTTTTCTTTGGCAACGAGGTAACGTTTTTGAATAGTTTCAACGGGTTCAGCAAGTTGTTCAGCAGTCGGTTTTTCAAAGCCTTTTTCGCATGCTTCAGCCCAGATGGTATCTATATCTGTGCGTGCTATACCTACACGGATTTGTTTGTCGGTTTCTTCAAGGAGTTTTTTTGGTATATCGTTAATGTTCCTTGGGGATGCAGCGAATTCGAAGGATAATACGTCCAAGTTTTTTATGTTTGTTAGGTTGCGTATTCCGTTTGTAAAGTGTAAGTGTATTTGTCGTGTTGGACCGTGGAAGTCATAGGCTTTTTGTAGTGTTTTTACGACAAGTTCAGGTGTAGCGGTCAAGTTTGTATGTCCATAGCTAGGTTCGTCAATGGAAATTACTTTTGTTTCAATGTATTTGCTGTTTAATATTGCATTTTTAGCGAAGCGGTTAATTGTTTCAGCAAAACCCTCTAGCACATCAGGATAGGCTGTAGTGCCGATTTCATGCAGATATTGCTCAAGAGGTCCGAAAATGCAAACGCGTAATAGGATTTTTTTGTTGAATTCCTCGCTTAACTCTTTAGCGTATCTATTAAGTACATAGACTTCAGGTAACACAGCTTTGCTGGTATCTACTACAAATGAGCCTTGCATCATGGCCTCATGTATGGCATCGCCGATTTGTCTTAAACCGCTAAATTGTTGGGGAAAAGTTACAACATCTAAGCCGCAGGTTAATTTTTTTCGAAAGGAATCTAGAACTATTTGGCAAAAAGTTTTTTGCATAAACTCGTCTGTGGTAGGATCTTGATTATTTATAATAACTTCTCTTGTTTTTAGATAAGCTTGCGCAAAAGTTTCCATATTAACACTTTTAGGTAACGGAAAACTACCGACATCGTCAATTAGCGGATACATAAATAAAAAATAGTTAAAGACCTATTAAAGGTAAATGTAATAATTGTCAAAGAAGAAATTATGTGCAAGTACATTGCGCAAATTTTTGGTGAAATATAGAAATGTGTTGTTTTTTATGGAGTTGTTAAGCATTTGTGGTTTAAGGTTTTTGTTAGCGCATTCTGGTTTTTTCGCCAGTTACTATGTATATTATTGACTCGCATACGTATACTGCGTGGTCTGCTATGCGTTCTAGGTAGCGTGCCGTTAGGGCGCTTGATACTGTGCATTTTGTTGTGTCGTTTTCTTCGTCGAGCAATTTTAGGTGGTTTAGATACATTTCATCAACTTCACATTCAAGTTTAGCTATGGTTCGAGCTAATTCAACATCATGTGTACGTAGGGCATCGACGCTAATTTTTACCATTTGTAGGACTGTTTCACTCATTTTTTCAACGGAATCTTTTATGTTCATACGACATGTTTTTAGTCCGTGTATTTGCTCGTTTATACAGGCAATGTCAAGGGCGTATCTGCCGTAACGTGAAAAGTCATAGCCTATTTTCATGTATGATTTAATAGTACGCAGATCAGAGGCGACGGGTTGGAATCTGGAGATAAGTTCAAAGGATCGGTCTTCGACTTCGTCGGCCATAAGTAATAGTTTGTCAGACATTTCGCGGACTTGGTCTTGAACTGTTAGACCTTCTAGGTATGCAGTAGTGGATGTTGAGAGGGCTTGATATGTTAATTCACCCATGTTAATCAGTAGCATTGATTGGGCTTTTAATACTATATCTATTAGTCTACTCATTAGTCTACTCATTTTTTTGTTCCTCCTTCTTTTTTAGCCAAATACACCTGTGATGTAATTTTCTGTTAACTTGTTTTTTGGGTTTTCAAATATTTGTTTTGTCTCACCGAATTCAGCAAGTTCACCCATGTACATAAATGCGGTATAGTCAGATATACGTGATGCTTGTTGCATGTTGTGGGTGACTATGACTACGGTGTAGTCTTGTTTTAGGTCTACTACTAGTTTTTCGATTTTTGCTGTAGCAATGGGGTCAAGTGCGGAGCAGGGTTCGTCCATAAGTATTACTTCGGGCTGGAGGGCTATGGCGCGTGCGATACAGAGTCGTTGTTGTTGACCACCTGAGATGCTGGTGCCAGATTTTTTAAGGTCGTCTTTGACTTCGTCCCAAAGTGTTGCCTGTTCTAGGCTATGCTTTACTATATCGTCTAATTGTTTGCCTTTTTTTGCTCCTGTTAATTTTAATCCTGCTGCAACATTGTCGTATATGCTCATTGTTGGGAAGGGATTTGGTTTTTGGAAGACCATGCCAACGCGTCTTCTGATTTGTACGGGGTCAGTTTGGCGGTCGTAGATGTTTTCGCGGTCTAAGAGTATTTTGCCGTTCATTTTTGCGTTAGGGGCTAATTCGTGCATGCGGTTGAAGCAGCGTAGGAATGTGGATTTGCCGCATCCTGAGGGTCCTATTATGGCGGTGACGGTGTTGGGTTTTACTGCTAAATTTACTGTTTTTAGTATTTGTTTTGAGCCAAACCAGGCATTGACGTTTATAGCTTGCATTTTAGCGGTTTGGTCTATGGTTACTTCTTGTTGTGATTGTTCTATATTGTTTTGCTCTTGTATTGTTGTTGGTATTGTTGTTGTCATGTTTTCATTTACTCCTGGTGGCTATTCTTACGGTAATGTTTACTATTAGTACTATTAATATGAGTATTAATGCGGCTCCCCAGCCTTGTGCTTGTATTTCTGGGTATGGTTGTAGTGCGTTTTTGTATATTTCTAATGGTAGTGCTGCTATGGGTTGGTTTAGTCCTTGGAAAAAGTATCTGTTGCCTAGTATTGTCATTATGAGGGGGGCTGTTTCGCCAGCGATTCTGGCGACGGCTAATAGTGTACCTGTTAGGAGGCCGTTTTTGGCTGTGGGGAGTACTATGTTTAGGGTTGTGCGCCAATTGTGGACGCCTAGGGCTAGGGAGGCTTCTCGTAGGGTGTTTGGTACGAGTTTTAGTGATTCCTCTGTTGTTCTTGTAACTATGGGTATTAGTATAAATGATAGGGCTATGGCTCCGGCTATAGCGGAGTAGGAGCTTAATGTTAACACTATTATGCCGTATATTGTTATACCGATTATTATGGAGGGGAATTGGGTTATTATATTGTTTATGGCCCGTAGGTTTTGGGCGTATTTGTTGTTTCCGAATTCTGAGAGGTATATGCCGGATAGTATGCCTATAGGTATGCCTATGGCGCTGGTCAGGCATACGAGTATTATGGTTCCTTGTATGGCGGGGCCTATGCCGCCGTTGGCGCTTGTGCCTGTTAGAAATGTTAGGCTTAGCTGGGGTGCGCCTCTTATGGTTACCTCAAATAGTATGCTAGCTAAGGGTATTATAGCTATTATTACGCATATGGCGCATAGGGTAAAGAAGAGATTATTTTTTAATTTTCTAAAGCCGTAACTATTCATCATTACTCAATTGCGCCTCCTTTGACTTTGAACACGCGGGTCATAATTAGGTGTGCGCCAACATTGATTATTAAGCTCATAATTAGTAATGTTAAGCCTACGCCTAGGTATGTTGAAAGTTTAAGTGATCCCGTTGTAGCTTCCATAAAGCCGTTGGCTATTAGGGAGGCCATTGTCTGTCCGGATTGGAATAGTGAGTGGGGCATAGCGGAGGGTCCTGTGGCGTTGCCTATTAGCATAGTTACTGCCATTGTTTCGCCGACAGCTCGACCTAGGCCTAGGATTACGGCGGCAAATATGCCTGATTTGCCATAGCTTAATACCCAGCGTTTTATTACTTCCCATTTTGTTGCACCAATGCTATATGCGCCTTCGCGGATAGAGTTAGGCACAGCGGTTAGTACTTCTTTTGAAAGTGAAGCTATTGTAGGTATAATCATAATAGCTAATATGACTCCGGCGGCGAAAATGTCTAAGCCTTGGGGTGTACCGCTAAATATGGGTATCCACCCCAGATATTTTGATAAAGGGGTTTCTACGTATGTTACCATCCAGCCGCGTAATACAAAAATGCCCCAGAGGCCGTAGATTACGCTTGGAACGGCGGCGAGTAATTCTACAATATAGCTTACAGGTACACGTAATGATCTGGGAGCCATTTCTACTAGGAATATGGCTATGCCAAGGCTTAAGGGTACACCTATAAGTAGGGCAATTCCTGAGGTGACAAGTGTGCCTAAAATGTAGGGCAATATGCCGTAGATTTCTCGGCCCTCAACGGGGTTCCATTGTTGTCCAAAAAAAAAGTTTAAGCCAAAGTTTTGTATTGCAGGTATTGAGCCTTTTAGTAAGGTGTATCCTGTTATAATTAGTATAATTAATGCGGAAGCGGCAATTATTGTGGCGAAAATTTTAAAGAGATTATCTCCAGTTATTTTATGTTTTACTAGTTTTTGAGTTTGTTTCTGCGGTTTAGTTGGAGACTTCATTTTTTCACTACAGTATTGTTGTTATTGTTTGTCCATTAAATGTTATTAACTTTATAGTTTCTGCGTTAATTTCTACAACATTATCAGGTAGCTGTGTATAGTGTAAGCTATTGGCTAATTGTTGGCCGTCATGTATTACATACCAGAGGAACTCTATGAGAGCTACTGCACGCTCCTGTGTCATGCCCGGTATAACATTTAGTTCTTGATAGACCAATATGTAGCTAAAACTTACAATAGGATATGCATTGGCATCTTTAGTATTAAGTAAATTAACGCCTGACCAGTCAGCATCCCCCGCAGGCAAACCCTCCAATGCAACAGACTGCGCCGCTATGGCTGTAGATTCAAGTGTGGGTATAACATAATTTCCATATGGATTTTGAATGGCTGCAATAGTCATGTTAGCCTGTAGAGTATATGCGAGTTCAACATAGCCAATGGAGTATGGTGTGCTTGTGATAATTTGTGCGACACCCGTGTTACCGTTTGAGGCTATATCGTTAGCTGGGGGCCAGGCGACTGTTTTGCTTTGACCGACATTGTTTTTCCAAGATGCGCTTTCTATGCTTAGATAGTTTGTGAAGACAAATGTTGTACCTGAGCTTTCGCTGCGGTGAACAGTAATTATTGCTTCTGCAGGTAAAACAATGTCAGGGTTTATTTTTGTAATTACAGGGTCATTCCATAGGGTTATTTTGCCTTCAAAAATGTCAGCTATTATTTGACCAGTTAACTTAAGTCCTGACGGAACGCCTGTTATGTTGTATGCTATAGCTATGGAGCCTACGGTTTCAGGTATGTGTAGGGTGTTTGGGGCTTTTTCTTTTTCAGTTTTTGATAGGGGCGCATCTGATCCGGCGAAAAATATGGTTTTATCTGCTAATGCGGTTATGCCTGCGCCGCTACCGCTTGGCTGATAATTTACTTGTACATATGGCTCTACCTTGTTGTATTCTGTTATTATTTTATCAATAAGAGGATAGGGAAAGCTTGCTCCGGTACTATTTAGCATAACGGCTTTAGATGAGAGGGAGTAGGTAACGCCTATAAATGCACCTGAGAGGAGGGTTATAAGGATTATTGCAAGGGCCGCATATTTTGTAACCATATCTTTAGCGCCTTGTATTTACTTAAAACGCACTATTATGTTATATAGTAAACCTACATAAAATATATAGCATATATAGATGCAACTAATATAGTACAAACACACAAACAAAGAAAACAGGAAACAAAAAAAAGTGACAAAAAAAACAAACACAAACACCACAACAACAGCAGCTAGCGAAAAAGAAAATGAAGAACAAAGAAAAATCCAAATCACAGGCGGAGCCACATACATAATCTCACTCCCAAAAAGCTGGGCCACAAGAAACGCCCTAAAACGCGGCAGCTCCATGATCTTACGAGAAGAAGAAGACGGCACACTCTCCATAACACCAACAAAATTTGAAAAAAAAGAAAAAAAAGATGAAGTATACATTAAATCAAACACAAACGACCACCCCGACGCCATCATGCGAACAGCCATAGCAGCATACCTAAACGGCTACAACATAATGCATATCCACGCTCAAGGCCAAAAAACGTTAAGCATAAAAACCCGCAACCACCTAAAAAATTTCACCAGAAACTATCTCGTCGGCACAGAAATAGTAACCGATACACCAAATGAGCTAACACTCCAAGTTTTACTCAACTATCCAGAATTAACCATACACAACGCCCTCAGCCGCATGTCAATTATAGCATCATCTATGCAAAAAGAAGCACTAACAGCCCTAAACAACCTAGACCACCAAAGCTCCAAAGCAGTTATAGAAACAGACCGAGAAGTAAACAGATTTGGACTCTACACCATAAGACTATTAAAACTAGCCGTTTCAAACCCAAGAATTGTAAAAGACATAGGCCTAAGCACTCAAAAAGAATGCATAGGCTACAGACTAATTGCAAAATCAGTCGAACGCACCGCCGACCACGCCACAAAAATTGCTGAAAACACCCTACAGCTAAAAGAGCCAGTAAACAATAACCTCCTAGAAAAAATAGGCCAATTAAGCACCTTAGCCAATACCATGTTTGAAAACTCTATAGAAGCACTATTTAAACACGACTTTAACCTAGCCGAAAGCGTAATCGAAAAACTCTACCAAGCACACAAATACGAAAAAGAAGCCATACTCCTAACACATGAGAGCAAAATAGAAGAAATCGTCAACATAAGACTACTAATAGAAAGCATACGTCGCATAGCAGAATACGCCAGCGATATATCAGAAGTAGTCCTAAACATGACAGTAGAATCCGTTCTAAACTAACAAGCAAAAAAACAGACAAACAAGTACTCACGCATCACAAAACAAGGCAGCAGATAAAAGGAAAATGGTAATTAAAGGGAGTTGTTTAAGAAAAAAAGTTTATTTTAGTTTTTTAACGGATTCGTTAGCTCTTTCTATTTCTTGTTTTTTACTGCTTTGATAGGCTAAGATTTTTTCTAGTACTTCATTGTTGTTTAGGGCTAAAATTTTTGCTACGGCGATGGCTGCTCCTTCAGGTTCTACTGTAACAACAGAGCCTATACCGCTTGGTACACGGAGGGAGGAGTAAATGTCGGTGCCGCCAAATTTCTCGCTGTAAGGCGGAACAGCAATTACAGGCTTTAATGTATTACCGTCAATGAAGGCACTTAACGCGTTAGAACGCCCTGCCACAGTAACATAGACAATTTTTTCATTTTCAAACTCTTTAAGAATATCCAATACAGCAAGAGGAGTCTTATGCGCAGATGCAACACGAAACGCGTATGCTACACCAAGAATTTTAAGATACTTTGCAACTTCACGAGAAAACTCTAAATCACGTTCAGAACCCATAATAATAACAGCTTTACCTGACATATTATCTCACAACAAGCTAACAACAGAGCAACTAATTAACATAACCATAGAGACCACATAAACCGTAAGCAATTAACCATAATTATTACAAGCAATCTCACCATATTTTATACAAAAGTGAGCATAAAATGAGAGAGCAACAATCTACTTTTTTAACTGGCTAAATACAAACAAAATAGATGCTTATTGTGACAGTATAACCATGCATAGGACAACAATACGAAGCTAATATTATGGAGAGCATTTTTAGGTTTCACACAAATATCGCTCAAACACTACCAATGATTGACAACTTAGGCGGTTGGTGACCGCGGGCTGAGCTAGTCGACCGAAGTCTTCTAGCTTACACCCCGGTTCCATCAAACCCATCTTCTATGGGTGCCTTCGTCCAGTGAAACTGGAATGGCTGCCTCTTTTCAGGAGAGGCTTCGAGCTTAGATGCTTTCAGCTCTTATCCACAATAGCGTGGCTGCCCGGCGACTGCCTTATCAGACAACCGGTTAACTAGAGGCTACAGCGTCCCGTTCCTCTCGTACTGGGGACCCTTTCCCCTCAGGCAGCTAACACTCCCAGCAGATAAAGTCCGACCTGTCTCACGACGGTCTAAACCCAGCTCACGTTCCCTTTTAATAGGCGAGCAGCCTCACCCTTGGTCCCTTATGCAGGACCAGGATAGGAAGAGCCGACATCGAGGTACCAAGCCGCGGGGTCGATGGGGACTCTCGCCCGCGACGAGCCTGTTATCCCTAGGGTAATTTTTCTGACACATCCAGCCCCCACCAACGGGGAGCATGGATGATCGCTAAGCCCGGATTTCTCCTCTGCATCCCTTACTGTTTGGGATACAGTCAGGCTGGCTTTTGCCCTTGCACTCTACGGAGGGTTTCTGTCCCCCCTGAGCCAACCTTAGGGCGCCCTTGATATCTTTTCAAGGGCGTGCCGCCCCAGCCGAACTGCCCACCTACCGGTGTTCCGGCCCTCTAGGAGCCGGTAAGAAACACGGTTACAAAAAGTCGGTGTTCCATTGTTGCCTCCCCCACGTCCCGGAGAACGCAGGATCGAAGGCTCCCGACTACGCTCTGCATCTATAACCGTATTCCAGCGGCAGGCTGCAGTAAAACTCCACAGGGACTTCTTTTCCCGCTGGGAGATCGTGGACTGTTCGTCCACGTTATGTGGTTTCACCGGGTACTACGCGGGGACAGTGGGGCCCTCGTTGATCCATTCATGCACGTCGGAACTTACCCGACAAGGCATTTGGCTACCTTGAGAGAGTCAGAGTTACTCCCGGCGTTTGCAGGCCCTTAGCCCGGTTGGACCCAGGTTTCAGGTACCTGTACTGGCCAGGATTCAGAAGCCGTTCACAAGCTTTCGCTCTTGCGGCTTCCTGTGTTTTTATTAAACAGTCGAGACCCCTTTGACACTGCGACCGGCTCTCCTAGCACGAGACTAAAAGAGCCGGCACCCCTTATACCAAAGGTACGGGGCTAATTTGCCGAGTTCCCTCGCATTAGTGTATACCCGACACGCCTTAGGTTTCTCGCCTAGGGACACCTGTGTCGGTTCTAGGTACGATCATAGAGGATCCTTCTTAGTGTGTTTTTCAGTGACTCCAGGGATCAACTGAACCTCCCTAAACGGGTGGCTATTCCCAAGTTCGCCTGGTTCTCGCCATTACGGCATTCCCCAGGTTTATAAGGTTAAACAAGGCGAAGACCTTGCTCAATCTACCCCGAAATGTCAACACTAAGCTTGCGTTACCGCGCGTACCTCTATGGTTCCGGAATTTTAGCCGGATTCCCTTTTTCGACATAATCGGTTAAGTTATGCCTTAGGATCGACTTACCCCCGGCTGACGATCGTTGCCGGGGAACCCTGGCCCCTTCGGCGGAGAAGATTCTCACTTCTCTTTGCTGTTACTACCACCGGGATCCGCAATCCTAATCGGTCCACTGGACCTCACAGCCCAGCTTCTGCCCAACTAGGACGCCTTCCTACCAGCGCAGACAATGCTGCGTTCTAAGGTATCGGTAGCTGGCTTAGCCCCGTCAATTTTCGAGACCGTCAGCCTCGGCAGGTGAGCTGTTACGCTTTCTTTAAAGGATAGCTGCTTCTGAGCTTACCTCCCCGCTGTCTGAGGCTGACGACGCTCTTTGGTTTGACATTTAGCCAGCATTTGGGGACCTTAACCTTAGTCTGGGTTGTCCCCCTCTCGGTCGTGGAGCTTACCCCCACTAACCCGTCTCCTGAGGTCTTAAGTGCGGGTGGATTCGTAGTTTGAAAGGAAAGTGGACTCTTTCGAATCCTTGTTTCCCAATCAGTGCTCTACCCCACCAGCTGCCTCGCTCAGGACTGGGCTCAGGCCCACTTCGGAAGGAACTAGCTATCACCAGACTAGATTGGTCTTTAGCCCCTAGCCCCAGGTCTGGGGAACGAATTGCACGTCAGAACCCTTTCGAGCCTCCACTAGGCTTTCGCCTAGCTTCGCCCTGCCCAGGGCTAGATCGTCTGGTTTCTAGTATGTATCGCTATGACTCCAGGCATTTTCAGACCTTGCGCCTCGCTCCTTGCGGAGTTGCGCGCGTATCGGTTTCCCTGCGCTTACGGACTTTACATCCTTAGGCTTGCCATAGCAATAAACTCCCCGGCCCGTGTTTCTAGACGGAACGTGTAACCCTGATCGCCTCACCTCGTACTATCGCTTTACAACGAATTCCTTCGGAGAGGGTCTACTCTTTCGGGCCACACACGTCTGTTACTGTCTGGTTTCAGGCACTTTTCACCCCCATTCCGGGGTACTTTTCAGTTTTCCGTCACCGTACTAGTGCACTATCGGTCTTGAGTTGTATTTAGTCTTGGAAGTTGGTGACTCCCAACTTTCTGCACCCAAGCCAGGGTACAGTAGTCTGGAACTCCGGACATAATTCATGCTGACTTGCGTTTACGGGGCTATCACCCTCTGTGGCAGGCCTTTTCAGACCATTTCAACTTTGCCAGTTTAGAAGAATCCAGGTCCATAACTCTACATCTCCCACAAGTTTCCCAAGGGATTCGGTTTGGACTTTTCCCATTTCGCTCGCTGCTAATAAGGGAATCTCTATTGGTTTCTTTTCCTTCCCCTACTAAGATGCTTCCGTTCGGGGAGTTCCCGTTCCATAAAGGAACATTACTAGGAAGTCCCATTCAGGTATCCTCGGTTCTAAAGCTGCTTGCGCTTACCCGAGGCGGTATCGCGGCTTGCCGCGCCCTTCTTCGGCACCCAAGCCGAGCCATCCTCCAGACAGCGTAACATGTTCAGGCCAATGGTAGTGTTTGTTTGGCGTTTGGTGAAAACCTAATTGTTTTCTCCACATACGTATACTATACTACTATTTTTCTAAATTTTACTATATTGTGTTGCGCGTCGTATTGTTGTCCTATGCATGGTGTCATCTTAAGCGTGCACATGTTCGACATATGTGGGCTCTTGTCACACCCTTCACTCCACATGTATTAAATGGGAGTTGCATCCTTAATCAGCAAACTATGGCTAAACCATAATTGCTGAATTGCATTAGAAGCACCCATCAGCAATATAAGGGTATCGTTTCAGATAACAGGGTTTCTTGACAAAAAAAATTAAGACAACAAAACATCAAACACACCACAACAAACACACCACAACAAAACAAAAAACAGAAACCCACAAACAAAAAAACAAATACACAAGAAAAAAAGTACATAAAAATTTTAGAAAAACAGTAAAGCATCAGCAACTTTTATTTGGGTAAGTTTTTATGTGAGGATGTAAAAATGATTTGCAATGCCTCGATAGCTCAGCCCGGTAGAGCGGCTGCCTTGTAAGCAGCAGGCCGTGGGATCAAGGCCCACTCGAGGCTCCTACCACTTAAGCACAAAGCCCTTTCAAGTTTTAAAATCCCAGAAGAATATGTTGCTACTACTACATTAATTCACCTAAAACACTGGATATAATTTTCTCAGTTTAACCCGGGCATCAACAGTAGTGAACTACCAATTTACTTTACAACTTTGTGAATTATAAAATGACTCCCAAGCCACAAGCTCAGCATTCAACAAAACCAAATCCCAAATACGCCTGCCAACACACTGCTTAGACAAAATACTGTATAGATATTTCAGCAACACTTAACCAGCTCCCATGCTTGGGCGTATAATGAATCTCCAAACGCCTAGCAAGCTCACACGCCTTAACAGCCGAAAACGCTTTATAAAGAGAAGAAACAACATGCATATTCAAATTATCCACAACCAACCGAATTTTAGTCACATCTTTATACGGACTTTTCGACAAAAGCCAATCAACCTCCAAAGCAAAATCAACAGCCATCCTATGCTCACGAGCAAACGCATGATGCCACCCACTTAAAGGTTCACACATAACAAAAATCGAGCACGTACCCATCCGCTCATACTCACTATCAACTTTTGCGCACTACCCGCCATCATCGGCAAAGATTCATGTCGCTCATCTAAAAGTTGATACGGTTTTTCATCAAGACAACTTATCGGACAACTCGCATCATATGGCAGAGCGTAGACATCAAACATCTTCCATTTTAGCGACAAAATCAGCACTCTGATGTGGTGGTATGCACCACATTTTTTCAAGTGAGGTTGATATTTCGTTTTTTTAAAGTTCTTTGTATTGTCGTATCGGATATGTTGTCAATTACGTTGTCGAGGATGATTTTGTCGGCTATTAGTTGCATGGTCCAGCGGCTTTTACCTTTTGGTGGTTGGCTGCAGGCTGTTGCTATTATGTGTGCTTCTACATCGCCGGTGACTTTTGGTTCAACGGGTGGTGTTTGTCGTTTTTTGCGGTTTGTTATTCTATCCAGTCCTTTTGTGAGGTATTGTTTTCTTATTAGGTATACGTTTTCTGTGTGGAGTTTGCATTTTTGCGGTTTGTTGTGGTGTTAGTGGTTCATCACGTTTATGTCGAGGTTTAAGATTACTTTTGCTCGTGTTTTGCATTTTTCTGTTACTTTTTTGGATTGTGATTTGATGAATTTTTGTAATTCTTTTCGTTCTTCTAGTGTTAGTTTAACTGTGTATTTTTGTGATTTCATAGTACCCCTCTTTGTGGTACTATAATAACACATTATTTATTATTTGCCAAGTGTTTTAGATGAATTAATGTACTAGTTGGGTGACGTACTGTTGCCAATATTTTAGGGTCGTTAGGAGCATGTCGTGTATGGAAAGTTCGGCGTGTCTGCCGCGGCGTTTATGTTTGGATGCATAGGCAAGGTGCAAGATTTCAACCATAACGTCAAAGATTTCTTTTTTTACTCCGATTGCTTGTTTAAAATCCTTATTACTTAATTTTGAGGCTTTTTCATACCGTTCCAAACTACCCAGCATTGATTAAACTCTCTTGATCAAAACAAACACAAACCAAATATTTATAAATTCTAAGGAGCTCTAATAAAGGAAGTATGTATTTAGCACTACGAGAGAATATGCAACAGTATATCAATACGGCAATTCATTGATAAATTTTATGTGGAAATACGTACCGAAAGGAAAAGAGAGGGAAAAATAAAATGAACTTTGAAACGAGCAAAAATTTAGGCGGCATCGGTGCATTATTAATGTTTCTTGGCATCATAGCGCTATTTGTAGATCAAACACTTGTCTTTGGCATCATTGAAATCATAGGTACACTTCTTGTCATAGTTAGCCTTTATGGTTTAGCTGATTTCTACAGAAATAAAAAAATATTTACTAATGGTCTCTTTAGTGGTGTAGCAGTAATAATTGGCATCATTATTATAGATATAATCGCAGTAGTAAAGTTTTTACCCCTAACAAAGGATTTGGTGTACAAAATTTACCCTGAGTGGAATGGTGACCCTTCAACTATTCAGAGTTTAACACCAGACATTGCCAACCTTGATGTTTCAGCAATGATGCCCATGCTTACTATGTTACTACTGATTATAGTTGTATTTTGCGTGTTTGCAATAATTGCAGCTTTCTTTGCAAGACAATCACTAAAAGATCTAGCCACACATTCAGACACACCACGCTTTGCAACAGTAGGACTAATAGTACTCATAGGTGCAGTACTCTCCATAATCCTAGTAGGAGTACTACTAATATGGATAGCAACACTAATACTTGCAATCACGTTCTTTGCAATGAAAAAACCTCAACCTACACCACCAACACCCGTCTAGACCAAAAATTTAACCTCTCTACCCCTAACTTCCTGTTTTAAGTAATAAAGTGGGTCTAGTTTTTCTAAAAGGTCACTTGTTTTTTTAGTAACCTCACTTAAATGCCATTCTTTGTCGATTTTAACCTTGAAAATATACTTTAAGTGAACTAAAAATCCGCAACATAAAACCTGCCAAGCAAATCCTCCTCACGAAGCAAATTATAAACCGGATACAACAACAAAGAAACATGATTAACAAACACCCAACCCTCCAAACCATACTCACCCTGCATATACAACCTATCCTGCTCCAAGAGATTTTTAAGAAAATCAAACAACCCCTCCACCTCCCAACGAGCCCCATACAACAAAAACAACTCCTTCGAACTAGCTGAAACAGTAGTATTACAATTGTAAACGTAGTTTGTTCCAGTGGTGCCACATAGCAGTAATTTGACGATTTCTTCTCCAACGTATCCAATGCTTAACAATTTTTAAAGTTCGAACAACACGCATATAAAACCCAAAAAGCACACAAACATCACCCCTACTCAAACGTGCAAACCACGCTTTTTTTTAAACACAGACAAACTACAAGACGACGACTTATGCTGCACAAACGTTTTCGCATCCAACGAACAATAAGAAAAATACGTAAACAAAGCATACGCCAAACACACAAACAAACGTAATATGCTTATACCAACCAGAATAACTCTGCACCTCATACTCATCAAACCCCACCTCGGATTTGCTCCCCGCAAAACAACACTCAACAGTCCACCTAACACCAGCCACCTCAACAAACTCTAAAACAGACGTCTCTTTAGGCGCAAAACAAACATACACTCGCAACTCCCCATCCGATCGACTTCTCCTAACAAGCAAACAACGCCTCCAACCCAAAACAACCGGAAACTTTAACTCCAAAACCTGCCAATCATACACCCCAGCCCCCTTAGA
>JGI20171J29575_12612450_pt1 | contig 16157 bp, 14 predicted proteins | sample TergutNc150P4_FD_29575 | JGI IMG/M metagenome (IMG submission 29575)
CCCGCCTCAGGTCCGATGTCGATAATCCAATCGGCAGCGCGGATAATCGCCTCGTCGTGTTCTACAACCACAACTGTATTTCCCAAATCGCGAAGTTGATATAAAACCTTGATTAACAGATGTGTATCGCGGTCGTGCAAACCAATTGACGGCTCATCAAGCACGTAAAGCGAGCCAACTAAACTGCTTCCAAGCGAAGTTGCAAGATTTATCCGCTGACTTTCTCCGCCCGAAAGCGAATTTGACAAACGATTGAGCGTGAGATAATTAAGTCCGACATCGCAAAGAAATTGAATGCGATTTTTAATTTCAATCAAAAGACGCTTTGCAATTTTTTCATCATTTTCGTTTAATTTAATATTATCGAAAAAAACTTTCAATTTTTTAATAGGCAGCAGCACAAGTTCGTTGATTGACTTGCCTGCCACGCGCACATAAGTTGCCTCTTTGCGCAGGCGAGCGCCTTTGCAGGCAGGACAAACGGTTTTTCCGCGATAACGCGCCAGCATTATGCGATATTGGATTTTGTACTGATTTTCTTCCAAAAATTTGAAAAAATCGTTTATTCCTTTAAAATATTCATTTCCATTCCAAAGTATTTCCCGCTGATTTTCAGTAAGTTCGTAATACGGTTTATGAATTGGGAAATCAAATTTATCAGCCGAAAGCACAAGCGCATTTTTCCATTGGCTCATTACCTCGCCTCGCCAGCAAACTACAGCGTCTTCGTAAATGGAAAGCGATTTATTGGGCACAACCAAATCCTCGTCAATACCGATAACTGTGCCGAAACCTTCGCAAACAGGGCACGCGCCAAGCGGATTGTTGAAACTGAAAAGATGTTCGACGGGAGTTTCAAAAATAATTCCGTCTTTTTCAAAACGATTTGAGAAAGAATAAGTTACAGGCGGTTTTCCTTCTTCAAAAACTTTCAGCAAACACGAACCGCCGCTTTCGGCAAAAGCCGTTTCAACAGAATCTGATAGACGATTCAATGTTTCGCGGGAATCATCAACAGTAAGACGGTCGATTAAAAGCAACGCCTCTCCTACCCTATTCTGCTCTTTAACTTCTTGAATACCAATAAATTCACCATTAATTTCAACTCTTGAAAATCCTTCCAAAACCAAAGTATGAAGTTTTTCCATTAAAGTTTGATTTTCACGCGGATAAATTTCCGTCAAAATAGCGACCCGCGTACCTTGCCGCAAGGCAAGCGTTTTATTTACAACATCTTCTATCGTATGTTTTTTAACTTCTTTGCCCGAAATAGGCGAGAAAGTATGCCCGACACGCGCATAAAGCAATTTCAAATATTCGTAAATTTCTGTGCTTGTGCCGACAGTTGAGCGCGGATTGCGGGTATTTACCTTTTGCTCAATAGCAATTGCAGGCGGAATGCCTTTAATATAATCCACTTCGGGCTTTTTCATTCTACCCAAAAACTGCCTCGCATACGCCGACAAACTTTCAACATACCGCCGTTGCCCTTCGGCATAAAGCGTATCAAACGCTAAAGACGATTTGCCTGAACCGCTTAAACCCGTGATTACTACCAATTTATTACGCGGAATTTCTACATCAATATTTTTCAGATTATTTACCCGCGCATTTTTTACAATTATATTTCCTTCAAGCATGAATTTTAAACCCTAAACCTATAATTTTACGCTATAAGCTTAGGTATTGTTTATTTTTTGTTTCTATTTTCAATTTTTGCTTTTGTCATTCTCTCACTTAATTCGCCATGTTCTAAAAAATCTTTTTCAAGAGATTTTAATTATTTTGCAAAAAGAAAAGTCATTTCTGTGAAATTTTATGCAAAGTTACTGTTTTTTCTACAAATATTTTTAAATAAACACAACAAAAGCCCTGAATATACAAGGCTTTTGCTAAATAAACAACAAATTTTGTTGTTCGTTCGTTTGTATTTTAGAATTTTAAATTATCACCTTTTTCCCTGAAACGATATAAACGCCCCGCTGCAAATTGCTGATAATATTTAATCCCACTTGCAAATTCGCTGTGCGCACAAGGCGACCATCAACAGAAAATATAGTAACGGTTTGCGCTTCACGGCTTTCGATGCACAAATTGCCTGCGGCAACAAAAATTCTCAAATTTTCATAATTATTCAGATTTTCGGTTGCAGAGGTACAGTCTGTTTCTGATAAAGTCCGTTCAATAGCCGCGCTTTCGCTTGAGGCTACTTGATAAATTGCACCATTTGTAACATGCCAGCCGGGCTGTCCGCCAGAAGGCGTTTGCTGATTCGATGTGTTGAATAGAATTTGCCAAGTTGTCGCAATATTTTGGTTGAAAATAAATTTGAAATAATTATTTCCCAAATTTGTCATTGCCTGACCAGGCCATGCGCCAAGTATCATATTTGTTGTGCCTGAACTTGAGTCATAAACATAAAGATTTACATTGTCGCCCCAAGTGTCTGGTTTATGGAAAAATACTGCCTGCTCGCCATAGCAAAGTTTCGGTTCAACAACGGTAATGGGTCCTCCTGTGTCTGTAGTTAGTTCTTCCTGCGTACCATCATAACTTCCTGCATTCACGTTTACAGACGAAGAACCATAAATATATTTTCCATCATCGCCAACTTTTCCCGGAGCGGCAGTTAGAGAAGTGGTAAGCACATACACGCGGAGATTGCCTTTACCCGAACAGTTGGCGGTAAGAGTGCCATTGGTAACATTTTGAACATCGCCTGTAACAGCGTCTTTGTATGTTCCATTGGGAATACTGCTGAAAGTTGCATTGCCCGAAATTGTAACAAGAGCGTAACTGTCGGTTGTAGCATCTGTATAACGGCGTTTGAAAGCCATACCGCCTGATACATTATCGGTGGAATATTGTCCTTTGCGCAAAGCAGGAACAGCCTGACGAATTTTATTCAAACGTTGAAGATGCAGAGCAAGTGGAGATTTGAGCGTTACAGCCATATTGCCTGTCGCATTGGAATAAGTAGCAAAATCAGTAACATTAACATTACCTTTAATGTATCCTCCAAAATATGCACGTCCTGTATTTATAAGCGGTGTATTTGGTCCGTCATCAATAATTTTTCCTTTTTTAAATTCAATTTCAGAACCATAGTAAAGACACGGAATACCACGAAAAGTGAACATCAGCGACATATTTTCTGCCCATGTCGATTGGTCTCCATTAAAACGTACTCTTTCGTCAGGTTCCGGTGAATAATCGTGCGAATCTACATAAACCATATTCCATGTAGCATCTGCATAAGTATTATCAAAATTTTTACAGTTAAAAGCGTCATAAGCATTGGAAAAATTACGATGCATCGGAAAATCAATCACATTCAAATCGCTTTTTTGAGAATAACTTACTGTACGATAGTTGTTGCCGTTCAAATAATGATTGCTTGACGAAGGCTGACCGCCTGTATTGTTGTTTGCATTCCACAGTTGAATACACGAATTGATATTGGTAAAGTTCGGAACAACGGCATCCCAGTTGTTGGCATATACTGCAACATTGTTGTATTGAGTTGCATCTTCGCTCCACGAATAGTTCACACTTTCTTTCCATGTATAAAAAGGTGCTGAAAGTGCTGCTATATCGTGATTCCAAGGTCCTCTTACGCGAGCGCAAATTTCTGCACAAAGATAAAAATTAGGCTTTCCTGCTGCTGCTGCTGCTGCCATAAGACGCGGTGTGAACACTTTATTAAAAGTAACACGCGAAATATGTTTGCCTGTATCAATACGAAAACCATCAACACCCATATTGATAAACTGCGTATAACACTGTATCAGATAATTATACACTGCAGGGTTTTCGGTATTCAAATCCACACAGTCGCCTGCTATCTGCGCCCACCATTCGCCAATAGTTTCCCAAGAAAAATTGCCGTAATGATGCCAATAATTGTGCGAATCGTGGTTTTGTCCGTCTGTATTTTTCATCAACGCCAAACGCGTTTGATATTGCTCTCCGCCCGACATACTTGCGTAATTAGCAGGCAATTGACTGTTCGGATGACGTTGCATACAATTGATATTCCCCAAATCGCCCTGTTTTTTGAACATAGGACAAAGCGTTTCTTCGCCAAAATTACCTGTGTGGTTAAGCACAATATCAAGAATAATTTTCATTCCACGCGCATGAACTGCGTTTATAACATCTTGAAAATTAACATCTTCTGAATTGTAACGTTCATCAACTTTGTTGAAATTCATTGCATGGTAGCCGTGATAGTCGTACCCTGATGCGTTTTCAACAACAGGCGTTATCCAAACAGCGGTAAAACCGAGCGCTTTTATGTAATCAAGTTTTTCGATTAAGCCTTTAAAATCGCCGCGCCATGCGGGGTCGCCCGGATTATTGCCGTCCCAGCATTTTACATTATTACCAGAATCTCCATCATAAAAACGGGTTGTAATAACAAAATAAATGGTTTCATCGCGAAAATCAGTTCGTCCGCCAACAAAGCCGGCAAACATCTGCTGCGATAAAATCAGTGAAATTGATGCAATAATGAGTTTTTGATAAATGTTTCTCATATAAAAATAATTATTAGACATTGTTAAAATAAATTACTATTAAAAAATTGGGTGCAAAGGTCTGTAAAAAAAGGTAATTTTCCAAAAAAAGAAATATTATATTACGAAATTTTCTTTGCAAACGTTAGCGGAGTTTCAAAATAATACTTTAAGTTTGTTTAAAAATTAATCAAAATAAATATTTACGTACATAAACTCTATTGTTTTTTGTTTAACAAGTTCTTTTTTATTACTGATTGTTTTAACAGTTTTTTATCTTTCGTGCATTTTTCAGTAAGTTCCGCTGCGCTTCACATACGGTTATTAATAACCTGAATTTTGGATAAGAAATAGCCCATTATGGCTTAAATATCAATAGAATACAATTGAAAATCAATATTTTGGATTGCTTCGCTGCGCTACCAATGACGTGAAACATTTTCTTACAATTCACTTTCTTTCAATCTCTCAGCGTTTTCTGCAACAATCAGTTTGTCAATAAGGTCTTGAATATTCCCGTTCATAAAATCGTTAAGATTATAAACGGTGTAATTAATTCTGTGGTCGGTAATCCTGCCTTGCGGATAATTATAAGTGCGGATTTTTGCTGAACGGTCGCCTGTGCTTACCATTGTGCGGCGGCGGTTGGTAATTTCTGAAAGATGTTTTTGCAATTCAATGTCGTACAGTTTGTTGCGCAACATTTGCATCGCCATTTCTCTGTTTTCCAATTGAGAGCGCGTAACCTGACATTGTACCATAATTCCCGTTGGTTTGTGGGTAATCTGCACTTTTGTTTCCACTTTATTTACATTTTGCCCGCCCGCGCCGCTCGACCGCGCTGTCTGAATTTCCAAATCGGCAGGGTTGATTTCCACATCAACTTCATCGGCTTCGGGCAACACAGCAACTGTCGCCGCCGAAGTATGCACACGTCCCTGAGTTTCAGTTACAGGTACGCGCTGAACGCGATGTACACCCGATTCGTATTTCAAAGTGCCATAAACATCGTTGCCCGAAACGGTAAAAATTATTTCCTTGTATCCACCGATTGTACCTTCACTAAGGCTCGTAATTTCCATTTTCCAAGCTTTTGAATCAATATATTTGGAATACATTTTAAAAAGGTCGCCTGCAAAAATTGCCGCTTCATCGCCGCCTGTTCCGCCGCGAATTTCCATAACTACATTTTTGGCATCTTCAGGGTCGGCGGGAATAAGCAAAAATTTGATTTGTTCCTCCATTTCGGGAATTTGCGGCTCAAGAGTTTCAATTTCGGCTCGCGCCATTTCGCGTATTTCAGGGTCAGATTCGTTTGACAAAATATCTTTTGCTTCTGCAATGTTGTCAAGCGCAGTTTTGTAATGCGTCCGCGCCTGCATAATGCGTTCGAGTTCAGAATATTCGCGGTTTAATCTGATATAACGCTGCATATCGGCAATTACGTTTGGATCGGTAATTAATGTGCCAATTTCGTCAAAACGATATTGCAGCCCGTCTAATCGGGAAAGAAGTGAGTTTTCGGACATTTTTCAGGTGTTAATATAAAAAAAACAGGAGTGCAAAAGTACAAAATTATTTCATCAAAATTTTTATTTCTCTGAGTTTTCTTTAATTTTAATATTAATTTTTTCGGCATCTTCGCCTTCTGCTATGGCTTTTTGCCACATTTCAACGGCTTTTTTCGGGTCATCATTTTTCAATAAAATATCACCATAATGGTCGTAAATAACGCCGTTTTGTTCGTTCTTATTCAAATTTGAAATTGCTTTTTCAATATAAAGTTTTGCCAGTGAATAACTTTCGCGCTCATACAAAATCCACGCATAAGTATCCAAAAAAGTCGGATTATTCGGCTCTGCCTCAACTGTTTTTGCGCTCATTGCCTCCGCTTTGCGCAAATTTTGCTTGGCGAGCGAAAGATAATAAGCATAATTATTCATAACATAAAGATTTGTCGGATTTGCACTAAGAGAATTTTCGTAAGCGGCAAATGCACTGTCTGTTTGGTTGATTTTGTAAAACGCATCAGCCATAATCGAATACAAATCGCCTTTCAACATTTGATTTTCAGAATCTAAAATGCTCACGCCCTTTTGCGTAGCGGCAATAGTTTCATTATATTTATCTAACTGGAAAGCGGCAATTGCTTTAAAATAATAAAATTGCGGTAAATTGGGGAAAATTGTAATTGCCTCATTGCATTCTTTAAGCGTTTTACTGTAATTTTTTTTTGATAAATAATATTGAATTAATTCGCCCCACACTTTTTCATTTTTCGGGTCAATATTAATCATGGTTTCAAGTTCAGCAATTGCTTCGTCCTCACGGTTTTGTGTTTGCAAAAAAAGATAATAAAAAGCATGCGGCTGTTCTTCGAGCGGATAACGCTCAATCAAAGTTTTCAACAGATTTTCCGTTTCACCCGCGCGGGAATTGTCATTAACGGTTTGCCTTATATATTCGCCCAAAATTTGAATTTTTGTGTCAATGTCCAAATTGTCGTTTTTCAATGCTTCGGTTATCATTTCCAAAGCCTTGTCAGGCTGATTTTCCAGCCTGTAATAATCTGCCAAACTCACATAAACCAACGGGTTTTGCGGGTCTGCCTGACGGATTTCCTCAAAAATTGTAAAAGCCGCACTATTTTGTCCTGATTGCATCAGAAGCGTTGCTTTAAGTAATTTATAACGCATCTGATAAGGATATTTTGCAATTAAACGCTCAATTTCGGCAAAAGCCAATTTCGTATTATTATTTTGCAAATGAAGTTTAAATTTTTCAATGGAGATTTCTTCGGTCATTCCAGTCAGTTTTTCGAGGTCATCGTATGCTTTCAAAGCGCGTTTTATATCTTTATTATAAATATAAATATCTGCCAGCATTTGATAAATCTGCGTGTTTTGCGGGTGAAATTTTTGCGTTTGTTCAGCAAGTTCGAGCGCATTTATTTCATCGCCAAGTTCCATATAAAGCGAAATAAGTTGAAAACTGTACCACCAATCGTGCGGGGCAATTTCTACCGCCCATTGCAGATGCTTCAATGCTTTCGGCATATTGTGGTACTGCAAAAACATCAGCCCAAGTTCCGAATGAATTGCGGCATTTGCGCTGTCTATTTCATTACAACGCGCAAAATTTTCCAGCGCAGAATCGTAATTACCGTTGCTTTTCAGCCGAATTGCTTCATAAAAAAGCGAATCGCGCAGCAAAAGTTCCGATTCAGAAAGATTTACAGTCGGTTTATAAACTTTCTTGACAGGAGAACATGCATTTAATAAAATAAAAAAAATAAAGAGAAAATATAAAAGTAAATTTTTCATTCGTTCAAAAAAATAAAAATTAAAAACAATAAAGTTAATGTATAATATTTAGTAGATTATTTTTCTGCAGCAAAAATACTGCATTTTATTCAAACGACAAAAATTTCGGTGATTTCTAAATTGTGGAATGGTAAATATTTTGTATTTTTGCAAATCAAATTTAAAATTTTATTTTTTTTATATTATGTTGAAAATTAAACATTTAATCGTATTAATTGCGGCGTTTGCGATTTGTGCGAGCATAAACGGACAGTCGGCTTTTGTTTATTCGTTGCCGAAAACTGTGTTGAAAATTGATATTACAGTTGAAAAAACGGTTGAAACTCCGGGCGAATTTTATCAGTATGCACAACGTTATTTGGGTGTAAATAAAGTTATTACAGCAAAAAAAACAACTTTTAGCATTGTTTCAATTGCTGCCGCTGCCCAAGCAGAGCCAAACCCCGAACAAACTTATTCTTTAAATGGCTTGGCAAATAAAAATTTGGCAATTTCTGTTGATGAAAAGGGAATTCTCACAGGTTTGAATAATTTTATAAAAAAAGAAATCAATGAAGAAACGCCATTGCTTCAAAATCCATCTGAAAATCAACAAACATCTGATTTGTTGCCGCTCACAGAAGAATATATGATGGCATCTTCCACAGCCAAAATGGCAGAAGGCGCAGCAAAACAGATTTATCAAATACGCGAAGGGCGAATGAGTTTGCTTTCGGGTGATGTGAATAATTTTCCGCAAGGCAACGCTATGGGCGAACTTTTGAGCCGAATGGACAAAGAAGAGCAACATTTGATCGAACTTTTTACAGGCAAAAAAACTACAACTTACCAAACAAAAACAATTTATTTCAACCCTGAACAAACATTTGTAAATCAAGTGCTTTTCCGCCTTTCAAACATTAATGGAGTTGTTGCGGCAGACGATTTGAGCGGTGCGCCTGTGTCGATTAATTTTTCCGCCGAAAGCAAAAGTCAGGTTGCAAATACTAACAAATCGGCGGTTGTGCTGTATTATGTTTTGCCTGTAAAAGGAAAAATAACAATTAATGATGCTCAAAATCAGTATTTTACGGGCGAATTTACTTTTCCGCAATTCGGTACAGTACTTCCGTTGAGCGAAAAGATGCTGACTAAAAATACAAAACGCGTTTTAATCGACAATCAAACAGGAAGATTGCTCGGAATAGAATAAAAAAATTGTAATAAAAATGAAAATAATTCAAACTATAATTAAGGATTTAGTGATTGTTGAGCCGCAGGTTTTTGCCGACAGTCGCGGATTTTTTTGCGAAACGTACAACGAGCAGAAATATTTTGATGCTGGAATAAAAGTGCGTTTTGTGCAGGATAATATGTCGAAATCGACTTTTGGTGTGCTGCGCGGGCTGCATTATCAACTTGCACCTCATAGCCAAAGCAAACTTGTTTCGGTTGTAGAAGGTGCGGTGTGGGACGTGGCAGTTGATTTGCGCAAAAATTCTGCAACTTTCGGGCAATGGTTCGGCGTGGAACTGACTGCCGAAAATCATCGACAATTCTTTATTCCGCAAGGTTTTGCGCACGGTTTTGCGGTTTTATCGCCAACGGCGGTTTTTACCTACAAATGCGATGATTTCTACAATCCATCGTTGGAAAGAGGAATTATTTTTAATGATTCTACTTTAAAAATCGATTGGAAAATGGCAGAAAAAGTAGCAATTATTTCGGAAAAAGACCTCAAGCACCCAACTTTTCTCAATGCAGAAACGAATTTTTGAAAATTAATGTAAATGATTGATACTCACTCACATATTTATTTGGAAGAATTTGACGAAGATATTTCGGAAGTGATTTTGCGGGCAAAAACATCAGGAATAGAAAAAATTATTTTGCCAAATATCGACAGTCAAAGTATTGATAGAATGTTGAATTTGAAAAACCAGCAGCCCGATTTTTTATTTGCGGCAATGGGTTTACACCCAACTTCTGTCAAAGAAAATTATTTAGATGAATTGAAAATCATTGAAAATCAACTTAACGAAAAAAAATTTATCGCCCTTGGCGAAATAGGAATTGACCTTTATTGGGATAAAACATTTGAAACAGAGCAAATTATGGCTTTTCAAACGCAGTGTCAATGGGCTTTGCAACGCAATTTGCCTGTAATTATTCACGTGCGCAATTCGTTTGAAGCAACGATGAAGGCGCTAAAACCTTTTGAAAACAGCGGTTTGCGCGGTGTTTTTCACAGTTTTGGCGGAACATACGAGCAGGCAAATGAAATTTTGAATTTTGGTGATTTTTATTTGGGAATAAATGGGATAGTAACTTTTAAAAACAGTAATTTGACGGAAGTTTTACAGAAAATCCCTTTGCAACGCATTGTAACAGAAACAGATTCGCCTTATCTTGCTCCTGTTCCGCATCGGGGAAAACGCAACGAATCGGCTTTTATTTCGCTTGTTGTGAAAAAACTTTCAGAAGTTTATCAAATCTCTGAAAATCAGATAGATAAAATTACAACGCAAAATGCAAAAAACTTGTTTAGAATATAATTTTTTTTAAAAATCGTAAATAAAAAATGGAAAGAATAATTACACTGACAGGCGATTTGGGCAGCGGAAAATCAACAGTTTCGGCTATTTTGTGCAAAAAATTGAATTACGACTACATTTATACGGGTAAAATTCAACGCGCGATTGCCGACAAATACAAAATGACGACACTTGAACTGAATAAATACGCAGAAACGCACCCCGAAATTGATGAAGAAATTGACTCAACTTTTAAATCGTTGAATAATTCTACTCGTTTAATCGTAGATTCCCGCCTTGCATGGTTTTTTATCCCGCACTCGTTTAAGGTATTTTTGAAAACCGATTTGTCTGTTACCGCACAAAGAATTTTTAACGACAGCAACCGCACAAGCGAGAAAAAATACGCATCAATAGAAGATGCCGCCGCAAATATTATTGCCCGAAAGACAAGCGAAAACAAGCGTTATATGGAGTTGTATGGTGCAGATTGCGCCGATTTGTCGAATTTCAATCTCGTTGTCGATACTTCATTTCTCTCGGCGGAACAAGTGGCGGAAATTATTTTTGAGAAATATGAACAATATTGTGACTTTGTAAATAAATAAAAATCGGAAAATTAAAATCTTAATTAAAAACATAATGCTTTTTTCAGAACAAAATAACAGTCAAATGCCGCGTCGAGGCAGTGTAGAAGTGATTTGCGGCTCAATGTTTTCCGGCAAAACCGAAGAGTTAATTCGCCGTTTGAAGCGTGCAAAATTTGCGCGGCAAAATGTAGAAATTTTCAAACCAACGATTGATACGCGCTATTCTGAAGTTGAAGTCGTTTCACACGACCGCAACGCAATCCGCAGTACACCCGTTGCCACGCCTGAAGAGATTTTATTGCTTGCAGGAAATGTTGATGTTATTGGGATTGACGAGGCGCAATTCTTTGCGCCTTCGCTTGTGGAAGTTTGCAATACGCTTGCAAATCAAGGAATTAGAGTAATTGTTGCCGGACTTGATATGGATTTTAAAGGAATTCCATTCGGACCGATGCCTGCGCTTTGCGCCATTGCCGAAGATGTTTATAAAGTTCACGCAATTTGCGTGCGTTGCGGTTCATTGGCGTATGTCTCTCACCGTTTGGTTGCCGACGAAAAACAGGTGCTTTTGGGCGAAACTTCCGAATATGAGCCGATTTGCAGGCATTGTTTTGATAAAATAAATAAAAATAAATAATTTTTTTAAAGAAAATTTTTAATAATTTTGCAAAAAAAATCATGAACGAATTTATTTACGAAATGGAATTCAAAGTGCGCGATTACGAGTGCGATATTCAGGGAATTGTCAATAATGCAAACTATCAGCATTACCTTGAACATACGCGGCACGAATTTTTGAAACAAAACAATGTTTCGTTCTCGGAACTTCACAGTCGAGGCGTTGATGCGGTGGTTTCGCACGTGGAAATTCAATACAAAAATTCGCTGCGCCCCGACGATATTTTCGTTTCCAAACTCAATGTTGTAAAGCATGGCGCAAAATATGTTTTTAATCAGGCAATTTTTCGCAAAAACGACAATGCGCTGTGCATCAGAGCAAAAATAGAAACTGTTATTTTAATTAATGGAAAATTACAAAAAGGATTTGAAATTTTTGATAATCTTATAAAATAAAAAAATGGATATTTTACAGACAGAAGAAAAAATCGTGCGAATGCTCAAAACAGTTTACGACCCCGAAATTCCTGTAAATGTTTATGATTTGGGGCTGATTTACCGCATAGATTTGCAGGAAAACGGCGATTTGATCGTTGATATGACGCTTACCGCGCCTAATTGTCCTCTTGCCGATTATATTGTAGAAGATGTGAAAATGAAACTCGAAGCGGTTGAATCGGTGAAAAATGTAACGGTAAATCTGGTTTTTGAGCCTGCATGGAACAAGGATTTGATGAGCGAAGAGGCTAAACTCGAACTCGGATTCCTTTAAATGAGACAAAAATCATTTTTTGTAAAAAATAAATATCTGAAAATCAATAGTTTAATATTTTTATCTAAAATATTTTAAAAAAAATAAAAATAAATCATTGCAATTCAAAAAAAAGGTTTTACATTTGCACAATTATTTTAAAGTAATTCAAATTTAATAATTATTAAAGTAAAAAAATGGAAAAATTGGTAAAATTAATCGTTGCGGAATACGACGCATTTTTGGCGGACGCAACCGCGCAGTTGGAAAAAGGCAATAAAGCCGCAGGAACTCGTGCTCGCAAAGCATCTTTGGGTTTAGAAAAGAAACTTAAAGAATTCCGTAAAGTGTCTTTGGAATTGGCTAAGAAATAATTCCTACTTACTGCAAAAAACGGCTGCCGAAAAAATATTTTTGGCGGCTTTTTTGTGCATTCAACGAAAAAATTTGTTATTTTAAGGAAAAAACACTACCTTTGCACCCGAAAATTTTTCAAAATATAAAATATCATTGGTTCCGTAGCTCAGCTGGATAGAGCAACAGCCTTCTAAGCTGTGGGTCAAGCGTTCGAATCGCTTCGGAATCACAAAGAAACAAGCGCGGCAATTTTGTGGCGCTTGTTTCTTTGCTGGAAAACTGAAATTGTTTCAAAAGCACACAGATTAAAGTGATTTTCACAGATTTGTGTGCTAAAATATTTTTTCAATAATCTTTCTTGTGTTAAAAATTTGCAGGGATAAAAATTTATCCCTATCTTTGCAGTATAATTTTAAAGTAAAACAATAGCCAACATTATTAAATATCTTCGGTTTACGCTTCTATTTTTATTCAGATGAACATACGCCCGTACATGTTCATATAAAAAATGCTGATGGAAAAGCAAAAATAAATTTACTTCCTTCAATAGAGGTTGTGGAAAATAAAAACATAAAAAATAAAGATATAAAAAAAGCATTGCAAATCATTGAGTTATACAAAGAAGATTTTATTAAGGCTTGGAATGAATATCACGAAATTTAAAAATAAAAAAAATGGAAACAATAAAAACAATATGGTTTTCTCAAAGTAGTATTTTTATGCAGACAGAAAAGGGAGCAATTTTCAGCAGACCATTAGAAGCATTTCCACTGCTGAAAAATGCTACTGAATTTGAGCGCAAAAATTTCAAAATTGGAAAATTCAAAGACGATATTCGATGGGAAGATTTGGATGAAGATATTCATATTAACAGTTTCTTTTCCGACGATGCGCCAAAGCCAAATCTGATAGGCGATTTTTTTTCTGCACACCCTCAAATCAACGTTTCTTCTTTTGCCAAACAGATAGGAATCAACAAAAGCCTTATGGCAAAATATATATATGGAATAAAAACGCCATCGGAAAAAAGGAAAAAAGAGATTCAGGACGGACTGAACCAATTGGCAAAAAGTTTAAACAGTGTTCAATTTGTTTCAGATACAGACGGCTACATAATATAACGGTTGCATTGCTTATGCGAGGTATTTTGCAAATAAACTCAAAATTAATTTTCAAAATAAAGTTTGTATGTTTTCTAAATTAATTGTACTTTTGCTTTTTAAAAAATTAAAAACAATTTTTAAAGAAAAAATGCTTAATGACGAAATAAAAATACGTGCACTTGGGCTTGTGTATAACCAAACGATGCCGGGAACTTATGCGCTTGTGATGGGCGAATGCGAAGGAAACCGCCGTTTTTCTGTTACGGTTGGCGAGCCTGAAGCGCAGTCAATAGCACTCAAACTCAACAATAGAACTCCTGCACGCCCGCTTACGCACGACCTTATCAACAATTTGCTTATCACTTTTGGCGCATGGTTAGAAAAAGTCGTAATTTACGATATGATAAATGAGGTTTTTTATTCGGAGTTACATATTTTACGCGGCGAAGAAAACATAATTGTCGATGCGCGGACTTCCGATGCGGTGGCTTTGGCTATACGTTGCGAAAGTCCGATTTATATCAAGGAGGAAATTTTGAATATTGTAGGAATTTTTATTGACCCCGAAAGTGAATCACAGCAACCGCACCACCGAAAATTACCCGAAGATTTAGACGAAATAACAGATGAAGATTTAAAATTTATCAGTTCATCAGAACTGCAGCAATTACTCGACCGTGCCGTGCATGAAGAATATTATGAACTTGCAGTACGTATAAGAAACGAGAAAGACGGAAGAAATTGATTTTAAAATTTAACATAATTTAATATTTAATATTTAATATAATGAAAATAAAATTAACAATAATGAACTTTCTCCAATTCTTTGTTTGGGGAGCGTGGATGATGACTTTGGCGCATTATGGCTTTGTGGAAAAACATTGGGATGGTGCACAGTTCGGTTTGGTATTTTCTACGATGGGGTTCGCCTCGCTTATAATGCCGACTTTATTCGGAATTATTGCCGATAAATGGAAAGCAAACTATGTTTATGCGATTTCACATTTGCTTTTTGGTGTAACAATGTGCTTTTTGCCTTTAATTGATGCGCCAATGCCGTTTTTCTGGATACTTTTAGTGGCAATGTGTTTTTATATGCCGACAATAGGCTTGAATAATTCTATCGGTTTTGGAATTCTTAAAAACGAGGGAAAAGACCCAACAAAAGATTTTCCGCCAATTCGGGTTTGGGGAACAATTGGTTTTATTGTAGCAATGTGGCTCACCAATACATTTACAAAAGAATGGGGCTTTGGTTACAGTATAAAAGTTTCATTTTATATTTCAGCAATTGGCGCATTTTGTCTGTCTGTTTTTTCGTTTATTTTACTGCCAACGATAACAACCCAAAAACAGAAAAGCGCCGAAAAGCAAACTTTAATAGAAAAACTTGGATTACAGGCATTTGTACTTTTTAAACAAAAGAAAATGGCGATATTTTTCATTTTCAGTTTGTTGCTCGGCGGAGCATTGCAACTGACAAATGCTTACGGTGACGGCTTTCTGGCAGACGCAAATGTTTTTCCAAAAGGCAGCGCTATAAATAATCTTTCAACAATTATTCTTTCTATTTCACAAATGTCGGAAACGCTGTTTATTCTTGCAATTCCATTTTTTATGAAAAAATTTGGAATTAAAAAAGTAATGTTAATCAGTATGTTTGCGTGGGTAATTCGTTTTGGATTTTTCGGATTGGCGGGCAATTCGGCATTTGGTTTCGGATTAATTGTACTTTCTTGTATAGTTTATGGAATGGCGTTTGATTTTTTCAATATTTCGGGTGCGCTGTTTGTGGAAAAAAATACTGATGCAAAAATTCAAAACTCGGCACAGGGAGTTTTTATGCTGATGACAAACGGCATAGGTGCAATTTTGGGAAACTTAATTGCAGGTAAGGTTATTCAAATGTGGTTTACCAGACCTGATAAATCAATAGTTTGGAATTTGCCCGATTTTCCAAATGTATGGTTTGTTTTTGCTGCATACGCACTTTTAGTTGGCATTTTGTTCGCTCTGATTTTCAAATACAAACACAACCCCGATGAAATTGGGGAAATAAGGCATTGAGTTTTTTCATTTTCCCCGCGCAAGCCTATTTCATAGACTTCGCGGGGAAAATTATAATATTATGAAATTATGCGAAAATATATATATATTTATTGTGTTTTATTTTGTTATCAAACTGCGTTTATTCAATTGGAACAAACTCGGTAGACTCTTTATTTTATGACAGTTAATGCTATTGACAGTTTATTTAGTCGCTCCTTAAAAAACGATTAACCAATTAAAAATCAGTAAAATAGTATCAAAAAAGTTTGTATATTTCGTCCATATTTTGTACCTTTGCGGTGAAAAAAGTGGAAATTATGTTAGGAAAACTACCAG
>JGI20171J29575_12612444_pt1 | contig 16016 bp, 14 predicted proteins | sample TergutNc150P4_FD_29575 | JGI IMG/M metagenome (IMG submission 29575)
TATGATGATACAATGCCAATCCGTTGTTATGCAGAATCGAGCGGTGGTGGACACTGGGCGATAGCGGGTCCAAAGGCGGCCGCACACATAGCATATGCACCTTGAGAAACGACCTTGAAGCACTTCGGCCAACTGTTGATGCTAGACATCGGACGCTACGGCCAAAAGCGCCTCAACCGGTTGGTTTCCCCAAACACGGCAGCTGCGTTTGGCACGTGGGGGCGACTGGTTTCGACATATATGTTCTGAGCTGGGAAGCATGCGGTGGTCTCCTCGCCACCTTAAACAGGGGTACCGTCAAATTAATTGACAACAAAAGCTATGCACTCGCTGCTTGATTAAGCAACGACGTCAACTCGGGGTAGTTCCCCGCCCCCGACGCGACGCCATTTAGGGGAATGCTCCGCTGCAGGTAGTCGGTATGGCAGCGGCCAAGACTGAACCGGCTGGCCGTGCGCCCTTCTGTCACACTGGGGGCCATCGGTAAGACGCACAGTCTGACTGAGCATGGAGATGCCTGGTAAGGGGGATATATGGACCGGAGTTCGATTCTCCGCGCCTCCACCAACCTTAAAAACACCGATTAGTGCAGAAAACCCAGTCCCACACGACTCCCGAACCACAATCTTTCACCCTCTTGATCAAGGGAAAAGACTGCGGTTCAAAGCCTGTGTGGAGCTGTAGTTTGGGATTAATTAGGCACTTCCCTAGAAAATGCTGCTATGCTGAGAAGAACCTCTCCAAAAATGCTTGGGGCGATAATGCCGGAACCGGGGAGAGCTTAAAGTCATCCACATTGCGGGTGATGATATGCTCGGCCTTTTGACGCCGGCCGCCGCACGCCGCTATAACTAAGGAGCTGACGGGGTGATGATATGCTCGGCCTTTTGACGCTGGCCGCCAAAAGCCCCGTTATCCGTATCCCGCATAGCCTCAAACAGGCCGATGAGTGTTGGCAGTAAGGCTCCCGATTGCTCAAAACATCGATGATGACGTTAGTGTCAATCGATATTCGCATATTTTTTTTGCCAGCCTCTCTGTTTTGAACTCCTTGGCATCGAGGTCGGCGTTCGGAATGTTAGTGTGATCGCCGGTATTCGAAAAGGCAACATTGAATACCATCCTTCTGAAAAGCTCATCATGTGCCTCGTAGGGAGGACCAAGCTCGCCTGCGGCAATAAAAAGCTGCACATAGTCGTGAACGCGCAACGCATTATAATCCATGCCCTTCATAGCACAAAGTGTTTGAACGTGATGCTTGGTGTTATTTGCGCCACGATCAAAACGCTTCGTCATGAAATGCGCCCGGCCGCCAACCTCGCACAACTGAGAGGAAGAGATATCTATGCCACAGGCTTTGGCCATTAGGTAGTATGCGTACTCAATGCGTCCATATTGCCCTGTATTTTGAGTATCACCAGATCCTGTAGTGTCAATTTTGATTGTCCATGGCTCAAAGCCCTCTGGAATGCCCAGCTGGCCGGACAGGAAAGCCTCGGTTCTGGGATTCCAGCCAACGACTGCCTTGGCACAAGCACCACCGGCCGATGTCCCTATCTCTATAAGTTGGGCAAGGCCAGCATCGGTGCCATCTGGTTTTACCTCCCTCAAACTCACAGCGACCGCCTTGCGTGCCGCCGAAACAAGTTCGTTCAGTTCGATTGCGGTCGCCTTCACGGAACTCCTTTTGATCACTGGATTCGCCTGTAAAGCTCAGCGGCACATGACTTCCTGCCATTCGTCGAGCACACAGCACAGCTTGTCGTCGAGGTAGGGCAGCGCTGCTGTGCGAATATCGGCGGGAATGCCGTAGTCGGCCTCGGCCAACGAGCCGGCGATGGCGGCAATGGTGTCGCTGTCGCCGCCCAGCGACACAGCGATGCGCAGGGCGTCCTCAAAGGACTGCGACTCCAAGTAGCACTGGATAGCCTGGGGTACGCTGGACTGGCATGACACATGGAAGTTATAGCTCGGTCGGATCGCGTCGATAGTGAAGTCCAAGGGATAAAAGTCGCAGCTGATGCGTTCCCGGACATCGGCCTTGCTAACACCTCGGCGCAGCAAGAAGACGGCGACCGCCGTGGCTTGGGCGCCCTTGATACCCTCTGGGTGGTTATGGGTGACTGCCGTCACCGCCTCGGCCAGCCGCATGGCCTCGGCCTCCGTCCGGGCGGCGAGGCCAGCCGGACTGACACGCATCGCTGCCCCATTGCCATAGCTCTGATAAGGCCGGGGATCAGAGCTATCCAGCCATTTTGCGAACCGCGCACCATAACCGCAGCTAGGGTAGCTACGGCCAAAAGCTTGCATGTTTTTGACCGCTGCAGAAGCCAGCTGCTGGTAAAAATGCTCAGCGTTGTCTGGCTCTAACGTCCCGTGCGCCTTCACGGTGTCCAGGATCGCTTGGGCGATGGCCAAGGTCATAACGCTGTCGTCAGTGAAAAAACAGTCCGGGCTGAAAAGCTCGAAGTCCTTGCTCTTGAGGTTATGGAACTCAAAACGCGAGCCGACGATGTCACCGATAATGGCCCCTAGCATAAATGTCCCCTTTCGATTGTTGATTGTGTCAATTTGTGTGTCCCCTCAGCAGGCCGCTACAGGCATTGGCGTCAACCGCCCTCCTGACGTGGTTGAAAACATCCGGCCATTTCTGCCACTCATCGACCAACACTGGCAGCTCAGCTTCGGTCACCAGCTGCGGCTCGTTGACAACTGCCTCCCGGATTCGATGATCCCTCAATTAGGCTCAGCGATCCGCGCCAGCATCAGCTTGCCGCAATGCTGTTGGCCTTCCTTTCCCAGCAATCCGGGCTTTAAGGCCAGCATGGTGATAGTGGCATCGGCCATTATAGTCGGGGTGGCTGCCTTGCCGGTTTGCGCTGAGAGGCCGCTGGGTACATCGACAGCCACCACCGTTAAGCCCGCATGCCTACCTCTGGCAGCATTGACGGCATTGACCCAAGCGGCATACGGCTCTCGCAGCTCCGAGCCATTGAAGCCGGTTCCGAGTATGGCATCGACCACGAAAACTGCCGAGTCCAGCAGCCGCACGAGCTGATCCGTATCGGGGTTGACTAGAATATCCAAAGTCGTGTTGTTTGAAGAAGCGCCGCCCAACACTGGTGTGCCTGATTGTAAGGCCGGATAACCTGTCTTTCCTATGACCGGCAGCGCGAAAGATTGCGGATCAGGCCCGCAATGACGGGGCTCTGCCATGATCAACGGTGTGACCGGCTGCGGGTCGGGCTCGCAATGACCGTGTTCTGTGATTGGTCGGTACTTCCCTAACGCCCCGACCTCGATGGCGGCAGTTCTGGCTGGCTCGGCCAGAAGCTCTGCAGCCGGGCACGGAGTAACCAACGCCACCGGGTACCCTTGGCGCACTAAATCGTCGGCAATAACCCATCCGTCACCGCCATTGTTGCCTGAGCCGCAAAGGACAACGGTGCTTTGGTTTGGCTGCAACTGCCCGACCGTCCACTCCGAGACGCTTCGCCCCGCCCGCCGCATCAGCTCCAGCAGCGGCGTACCCGCAGATTCAATGCGCTTCTCCAGCGCCACCACCTCTGCGACATCTAGCACCGGCTCTGAGCTGTTCGGGGCATATGGCTTCAGCACACTCATGCGTCATCCTCTTGCCTCGTTGCCACCGAGCGCCCCAGTTTCCCTTTCAACACCCTCCGCCAAACATATCCTAGCGCCCAAAACAGGACAAAGGCCACAATGTTGACGATCACCACGCTGGCACCGGTCGGCGTGGACTGAGTGTAGGAAATCACCATACCGACTACGAAACTGGCAACTGCAACAACGGCCGAGCAGATCGTTACAGTCTTGAATTTCTTGCAGATACGCATACTGGTCAGTGCCGGGAAGATGATCAAGCTAGAGATCAGCAACGCCCCCATCATGCGCATACCCAGCACAATGGTGATGGCAGTCAGAAAGGCCACCAGCATGTTATAAAGGCCGGTTCGTACCCCAGTGGCCTTGGCAAAGCCCTCATCGAAGGTGACGGCGAAAATCTTGTTGTAAAACAAAGCATAAAGGCCGAGCACCACCACAGCTAAAGCGATGGAGAGGGTCACATCCTCTTTGCTCATTGCCAGGATACTGCCAAACAGGTAGTTGTTGATATCGGTGTTGATGCCAGTGGTAACAGATATCACCATCACCCCGACTGCCAGCGAGCCGGCAGAGATCATGGCAATAGCAGCATCACCTTTGATCTTGCCGTTCTCACTGATGCGCAAGAGCAAAAATGCCGCCAGCACCACCACCGGGATGGAAAGGGCCAGCGGTGCCACATTCAACACCGTGGCAATGGCCAAGGTGCCAAAGCCAACGTGCGACAGGCCGTCGCCGATCATCGAATAGCGCTTCAACACCAAGCTGACTCCGAGCAAAGAGGCGCAAAGCGAGACCAGCAAGCCGACTATCAGGGCACGCACCAAAAAGGCGTAGGAGAACATGTCCAGCAGTGAGTCAAACACGTCGCCCACCTCTGTCGCCGTCGCTGTCAGCGTTGCTGACACTGCCGTCGGCGTCGACGCTGCCGCCGCCGCTGCCGCCTCCGCTGCCGCCGCCGCTGCCGTCCTCTGCCAACTCGACGAACAGCTTGCCAACATCCGAGCGCAGGTAATCGGCGGTCTTGCCGAAAAACGCCTGGCTGGAGCGCATGTGCAGGATGTGGCTGGCGTACTTAACGGCGCTGGGGATGTCGTGGGAAACCATAACGATAGTCAGGCCGGTCTGCTTGTTGATCAACTCGATCAACCGGTAGAGTTCCTGTGTGACCAAGGGGTCAAGGCCAGCCACCGGCTCGTCTAAAAGCAGTGCCTTACTGGTGGCGCAAAGCGCCCGCGCCAAAAGCACCCGCTGTTGCTGGCCGCCGGAGAGCTCACGGTAGCAGCGGTGGCGCAGACCGCAAATTTTCAGCCGATGGATGTTCTCCTCCACCAGCTCTTTGTCTTTGCGCGAGTAGAACGGCCTGATGCCACAGGCGGCCAACCGTCCGGAAAGCACCACTTCGTAGACACTGGCCGGGAAGTCCTTTTGCGCGGCCGTCTGCTGAGGCAGATAGCCGATCTCGGTCGATTTCAAGCCGTCGCCTAGGCTAATGCTTCCCTGTCGGGGGCTTATCAGCCCCAGCATCGCCTTCAACAAGGTGGACTTGCCGGAACCGTTCTCACCGACAACACAAAGGTAGTCACCCTCGCCCACACTGAAGCTCAAACTGCTGGCAACAGTCTCGGAATCATAAGCCAAGGATACGTCTTGGCAGGTGATTAGCGCCATGTTACTGCAGCGCCTCTCTGAGTGGCTCGATGTTCTCGTTCATCAGGTCAATATAGGTCTTGCCAGCCTCGAAGTCGGCTTTGGCGATGGTGTGGCAGGCGTTCAGCTGCAGCACTTTGGCACCGCTTTCATCGGCGATGGTCTGTGCCATTTTGACGTTGCCCATCTCGATGTGGAAGACCACCGGGATCTTCTCCGCCCTAACCTTATCGATCAAAAACTTCACCGTTGCCGCATTGGCCTCGGTCTCAGAGGAACAACCCGGAAAGGCGGCAAAGTACTGGAGGCCATAAGCCTCCACAAAGTAGCGGAAGGGGAAGCGGTCACCGAAAACGATGGTCTTGCGCACCCCAGTGTTGACGACTTCTTGGAACTGCGCGTCCAGCTGCTTCAGTTTGTCGATATAGCTTGTGGAATTTTGCTGATAGTAACCGGCGTTGACACTGTCGGCCTGGCAGAGCGCGTCAGTGATCGCCTGTACCAACCGCTCGGCGTTTTTCGGCGATGTCCAGATGTGCTCGTCGTATTCCGGCTCTGCGCCGCCACTGGCAGCCGTGCTGGAGCTGGTTGCGCCGGGGTCGGTTGCGCCGGGGTCGGTTGCGCCGCCACTGGCAGCCGTGCTGGAGCTGGTTGCGCCGGGGTCGGTTGCGCCGGGGTCGGTTGCGCCGCCTGTACTGTGGTCGGTCGCATTGGCCGCTCCAGCCTCACTGGAGCTGGCAACCCCGGCCTCCTTCGTCGGCTCGGCCTCTTCCTGCATGCCTGGGACAATCTCTTCCTCCACTACTGACACGCAGTCCATCAGCTTGACGATCCTCATCTTGGAGGTGTCCAGTGAGGCCAAAATGTCATTGACCCAAGCATCGGACTCGCCGCCGATATAGATAAAAACGTCACAGCCCTGGATTCTGATGATGTCTTGGGGCGTGGGCTCAAAGGAATGACTCTCTGCCCCGGGGGGCAGAAGCATCGAGACTTCCGCCCTGTCTTGGGCAATAGCCCGAACAAAATCATAAGGAGGAAAAATGGTGGCAACCACCTTCAGCTTGCCGTCTGAGCCTACGTTCGCGGATACGCCCGGCTGGCCTTGTTGGCCGCAGCCAATCAGCCCCATCAGGGTGGCCGTTAGCGCCAACGTTGCCAATATGAGCAACACGACCGCAGTCGGTTTTTTTGTTTTCATAGTCTTTCTATTTCCTTCTGTTCTTGCCATCATGACTTTGCCGCTTCCTTCCCCAGCCTACTTTTGCAGACAGTTTTGGCACGTCCCGTAGAATACGGTTTTGCTGTCGTCTACCCGAAAAGCATGCGACTGGAAGATATGCTGCGACACCAGATGAACCTCATGGCATTTGAGGTCATATATCACACCACATTCCTCACATTTCAAGTGATAAGCTTCCTGTTCTTGCGGCAGCAGCTGGACGTACTGGTAGCAGGTACCAAGAATACCATCGAAGGTGTGCTTGCGCGCCTTTCCCTCTTGCACCAGCCTTTCCAGCTGGCGGTAGACAGTAGTCCGGCTGATCAAGGCATTGCCGTGCTGAAAATGCGCCACTACCTGTGCGGCAGTCACATAGGCACCACCCTGTGACTCCAAGAAATCCAGCACCGCCTCACCCTGCTTGGTATGGTAGTTCGTAGGCCGTTTGTTCAATGGACCAGCTCCTTCAAAATCGGGCGTCTCAGCCGAACGGGCACTTTCTAGGAAGCGCTGACTCAAACGCTTAAACCCAGTCATTGCCGGCCTGACCGGCAATGGCTCCCCCGATCAGCGAAGTGAAAAATTGCAGCTCGGGGCCATCTGGGACCGAGGTCTGATTGAATCGACACATCCCTAGGGAAACGCTCGCTCAAACGCCAATTTGTAACTACGTCTCAATTTAGCACACCCATGCAGCTTGTCAATATGTAATTGTGTTTCAATTTCAATTTTTTAGTGCTGTTTGGTTGAGCGCCTATGCCAGGATATGCTCACAGGGACGGAGCCGAACATGCCTACCAGCAAGATGGCGTAGCATTGTCGACTGACATATCCACACTGATACCAACTGAAAAGGCGGTCGATTGGCTAGGGCTTGATGACGGCCTATTCGAAGTTGATATCGATAACTATTAATACAGATAAACATGGCGGCAAATGTCTCGCAATCGATCCCTTTCCAGTCTCGGTAATAGAAGAACTCGTTTTTCAGCCTACCGAAAAATCCTTCACAGGCGCTATTGCCAGGCGAGCAGCCTTTCTTTGACATCGACCTAATGAGGCCGTCTCTTTCGCATATTGCTATCCATCCTGGCCATCTATAGTGGACACCGCGATCGCTGTGAGCCACAGGATGCTGCCCAGGAAGCAAGGTGCTGACAGCTTTTTCCAGCATCGAATTGGCAAGATGTCTTACCGTTGCTATCACAAGAAGAGCTATAAGAAGAGTGATTATGAAATGCTTGAAAGATATCAAAAAGGGTTCAAAAGAGCTTGAAGAATACGCAGAAGAGAGCGGGCTCTATCCAGATCGACCCATCGATGCCATTGCAACTGCTACACCCGATAGGATTGCAGTTAAAACTCACAGACGTGGCCCTCTCGAGGATGGCCAAAAAAGTACCGAACCTGAATGGAGGCCACCGAGAATACCAACAAGACCTGGTGATTGTTACAGGTTTGAGTTGAAGGCACTCTACCTTCCTACCAGTCGTGGCCTGTGGCTGAGGTATGTGGTCATGGCTTTACTTGCATCAGCCTTTGTTGGGCTTGGCCTTCTGCACAAATACAACGATGGCTATTTCGCCATTCTATTTCAAAACACTAACAACAACTTTCCGGTTACTACAGCGATCCAGCTCGGCGCAGTGCTTGTCCCGCTGTTGTTTGGCACAGTTATCGTTATCAGGGGACACGTCGGTTTTTTAAGACGTTACTCACTGCGTTGGCCGACAATATCCTTTGCAGTGTTGGGCACCCTTGTTTTCCTAACAGGTATATTCTGGTTCTTGGAGACGTCGGAACAGGCTTCTGATTTGCTAAAATTTATTTTTGAACCTTGCCTGTGGACAGCCACAATCTGGCTAAGCTCTTCCGTTTTAGTGACGTTTTCTGGCTGATGTCAGTAAACGTCCACAGACGTTGGTATCGGTATCCGATGGCGACGGATCGTTTTAAGATAGTGCAAAGGCCAGACTACGAAATCGAAAAATAGACTGTTTTGTCACGAACGGTATACCGATGTCCAAACAGGCAAAGACTTTTGCGACGTTCGTATACAATATATTAAAACCGCTCACCTGAAAGGTGGTAGATGACTGCACGCGCTAAGAACCTGCTGATACTCTCATTGACTTTGGCGATGTTCCTTGCCGCTATCGAGGGCACCATCGTCACTTTGGCTATCCCGACCATTGTTGCCGACCTGCAGGGCTTTGACCTGATCAGTTGGGTCTTCTCCGTCTACCTGCTGGCCGGAGCCATTGCCACCCCCGTATTCGGCAAGCTCTGCGACCTTTTCGGGCGCAAGCGCATCCTGATCATCGGCATCCTGATATTCATTGTCGGCAGTGCCTGCTGCGGCCTATCCCTGAACATGTTCGCCCTGATCGCCTTCCGTTTCCTCCAAGGTATCGGTTCCGGAGCGATCTTCACCGTACCCTTCACCATCGTCGGCGATGTCTTCCCGCTCAAAGAGCGTGGCAAGGTGCAGGGGGCAATGGTCCTGGTCTGGGGCATTGCCGGGCTGGTCGGGCCGTTTCTCGGCGGCACACTGATATCCCTGCTTTCCTGGCACTGGCTGTTCTTCATCAACGTGCCGGTCGGCCTGATCTCGGTGATCGTCTTGCAACGGACTTTCCAGGAGCAGTTTCACCGCGTCAAACAGCCGATCATCCCCCATGGGGTGTTCAGCCGTTTTTCCAACGTCGTCAACCTAATCGCCTTCATTATTGCTGCCGCCCTTATCGGCATTGATGTTTATCTGCCCATTTACCTGCAGAGCGTCTTGGGACTGAGTCCGCTTCTGGCCGGGCTGATGCTGCTGCCGATGTCGCTTTCTTGGCTGGTAGCCTCAGTCATCAGCGGTCGCGTTATCCTGCGCTTCGGGAGCAAGGCGGCAATCAACGGCTTTTTGCTGCTAGCACTGCTGCTCTCCTTGCCGATCCTGTTTTTTGACCGTTCAGCCTCGCTGGTGCTGGTCGGCCTGACCATCCTGCTGATGGGCTTTGGCATCGGCGGTGCCTTCGCTACCACTACCATGGCCATCCAAGACTCAGTGGGCTACGAGAAACGCGGCACTGCTGTGTCGCTGAATTCGCTGCTCAAGTCACTGGGGCAGACCATCGGCATCGGCGGGCTGGGAGTGGCGTTCAATGCAGCGCTACTGCAAGGCTTTATCGGTGCCGGCATTGTCTGCTACAACCTAGCCAATCTCTATGATCTTTCCTCTTATCAGTCCGGCGTCAGTTGGACACAGGTAGTGGATGTCCTCAGCAGCTCCATGCAGCTCTTGTTCTTGATGGTGATCGTGATGCTGGCAGCGGCCTTGGCCTCGGGTCTACTGATACCCAAACAGCAGAGGAAGACAAGCGGGACATCCGGAGATGCAGCAGAGGGCGCTGCCAACCAAACTGACGGCAGCGACGGCTATGCCGACAACGGTGGCAGCGGCTAAACTCCCGGTCGCAATGGCTTGACTCCGATGTGCAGCGCTGCCACACCGCAGAAAAAGCTGCGGAAACCGACATCCTGAAAGCCACAGGCAGCCATTAGGGCCGCCAAGGCCGACTTGGAGAGAAATGCCTCGGTGGAGTCGTTCAGCCACTTATATTCTTGGCGATGCCCGACCACGAAGCTAGCCAGACGCGGCATGAGATGTTTGAAATACAGCCTGAACAGCGGCTTGACCACGGCAGTCGTGGGATAGGAGGCATCCAAGCAGAAGAACTTAGCGCCCGGAGCCAACACCCGGTTGAACTCTCGCAACGCAGCAGCATAGTCCGGGAGGTTGCGTAGCCCGAAGCTGATGCTCAGAGCCTGCAAGCTGTTGTCGGCGAACGGCAGATGCAGGGCATCGCCGTGCATCAAGTACGGGCGGCGCACCTCGGGCGGCAGCGCGGCGACACGCGAACTGGCAACTTCCAGCATCCTCTCGGAAAAATCCAAGCCACATACCTCGACTGCGGCTGGCAGGACGATCGCCAATGCTATCGTAATATCACCAGTGCCACAGGCCACGTCCAAGGCGGTCGATGCTTCTTTGTTGCAACCCGGCCCACAATCCGGTGTGGCGGCATTGGTCGGCGTTTTCTCGGCTACCCTAACCTCCCCCGCCGCCCCTGCCTTTTCAAGCTTCAGGCTCTCAGCTACCGACCTGACCAATACCCGTTTCCAGCGGCGATGCAAACCGAAGCTCTCCACGTCGTTCATACGGTCATAGTCAGTGCTGATGCTCTCGAAAATCTCGTGAACCCAAGCCTGTTTCTTCTCCGGAGTATCAGCCTTGGAGAACACCTGGCTCTTCGAGCCAGAAACGTTGTTCGGTCGCGCCTGCCCCTCTTGGCTCAAGCGGCGTTTTGGGCTCACGCAAACCCTACCATTTTGATCAGGCCGGCCGCAAACAAGCCGAATGCCCAGCAGACATTGACCAACCAGCACCAACTGGTTGCAGTCTTCATCATCCGGCCACGGTTGACGGTATTGTAGGGGCCTGCGGCCAAGCGGCGGATCAGGCCATGGCCCAAAATGGCAGTGATAGCTGTGGTGATCAGGGCGATTATCCAAAACAAGAAGGAAATCACCCCCATCCAGAGCAATGTGAAAACAGCCAGACCGCCGGCAAACAGCCGAGCGCGGCGGGCACCGAGCGCAATCGCCAGAGTCTGACGTCCAGCTATAATATCCCGGTCGATATCGCAGGTATTGTTGGTCAGCATGATCTGGGCGATAGTCAAAAATGGCGGCACTGCCACCACCAGCATCAGCGGCGTGAAACTCAAGGTCAAGGCGATATAGGTAGCCGCGGTAATCATGCCTCCCATTACCAGGCCACTGACCGCCTCACCCAACGGCAGGTAGCTGATCGGCTTGGGGCCGAATGAGTAAAGCACCACCACCAAAGCCCCAAGCACGCCGATGGGCAACAGGTACCAGCGCGAGATGAGCATCACCACCACACCGCAAACTGCGGCCACAGCCAGCAATGCCAATCCGAAACGCAAAGCGGCCTTAGGATCGATACTGTTGTAGACAATGGAGGCATCAGTTTCATCCAAAATGGTCTCGGCGGTGTCAGTGCCAGCGCAAAAATCGTGGTAATCGTTGAGCGAGTTCACGGCTGACTGCATCAGCACGGCAATCAACAACATCAAAACCCACGCTACCAAAGCCCGCAGATCCAAGTTGAACGGCACCAGATCATTGTAGGTGAATGCGGCAGCGCCAGCCACCAGCACAGGGCCTATCGATGCCGCCCAAGTGGGCGGGCTGGCCAATTCCAAGGCCGCCTTCAGGGTAAAGGGCTTATAGCTCATGGCTGCTCAATACGATAGTGGACAACAAGGCGAGCAGGGTACTGGGCACCGCTTGACACCGTCCAGTACCCTGCAACGCTCCTCTATGAAAGCGTCGATTTAACGTACAAACCCAGTCATTACGGGCTTGAGCCACAATCTTTTCCCCCATGCCTCAGTTTGAAAGACCGCGGCCCAGGAGGTCGTATGGGGCAGAATCCTGCATCAATACTACGCTTCCCTAGCCTACATTTGGATAAACCAACTGCGATCAGACTTCACTTCGGCATCGATCTGCTGACGCAACTCGTCACTGATCGGCTCATCGACATTCATCAGCACGACAACCTTGCCGGTATCGGCGCTCTTACCGATCTCCATCGTCGAGATGTTGATGCCTGCATCCCCCAAGAGACTGCCGATCTTCCCCAACTGTCCGGGCTTGTCCTCGTAGCCCTCAATGAAGATGTACTTGCCAGGAATCAAGTCGAGCTGGTAACCCATGACCGATATAACCCGCACTTCGCCGTAAGGCCCTGCTGTGGTGATCGACAGTTCGATCAGCTCTGAGCCGCCACGGGCTTCGAAGCTAACTTTGCTGGAATACTCGCTACGCAGCTCGCTGACCTCGATACGCAGCTTGACACCGCGTTGCTCGGCGATGTGATTGGCATTGACGAAATTCACCGGGTCGTCGCTGGAGCAAGAGAAGATGCCACGCAGTGCCCCAGTACCTACCAAGCTGCAATCATTTTTGGCCAAGTCGCCGAAGACCTTGACGGTCAGCGATTCGATGGGGCTGGCGGCCATTTGCGAGATGATCACCCCGGCGGTCTGGGCGGCCTCGATATAGGGTTTGACCGCTGTCATTACGTCATCTGGCACCAAGGGCACATTGACGGCCGTCGGCACCATTTTTCCCTCTAGGCCAAGGTTCACGAACTCCGCTATCTGGATGCCAGCTCGGGCTTGTGCCTCCTTAGTTGATGCCCCGAGGTGCGGTGTCAAGATCACTGCATCCAGCTCGTGCAAAGGACCATCAGTGTAGGGTTCTTTCTCGTAGACATCGATGCCAGCGCCGGCCACCTTGCCAGACTTCACAGCCTCAGCCAACGCAGCCTCTTGGTAAATGCCACCTCGGGCGGCATTTACCAAGTAGACACCGTCTTTCATCATCTTGAACTGGGCAGGCCCGAACATACCTACAGTTTCTTTGGTCTTCGGCAGGTGCACTGTGATGAAGTCGGCCTGCGGCAGCATCTCATCGATGTTGTCATAGAGCACAACGCCGATCTCATCAGCCCGCTCCTGGGTGGCATAGGGGTCATAGCCGATGCACTTCATCTCAAAGGCCCTGGCCCGAGCGGCTATCAGGCCGCCGATACGCCCCAGCCCAAAAATGGCCAAGGTCTTCTGAAACAGCTCGTTGCCGCTGAACTTGCCGCGATCCCACTTATGCTCCTTCATCGAAGCGTTGGCCTGGGCGGTACGCCGGGCGACGGCCAGCATCAGCGCGAAGGTCTGCTCAGCAGCACTGACGATGTTGGATGTCGGGGCGTTGCAGACTATTACGCCACGCTCGGTGGCCGCATCTACGTCGACATTGTCCACGCCCACACCAGCCCGACCGATAACCTTTAGGTTAGTGCCGGCCTCGATGATCTCCCGGGTGGCCTGAGTGGCACTGCGGACGATCAGTGCGTCGTAGGCACCAATGGCCTCTTGGAGCTGCTCTGGTGTCAGGTCGAGCAGTACGTCTACCTCGTGACCAGCTTCTCTTAACAGCTCGATGCCGGTGTCGGCAATCTTCTCAGCAACTAAAACCTTCATTTCTTATCCTCTCATCAACACGGCTTCAGCGGCCTTGATGCCACTGCCAGTATCGAACTGGTATCCTAACTCAACAAGCGCCATCTCCAAGGCGGCCAGCGTAGTGATGATGTCAAAGTCACCGAAGTAACCAAGGTGCCCCACCCTGAAAATCTTCCCCTTGTAATCGTCTTGGCCATCGGCGATGGTCACCCCATGCTTCTTCTTCATCAGACTGATCAGCTTCTTACCATCAATGCCCTCCGGCACCCAGACCGGGGTCACGGCGTTGCCGCGGCCTTCCGGCGGCGCGAAAAGCTCAAGCCCCAGCGCCTCGCAGCCCTTGCGCATTGCCTCAGCCAAACGAGCATGGCGGGCGATGATGTTCTCGATGCCTTCTTCACGCATCATCCTCAAACTCTCGGCCAAGCTGATCATCAGTGAGACGGCAGGCGTGAACGGCGTGGTGTCGTCTTCTAGGTTTTTCTTGTATTTCTTCCAGTCAAAGTAAAACTTCGGCAAAGTCGAACGTTCGTAGGCGCGCCAAGCTTTAGGACTGACGCTGATCGCCGCCAGGCCAGGCGGCAGCATCAGACCTTTTTGGGAGCCGGTCATCACCACGTCAAGACCCCACTCGTCGGTCTTGCAGTCCACAGCGCCGATGCCGGTGATGCTGTCCACAATCAATAGGCAGTCCGGCAGATCACGGACAATGGCGGCGGCGGCCCGAACATCGTTTAATACACCAGAGGAAGTCTCGGACTGCGTGACAATCACGCCTCGGGTGTCAGGATGCTCAGCTAAAAAGTCAGCGATGTCTTGGGCACTGACCACCTGTTGCCAACCGTACTCCAAAGTATGTACATCTAGGCCATAAGCTTTAGATATCTGCTGCATCCGCTGGCCGAACTTGCCGTTTTGGGTCACAAGCACCGTGTCACCGGCACAAAAACAGTTAGAAATAGCACTTTCCATAGCGCCAGTGCCGGACGCGGCAAAGATCAGCACGTCAGAGCACTCCGTCTGGAAAACGTATTTCAGCCCGCCCACACAGTCCCGCACCACTTGGGAGAAATCCGGGGTACGGTGGTGGATCATCGGACGGGCACCAGCCAGCAACACTTCGGCGGGCACCGGGGTCGGCCCCGGCGTCATCAGGTACTTCTTTTGCATAGCAACCTCCTGCATTGAAATTCTGTTCCTCGTTAAGGGGAAAGAACAGTATAGCGCAAGAAACAGCATTTGGCCGCCTTGCTAAGGAGATGCCGATCAAGTCAGCAATGACGGAGTCTCGCATTGATCGGCGCTTCTCCGAGGGCTTCTCCAAAATATCACATTCATGACGGTCGATGCCGTTTATCCCGTACGTTTGTCCCGGATTATCAAGCCTATAGACCTCACTTCAGTTTGCCGCTATCATTTTCCTAGGCGCAAAGCACGTCTCGTAGATCACCTCCCCCAAGGAAGGACAAGGCAAACAAGACTCCAATGGTCATCAACCTGATTCTCCGTATCGCACTGGCACTGCTGGTACTCCTAGTGCTGGCCATTGTCAGCTACAAAGATGCCAAGACCTCCGAGATACCCGATGCCCTAAGCTTGGCCTTGCTAGTTTTGGGCGTCGTAGCCTTGATCGTGGTACCAGAGATCAGCTTGCGCGACAGGATGGTCGGCTTGGTGGCAGTGGCCTGCCCATTGCTGCTGGTCAGCCTGATTCGCAAAGGCTCCATCGGCGGCGGTGACATCAAGCTGATGGCTGCCGCTGGCTTCCTCCTCGGCTGGCAATCGGTGCTGTTGGCTGCCGCCGTCGGCATCCTCGGTGCCGCTGCCTACGCTATCGCCCTGATTGTCCGCAAGCAGGCCAAAGGTGATCACAAATTCCCCTTCGGGCCGTTCCTCTGCGTCGGCATCGCGGTAGCCTACTTCTTCGGCGGCAACTTAATCGCAATGCTTTTTGGGTAGGCCGGGCTGATTGGGAATAAAATCACCGGGTGGCGCTGGCAAATCGGAGGCCAATCGGAGGCAAGTGCCAATACTCAGTTTGACAGCTCCTGTAAAGGTGATATCATATTCTTCTGCGTTTATGTGCGCCGTTACCGCAGCTGGATAGAGGGCATGACTACGAATCATGATGTCACAGGTTCGAATCCTGTACGGCGCACCAGCGTTTTCCATGCTAGACAACCCATTTTCACCGAATCCAGCAACTCCGGCAGCCGCTTTTGAGTGCCCGCTGTGGCCGTGCCATGGCTGCACCGTCGGATATAGCCGAATACTACCGGGTACACGCTAATGTCAGGCACTGGCAAACATGCAGCGTAACCAGCAATATGCCTATGGGAAAGCCTGGTGCTCAGAGACGTGTGGGGTCTTACTTCGAGCATTGACCAGCGTTTCACCCATGTGCTGTTACCCAA
>JGI20171J29575_12612439_pt1 | contig 15853 bp, 16 predicted proteins | sample TergutNc150P4_FD_29575 | JGI IMG/M metagenome (IMG submission 29575)
TTACTTCTTCTACTTTAAAATCTCTTAATCCTAACATCGGTTTACTCCTTTAGTTTTTTTAGTGTAAACCTATTTCAGGACGAGACACTTTGTTACAAAACAGTTCCTGTTATTGCCGCACAATTAACGCCAATTTTTTATATGCTTTAAACATATCCTTTTCTCTGCATTCTATTCTCAATAGAGCCGACTAAAACAGAACAGCTGTATGTTAATAAAAAATACATTGCCGTTATTGTAATCCATATCTCGTATGTTTTATATGTCGAAGCCATAAGCTCTGTCCCTCTAAAAGTAAGCTCCTGAACCGATATAACAGAAACAATTGCCGAATCTTTAATCACAGATATTATCTGACCTGCCATCGGCGATAGTATTCTCTTTAAAGCCTGAGGGAGTATAATATGCCTCATCTTCTGGTACCATGTTAATCCCAATGCATCAGCCGCTTCACTCTGACCCTTTTCAACAGATTCTACGCCTGCGCGCACTATCTCTGCCATATATGCTCCTTCATAAAGAGCAAGTGTAAGAACTGCCGAGATAAAAACAGGCAGCATGGATTTACTTGTGAATAGAAATGATATAATCCCTTCGTATTGCGAAGATTCCGACGAAAAAGATTTAAGACTAAACGCATCAGCTATCTGTCCGCTTATAAAAAAATAAAATATAAATATAAATACTATAGATGGAATATTTCTGACAATGGCAACATATATCAATGATGCTGCCTTAAGCGCTGCGCCGGCATAGATCCTCACCAATCCTATTACAAGTCCTATTATTGATGCCAGGATTGTTGACCATACGCTTAATTTAAATGTTACAATAAGACCGGAGACCAGCAAGCCCGGAACATAACTATCTTTTATTGAATCATATCTTACTATATATAATAGAACAGAAGACCAATCCCACTTATAATAGAGATCGGTCTTCATCTTTATAACAACATAAGCAACTGCAGATATAAGCGCCGCAAGCAATACAAAATCAAGGAGAGTAAACTTAAATCTACTCTTCAAAACTTATTCCACTCTACTTTCCCAATCTCTTGTTCTAAACCAATAGTTTTTTCTGCCTTTAAGAAATCCGTCGCCATATTTCTTTTTTATCCATTCATTACAATATTCTTTTAAACTATCATCACCTTTTCTAAAAGCAAACCCAATAGGTTCATTGGAAAAGGTATCCTCTAAGGGGAGATAGAATCGATCGCTGTATTTTATCGCTTGAAATTCAGGCAATGGGGCTGATGCTACTACTGCGTGTACTCTGTCTGTAAGGAGTTCCTGTACAGCTTGAGCTTCATCATCAAACAGCTTTAACTGCGCATTAGGGAAATATTTCTTTGCAGCTTCTGCTGCTGTTGTCCCGAGTCTTGCTGCTATTAAAATTTTACTGTTATCAAAATCCGAAAGTTTTTTTAAATTGGGCGCTTTTGCTTTGCTTGCAACAATTGACATCCCGGAATAGTCGTATGGATCGCTAAAGTCAACCTTCTTTAACCTCTCCTCAGTTATACCCATCCCGCCGATTATTACATCGAACTTGCCTGTTAAGAGAGCCGGTATTATGCCCGACCATTTCGTTGGAACAAATTCAATTTCTACGCCCATAGACTTCGCAAATTCTTTTGCTACATCAATTTCAAACCCTACTAAATTTCCTTCTTTGTCATTCATAGCCCACGGAACAAATGTGGACATACCCACACGCAACACCCCTCTATTCTTTATTTCATCAAGATGATTACCCTGCTCTTTCTTTCCGCAACCTGTAATCATTAAAAGCATTGATAAAATAGTTACAATAAATATCCTCATAACACCCTCCCAAATTATATTTAAATTTTATTAAAGCAACTTTTACAATAAAAATCAATGAACATCAAATCTTTTTTCAATATACCCCGACAATAGTGATAACGGTATGGTCATTATAAGATATAAAAACGCTACTGTAAACCAAATTTCAAACGACAGAAATGTATCTGATATTATTGACTGACCCACCATAGTCAAGTCATAAATGGATATTGTACTCACAAGCGCCGAATCTTTTATCAGAGATACAGCCTGACCCGTAAGAGGAGGAAGGGTTCTCCTTGCAGCAAGGGGCAGAATAATATACCTGTAAGTCTGAAATTTACTAAGCCCAAGTCCCCATGCCGCTTCCCATTGACCTTTGTTTATGGAGATTATCCCGCTCCGAAGTATCTCCGAAATATATGCTCCCTCAAACAGTGAAAGCGCAGCAACAGCAGAAACAAAGGCGCTGATATCAAATATTGGCGCTACTGCAAAATATATAAAAAATATCTGTACAATGAGAGGCGTATTTCTAATTAATTGTATATAACAGTATGATAAAATTCTTCCGATAAATGAATCCGAAACGCCGAGCAGCGCAGAAAACAGACCCAATAAAAATGCAGTGAGCAGACTGACTGCTGATATTTTAATTGTCACAAATAATCCTTTAAGAAGAGGACCGGCTCTAATTCCTCCTTTAAATGATATTAAATAATCCGGAATACTATTCCATTGCCAGTCATATCTTAAATTGCTTATACTATAAGATAATGCAGCAATAAGGAGACCTGAGTATATAATAAATCCTGTATAATCTTTAAACCATTTTTTGATTTGCAAAATATTTTTACTACTTCTCAATTTTTACCGGCTTAGATTTTTTATTAATCAAATCCCTTTCACTAAAATTCTATAAGCTCATATTTTGATGAACAAAAGCCGAGTTCTTCCGCATAATCAATCTGATATTTATAAGGTATATTATATGCCAGCTTGGAGAAAGCCTTCCCTGATGTTTTTTCCACAAGATCAAGCGAAGCAGAATCAACAGCAACAGGATCTATAGATACAAGGACGCCTATATCCTCACATATATTTTCATACTGCGCCATACAGTCGCAGTCCTTCGATATCCTCGTAAGTATATTAATATATATCCCTTTACCTATTTTGGAATTATATACGCCAAAGGCATGCTCAACCATCTTTTTCTGAAGCTCTTCGTATGTTGCGCCCCAGTTATAATTTACGGCATCAAATCTGCATACAGCCAGACACTCACCACACCCTATACATTTCTTGCTGTTAATTACTGCCGAATCATCTCCCATGGATATTGCCTCTTCGGGACACCATACGATACACTGCTTACATTTTGTACATGCCTTCGCTGATATTTTCGGTTTTGCATTTGAGTGCTGAACCATCTTTCCCCTTCTGCTGGCGCAGCCCATACCCATATTCTTAATCGCTGCGCCAAAACCTGCTGCAAGATGTCCTGTAAAATGAGAAATGCAAACAAAAGCCTGCGACTTGACGACAAGAGACGCGATCTTAACCGATTTGTATAATTTACCGTCTATTGCAACATCAGTCTCTTCATCTCCGTAAAGTCCGTCCGACATTATGATCGGCATGCCTGTATTCTCATATCCAAAGCCCTGTTTGTGAGCATGCTCAATGTGAATTATTGCATTGCTTCTATTCCCCTTGTAAAGAGTTGACGTTTCAGTCATAAAGGGGAGAGCCTTTCTTGCCTTAATAAGCTCGCCTACTCTCTTTAATATTACAGGTCTTGGATATCCGGATTTATTGCTCTCGCCAAAATGTGTCTTTACTGCAACCATATCCTTTGCCTCAATAAAATTAAAGAGGTCCTTCTCTGTTATGAGAGTCTTAAGCCTGTCTGCAATAAGCTCATCTGTTGAATGATTTTTTGATTTTATAAAATATACTTTGCTCATTACTTTAACCCCTCAGGTTTATTCTATTAAAATTCTACATTACTTCCCAAAAAAAATCGACCCATTGATTTTCAACTAAAGCGGCATATATTACTTCTGCATCTTTAATTTTTGATACAAGGCATATAGTATCAAACTCAGCATTAGGATAAAGTGAATAAATCTTTTTTACAGTATTCCCGCTGTCATATATATCATCACATAACAAATACTTCCCGTCTGTTAAATCGGGTTTAATCTTTATTTTAAATTCCTTCTGTTCCTTGCCGGTATATGAAGATATTTCAATGTATAAAACAGGGAGTTTAAGATGTTCATTCATAAAATATGATAAAAAAAAACCTCCGCGCAGAGGACATAAAATCGCTTTATACTGATCTTTTTTGGATTCTATCTTCTCGAGGAGCTTATAGCTCAATTCAATAAACTTCTCAAAGGTAACTCTATAATTGTCCATCTATAAAAAACCAAATTTTATTTCATAAATAATCTTCATAAACTTAGTTATAGAATATTTATATATCTTTTTTATCAACAAATATTTCTTTCTGTATATTGGATAAATAATACGTTTAATACAGAGTTAATATATTTCTTTTTTAATTGACGCAGAACCTAATAATGAAATTATTAACTTAAGGTTTAAAATGAGACTAAATATTAAAAATATAATATATACATCTACTGCAATTCTAATCATTATCACTTATACTTCAAATATATATGGTGAAAACAGAATAGGTGTGGTTAAGAGCAGATTTGACAACATTGAGATTGTATTTGATACATACAGAATCAATTATGATCTGTTACAAATGAAAGATTTAGAAAACAGCGAAGTATTTGAAAAATACGACTCTATCTTTTTCCCATCAGGTATCTTATCGGATTATGAAGATAATATAGATGTGAGCTGGCAGGGAAAGAATCATTTGTCGGTAAAGCTTTCAAAAAATTTCTTTGAACTTAATCCTGATATATTTAAAAAAAATTTAAGGCGGTTCACGAAAAACGGCGGGGCATCATATTTTTCAGGCTATGCTTTTAAACAGCTTGCAATGGCTTATGACGACTTTGAATTCTTTGATGATTTTCCATACATGGGCATACAGAGCCGTATCGAAGCTGATATAAAGGGTGACCTTGCAAGGTATATTCTTAAGAGAAAAACAGGTCTTCACATGGATTATCCGGGATGGGTAACCTTGAAACATGTAAACGGAGCAGAGATACTTGCAGAATCATCCTTCCCAACACCTCGTGGAGAAAAATTCGGTCCCTTAAGCGTACTGATACATGACGGCGGAGAGATACTCTATACAAGCTATTACAGCTCTGTATATAATGACTTTAAGCGGTTTAATATTTACAGAATAGCGGGAAACCATCTTCGGAAAAAAGCGCTTAATAAAGTGAAGTCGCACTTTCAAAAACCAACGGGCTTAATCATTGATGCATTCCTTAAAGATGAAACATCAAGACAATATTATCTTAATCTTGCAAGCGGATATAATACAATCTATTTTATTTCGGACAGCCCATCCTATATGTTTGAAATTTATGACAGGGATATGTCATTAATAATATCAAAAGATTACAAGGAAGCTGAGCAGAGTTATACTTTAAAGTCCTCAAAAGATGACTACTGCTTTGTTAAGGTTTATCCGCCCGGTACGGAGAGATTCGCAATGTACTCAATAATCTCAGCGCATGGATATATTATACCGCCCGTTGTGACACTCTCTATAAAAATCTTAGCTGCAATTATAGGCGCTATTTTCCTTGCGGCATTAATCCAGGTAGTAATTTCAAGATTAAGGTGATGAGGGATATTTAAATGGGGAGAATAATTTCTGTTTCCAATCAAAAGGGCGGCGTAGCAAAGACTACAACAACCGTAAATTTAGCCGCTTTCCTTGCCGATAAAGGGAAGAATGTCCTAATAATAGATATAGATCCTCAAGGAAACGCAGGTTACGGAATTGGTATAAATGCCGAAGAGATGAATACAACCATTTATGAAGTTTTAATTGATGAAATACCGGTAGAGGAAGCTATATTCAAATCCGACATTGAGGGACTTTCAATTATTCCTGCAAATATACATCTCTCGGGCGCGCAGGTTGATCTGCTTGATAAGGAGGGGAAAGAGTTCATACTTAAGAAAAAATTAGCTCCAATCAAAAAATATTACGACTATATTTTTATTGACTGTCCTCCGTCACTTGGCGTACTTACATTAAACAGCCTTGTAGCAGCAGACTCTGTACTTATACCGTTACAATGTGAATATTATGCCCTTGAAGGGATAAACCAGCTCTTAAAAATTATAGTTATGGTTCAGGAGCAGCTTAACAAGTCTCTTAAAATTGAAGGTCTTGTTTTAACCATGTATGACACAAGAACTAACTTAGCGCAGCAGGTTGTAAATGATGTTAGAGAATATTTTAAAGACAAGGTATTTGACACAATAATCCCGCGAAATGTAAAACTTTCAGAGGCTCCGTCATTTGGTAAACCTATAGGACATTATGATAGAACCTGTCCCGGGAGTATAACCTATGAAAAACTTGCAGAAGAGGTAATGAAGAATGACTAAAAAGGCTTTAGGCAAAGGGCTGGGGGCAATTATCTCCACGTCACAAGCTACTATTGACGAGATAGAGAGCGGATTAACAAGCGACAAGAACAGAATCAGAGATATAGATATTTCAAAGATAACAGCAAATCCCGACCAACCCAGATATGTCTTTGATGAAAATGAAATCTTAGGACTTGCAGAATCTATTAAATCAGTCGGACTTATACAGCCAATTATTGTAAGAGCGCAGGATGAACTCTTTGTTCTCATAGCAGGAGAGAGAAGGCTCAGAGCTTGTAAGCTCAACGGAATGAAAAAGATAAAAAGTATAGTGATAGAAGCTGACGATGAGAAAAACCTTACTATAGCCCTCATAGAGAATATTCAAAGAGAAAACCTGAATCCAATAGAAGAAGCCAGAGCATACAAATTAATGATAAACAGATTTAAATTAAAACAGCAGGATATTGCAAAAAAAGTCGGAAAGGACAGGACAACCATCACAAATTCAATGCGCCTTCTTAATCTCCCTGAAGAGATACAAAACGGTATTGTCGATAAAATAATAAGCGCAGGTCATGCAAAGGTTTTACTCTCACTTGAAGATAGAGATACCCAGCTTGCCTACTATAATGATATAATTCAAAAGGAACTTTCAGTGAGAGGATTGGAAACGTTGATTGCTCAGGAGAATGGCAGCGGTTCAAGCAGAGGAAATATACAGAGAACACTACAAACAAAAAGTCCCCAGATAAAAAAGATGGAGGAGATGCTCATATCCAAACTCGGCACTAAGGTTGAAATCAGACATTCAGGGAATAAAGGCAAGATTGAAATAAGTTACTATTCGCTTGATGACTTTGAAAGGATTATTGATAAGATAAGATAAATATTCGCGACCCCGTATTCAAAAAAATTCAATAACAATTTGTTTCGCAGGGGATTGTTTTGTGTCGGAAACCGTTAGGGTACGCGTAAGGGCACGCGTCGTTGGGGCACAAAATCTTGTGCCCTTACGGATGATGCCCCTACATGCTATTCAGAACTAATGATGAGAGGCGCTCGTGCCGGCGCTGCAACTGCAACTGGCTTCACTGCTGCATTCACTGCTTGAACATGTGTTCACGCCTATTAAAGCAAGTACCGAGCAATATTTCACCCATGCTGCTGCCATACATAAAGTTCCTAATGCAAAAAGTATAATTGCTCCTACTGCTCCCAGACCCGGTTGCAGGCAGAATATGTTTACATAAAACGCTAACCCAATCATAACTCTAACAAAACTGTCGGTACTACCCATATTTTGCTTCATTGAAATCCTCCGGAATTTTATAATATTATGAGATCACTTAGCTCCATTATTAATTTTATTAATTTTTCATTGTTAAATTTTAATATATTTTGTAATGAAAATGAAGCCGATTTAACTCCCTTTATTGATGGTCAATTATGCTGAGAATTTATCCACAAGTAAAGGAAAATTTTATTATTGACACCAAAAAATACTCCTATTGGCTGTTTTTGTTGAGTATTATGAACAAAAAAAGTTAAAAAAAGAGGATTTTATGGCAAGAGTTCTATCAGGCATACAGCCTTCGGGATCGCTTCACATAGGTAATTATTTTGGAATGATGAAACAGATGATTAAACTCCAAAATAGCAGTGAACTTTTCTGTTTTATTGTAAACTATCACGCAATGACATCTCTTCATGATGGAGATGAGCTTAAAAAAAATACCATTGAGGCAGCCATAGATTTTCTTGCTCTCGGACTTGATCCGGATAAATCTATTTTCTGGATACAATCCGACGTGCCTGAGGTAACGGAATTGTCATGGATTTTATCATGCCATACATCCCTTGGACTGCTTGAGAGGAGTCACAGCTATAAGGATAAAATAGCGCGCGGATTAATCCCCAATACAGGTCTCTTTATCTATCCTGTACTTATGGCTGCGGATATACTCCTGTATGACGCAAACATTGTACCTGTCGGCAAGGACCAGAAACAGCACATTGAGATTACAAGGGATATTGCCGGAAGTTTTAATAATACCTATGGCGATATATTTGTTATGCCTGAGGGAGAAATATCTGAAGAGACTGCTGTAATTCCGGGTATTGACGGTCAAAAGATGTCAAAGAGTTATGGAAATACAATTAATATTTTCGATGACGAAAAGACCTTAAAGAAAAAAGTTATGAAGATTGTAACGGATTCAACGCCAATAGAGGACCCGAAGGATCCTGATAAATGCAATCTCTTTTCCATCTATAAATTCTTTGCCGCTGATAGTATGTTAAGTGATATGAAAGAAAGATACCTTAAAGGCGGAACAGGTTATGGGCAGGTAAAAAACGAACTTCTTGATCTATTAATAGAATACTTCAAACCATACAGGGAGAACCGTAAACAGTTTGAAAATGACCACGGAGAAGTACGCGCCATATTAAAAAAAGGCGCTGACAAAGCAAGATCGGTTGCGTCGATTACTTTAAAAAGAGTAAAGGAGGCGGTCGGAATAAACTATTGATTGACCATTGAATCCAATTTATCAATATACTCTGAAATGTGTAAAGGCAATTCGGCGCTAAATGATAACACCTCCCTGCTGATCGGATGTATGAATTTAAGATATGTAGATGCCAACAAGAGATATGGAACCTTATACTTTTCCCATTTCTTTGAATATATCTGATCTCCCACTATGGGATTACCCATAGCGGAAAGATGCACTCTAATCTGATGCGTCCTGCCTGTATGCAATATTATATTGAGCATAGTAAATACGCCCATATCCGTATGCCATATCCGAGATATTGTATATTCCGTAATTGCCTCACGCCCATCTTCATCAATGGTCATCTTTTGCCTGTATTTTTTATGCCGGGCTATTGGTCTGTTTATTAAGGCATGATCTTTAACAGGCTTGCCAATAACTATGGCTGCATAATGTTTCTCCACAGTTCTTGATGAAAACTGTTCAACAAGTGAAATATAAGCAGCATCCGACTTTGCTATTACCATCAATCCCGAAGTATCTCTATCAAGCCTGTGTACAATACCGGGTCTTAAGGGATCGCCTAATATTGAAAGTCTTTTAATATGGTAGAGAAGCCCGCTCACAAGCGTACTCCCATAATTCCCATGACCGGGATGTACTACAAGACCCGGCTGTTTTATTATTACGGCTATATCATCATCTTCATAAATAATATTAATCGGAATATTCTCTTCATGAGGAAGGAGCATATCATCTTCTTTTGTGACTATCTCTATCTCATCATCTGTTTTAACTTTATAGTTAGCTCTTGTCTCTGATCCGTTGACTGTAATATCGCCGCTTTTTATGAGCTTTTGTATTTGACTTCTGGAAATATCCGTTTCAAGAAGAATAGGGATAATTCGATCTATCCTTTCAAGATCAAATTCCGCTGGTACTGTTATTATATATTTCTCTCTTTTCATAAATTTTTGTAAAACTGTATATGTTGAGTAATTAGTTACACTATATACTTTTACAGTTCTTGACAATAATTTTATTATAAATAATAAGAGATTATTTGACGCATGATGGAATTTAAATAAAAATTGAAAAACAGAGTAATGGAAGTTTAAAAAATGATCAACAACGATAGTATAATAAAAAAAATGCACTCGTTTCTTCCATATCTGGCTACCTTTTATTATGTAGAAATTTTTTACTTAATGATTTTTTTGAACTTCCTCTATGGAAAAACCTTTGCTGTCACTATATGTATATCATTAACAGCGCTATTAACCTTTCACATACTATCACTTTTTAATAAAAAAAGCATCAATAGAAAAGTGCAGCTATATTTAATGGACTTCCACTTTGCATTTTCAGTTGCATACTTTTTTAACAGAATATTTACAGACAGCAATTTTACAGGAATAGATTCAATTATTACGCTATTTAGACTTATAGCTGCCTTAACGGAGATCATTACAATATTTGCCATATCCGACAATAAGATAACATACGAATAGCTGCTTTATATGGGCTGTTTATAAAAAAATTAAAGCATAATTATTGCAAAGCAGCTGATAAAATTAACACGATGAAAAATCCGATGAAAAATCAATGAAGAAAATTTTTTTCACATATTTTTGTTTCAAGTAACAAGTCAACTATATCCGAATCAATTTTATTATTATCAGCTTCTTCTTTTAATATACTTTTTACTTTATCAACCGGAACAGCATTTTTATAGGATCTATCATGCGCTGTCAGCGCGTCATAGATATCTGCTATTGCCATGATTCTTGACTGGATTAGAATGGAATCTTTACCCGCAAGCTTATCAGGGTATCCGGTACCATCAAGCTTTTCATGATGATACATTGCTATTTCAGGAATTCGTTTATACTCCGGAGGCCATGGTATCTGACGTACAAATTTATATGTCTCTATTACATGGCTCTCTATCTCATGGCGCTCATCATTATTGAGACTGCCTTTCTTGACTGCAAGGTTTACCTTATCATTTTCCGTTAAGATGTCCATCTCCTTGCCTGAGATATCCAAGCAGTGAAAATCTTCTATTTCATCTACAATCCTTTTTAAGATGTTCTCAGGCTCTGCATCGGTAACAGTAGGCTCATTCAACATAACGAGTTCATCTTTTATTGCTATAACTCTCTTTAACTTTGATTCTTTTTCTAAACGTAACTTATTGATCTCATCTTCACATGGGTTATTGCTGCTAATTGCTTTACGAAGAATTTCGATCTCTTTAAAAGAATATGTAAGTTCAATACAGCGATATAGATAATCAAATCTAAGCTTTAAATTCTCAAGGTCTTTAGGATAAAGTTTTTTTGACTTCTTAAAAATATTAACATCTATATATACCTTGCCAAAATCGTGAAGTAAGGCTGCAAACTCTAACTCCTTTATATCCTCCTCCGTAAAATGGAAATCTTTAAAATATCCTGAATTTGATTCATTAATAGCATAGGCTATCTCTTTACATATATTTGCTACACGAAAGGAGTGACCTGATGTTGCAGGGTCCCGCGATTCTATCGCTGTTACCGATGCTTTGACAAATTCTTCAAATTGCATCTCTATCTGATTTATAAGCCTGTTATTCTCAATAGAAATTGCCGCCTGTCCTGCTATTGCTTCGAGGAGCCTGTTATATCTTTTATCAAATGTAACAATATATTTATCAAAATCATCTAATAGCCTAAGTTTTATTTGAAAAGCCTCATTTTCATATTTTTTTAGTCCGGACTTATCCTCCTTACTGTTTAATAGCTGCATAACGCCAATTACCTGATCAAAGTGATTTCTCATAGGTACCACAAGCATCGATCTGCTTATATAACCATGCTGTTTATCAAAATCCTGATTAAAGGAATACGGCGCCGAATCGGGAAGTTTATAAGCGTCAGGAATATTAAGGACCTCACCGGTTATTGCAACATACCCGGCAATGGATTCTTTATTCATTTTCATGGTAAATTCTTCTAATGGAACATTTCGCGAAAATGTATGTGAAAATTTAAATCTTAAACGTTTGTTGCCGTTTTCATCCTCTTCAACAAGATATATACTGCCGGCATCTGCGCCTGTAATCTTTTTACTTAAATAAAGTATAAGGCGCAATAGTTTTCCCATATCTTTTTCGCCGGATAAAGATCTGCCTATATCAATAAGATCCTCCTGATCCCTCTGTGCGTCTTCAAGTTTGGCGGAATAGGTTATGTTCTTCTGTTCATATTGAATAAATTCTTGCAGTACTACGCGGGATTTTTTTATAGCAAAATTAAATTTTTTTTCAGCAACGCTCTTTGGGAGAATATCGCCTATATAATTTAAATTATCAAAACTATTGTAATCAATATTATCGTCTGATCCAATAATTATTAATTTATAATATAATACAGAGTGATCAACGCTTTTTAAATATTCATATATTTTTCCGTACATTTGAAAAGGAACAATGAATATTGCTAAAAGAAAATTCCCCGCAGCTTCGTGAAGAAGAGTGCCTACTGTCTTCTCAATATTATTGGTATATATGACTGGTAATTCCATATTAGAAAGATTAATATCACCTTTAAGCTCTTCAGTGATAATTATATGTTCAATAATATTTGCCATTTGGTAATGCATTGCAACTACTGCCTTAAATTAAATATAAATCAACTCTAAATTATATGTCAAGAATTTCAACTTTTTATTTATGGATAATAATTTCTTTCTAATGCTCTTTATTATCTCTCTTTTCAATGCTGCCGGTTTTGTTCTCTATGTTACATTTTCTTTTCCTGAAAAAATACCATATGCCTGCAATAGATATTCCGGAAATAATTACAAAGATTAATATTTTTGAAACGAGCCGCATCTTCCCCATAAAAGTCTCAAGTAAAAGACTAAAAGCATAACCGCCGTATGATACTAAAACAGCCCAAAGCACAGCGCCTATACCGTTCAATAACAAAAACCTTTTATAGCTAATATTTCCTGCGCCTAAAACCCAAGGCGTTGGATTACGAAGTCCATAAAAAAATCGGAAAATAATCATCCATAAATCTAAAAATCGAGCCGATTTGCTAAACAGGTAATCAGCCTTCTCTTTCCATTTAGGTTTCCGCTCAAGAATCTTAACTCCATAATACTTGCCTATAAAAAAGGCTAATTGATCGCCGGCATAGCTGCCGCAGAGAGCACTGAGCATTACAGTATATAAGTTAAGAAGTCCCTGCTGCGCAGCCATTCCTCCTAAAACTAAAATAGTTTCACCTTCAAGAAAAGTTCCTATTAAAATCGCCCAATATCCATAATCACGAATTAAAAATTCTAATGTTTCTAATGATGACATGTTAGGCAAACTCTGTATTTTAAGATATTATTCTGCAAATTTTCCACTCCCCATGACTTATTCGTTGATATATTCTTGTTTTTATAATTTAAAAATTCTATATCAAATTTGATATTCAATTATAAAATATAAGGCTGCAATTTATTGCTTTTACTGCTCGATTCAAAAAATTTTATATCTATTATCTATACAAGTACAGATATATTACTCTCTATGTCAATAGCTTACTCAATTTCTTTAATAAAAAAGTTAATCCGTTAACTCTTCAAGTATTCTACGCCTCTGCTCTACTATCTTATTTTTTAACGGCGAAAACTCAACGAGCAAGCTTCGATCCTTATACACATTAACCGTATATTCAATTCCAAAATGTTTTTCTAAATAGAACCATGTAAATGACTCTGCAAAATCCTCCCCCCATGAACTTGCCCCGTATATAGATGAAAACGGCGTGTTCAGTAAATCACTATACAGCTTTGGCGCATGAGAGCTATCGATTTTTTTATCGCCAAGCCCATAGAAAGAGATGTTATCCCTGTTTGGAAAATCATATTCTTTTACAGGTTTATGATAACTCTCCCAAACATTATCTATAAAAGGGCTGGTGTCGGAAGTTTTAAAAATAGTCAGCTGCGCATCGGTATATGGAGTTATATGCCTATGATAATCATATACATGGCTTATCTCATGTACTATTGTTTGTAAAAGCTGCAATTTATTCGGCTTGCATATTGACTTTACCGTAATACCCTTTGTTTCATTGAATATTGAATTGTCTCTAAAGTTAATCCAATCGCTCATAGAAACTTTTAAAATCTTAGGATTGAGAATTATAATGGAGTAGAGAGTCCCTTCACTATCAAACACATAGTCGCTCAGACCGCCGCCAATAAATTCATCAACAAAAAAAATTCCCAGCAGCTTTATATTCAGTACATTTTTAAATTCTTTTGGCAATTCCATTATACACTTCTTTATATTATCTTTATCACTTTTACTTACCTTGTAAGGTTTATATATATCTGTTTCATCTAATTCTTTTAGGGATTCGATTAAAAAATCCGGCGCATCAAATATTCGATCCTCTAATGGGACGTTTAGATTTTCTCCATAAGATTCAAATCTATATGCAGGATTTTCTCTGAATTTTTTTATAGTCTTCTGGCGCTCATTGCATGAAGCCAGACAGATGATTAACACCATTGGTATTAAATATCTTTTATACATATCTATTACCTTTTTAAATAAGATTATTATTATAGCTACAAGTCAAAGAGAATGGTATCCGCAGATTATTACAACAAATATTTCTACTAAAATAATTTTCTGGACAGACAAATATTATTTATTACAAAAAGGATTTATGGAAACTATACAGGCAAAGACAATTGTAACCAAGACAAAATCGCAAGTCTGGTTTGGCTCTGATTATAACATGAATATATACAGAGGCTGCTGCCACGGATGTATATATTGTGACAGCAGGAGTGAATGCTATCAGGTATCCGATTTTGAAAGAGTGAAAGCGAAAGAGAATGCCTTAGAAATTATAAACTCGGAACTTAAACGAAAAAAGAAAAAAGGAGTCATAGCCACAGGTTCAATGAGCGATCCCTATAATCCCTTTGAAAAGAGGAACGAACTAACACGAAACTCCCTTAAGATAGTAAATGAAAACAGATTCGGCATAGCCATAGCTACTAAGAGCAGCTTAGTTACCAGAGATACGGATATATTATCATCAATAAAAGAACATTCACCGGTTATTGTTAAGATAACGATAACAACTGCAGATAATGATCTATGTAAAAAGATTGAACCTCATGCTGCAGATTCTAAAGAGCGCTTTGCAGCGATAAAGTCTTTATCAGATACAGGTATATACTGCGGCATTTTGCTTATGCCGATTTTGCCGTTTATCAATGACAACAGATCAAATATTTTGGATATAGTACACAGAGCTTATGACAACGGCGCTAAGTTTATCTATGCTTTGTTTGGAGTTACATTAAGAGACATACAAAGGAAATACTTTTATGAAAGGTTGGACAATCTCTTTCCGAACCTAAAGCAAAAGTATATGAGCTGTTATGGTAACAGCTATAACTGTATATCTCCAAATGCAAAGGATTTATGGGATACTTTTAAATCGGAGTGTATAAACTTTGGTATAAGTTATAAAATGGATGATATTATTAAGAGCTATAAATCCGATTATCAAAACAGACAGTTGAGTCTGTTTTGATTTTTTTGGAAGTAATGCAATCCTGCATAAACGGGGACCACTCGAGAAAATATGCTCTGACCTCATTATCTCAAAAAACCAAATCTCCGTAAAATATTCTTGATTTTGCGGAGATTACCTGCTATATTATCCGCAACAAATGCGGAGATTAGCTGTGAAAAAATATATCTACGAACAGTCCGGGTATCCGGAATTTACATGGGATAATGGCGGAATTCTGAATATTTTAACCCGGGTTGCCGGGCGTCAAGGGGCGATGTTAGGTAAAATGCAGCAATTAGGTTTTGACATTCGGCAAGAGGCTATGTTGAGACTGTTGAATTTTTAATTTTTGATAAGATTTTCATCTCTATCTAATTTTTCTTAACCACTTTCAGTAAATTATTTTCGA
>JGI20171J29575_12612438_pt1 | contig 15844 bp, 12 predicted proteins | sample TergutNc150P4_FD_29575 | JGI IMG/M metagenome (IMG submission 29575)
ACGCCATTTTGAATCATTTCTTTTGCCAATAATAAACTGCGAGTGAGTCCGTCTATTCCTTTTTCTATACCTTGCTTTATACCTTTCTCTATACCTAGTTCTATTCCTTGCTGTAAACCTTCTTCTTTCGCGACTTCTATAGCCGTAGCGTAATCCCATTCACCAAATAGCATGTTCACTACCTCCGAACTATTTTCCTCTATATTTATTATAATAATTCTAACATGTTTCTGATTGATTTTCAATATCTTTTTAAAGGTGTTCCGGCACGTATAAATTTTCCGCCCTATTGCTAAATCATTTTTTTAATGTTAAAATAAAGTAAAGTAAAGGGTAGGGGTTTATTTCGATGTAATAACAAAGCATATAATATACCGCCGCTTGCGGAGGGAATAAGGGAGTAAAACAATATGACCGCGAAGGAAGAATTTGTACAGATTTATAATGATTGTATTTTGAGAAACGGGTCACGTGAGCTTTTAGAATGGATTTTAAAAACTGATTTTTTTGCGGCGCCGGCCAGCACCAAGTTTCATTGTGCTTTTGAAGGAGGATTAGTGGCTCATTCGGTCAGTGTTTTCAATACGTTGATGGAAAAACATTTTGACGAAGATAAAGATAACACTGAAAGCTTTGCTATTGCGGCGCTCCTGCATGATTTGTGTAAAGCACAATTTTATAAGCTCAGCATGAAAAACGTTAAAAACGAAGGGACAGGGAAATGGGAAAAACAGCCTTATTATTCTGTTGAAGATGTTTTTCCATATGGTCACGGGGAAAAATCGGTTTTTTTGATTGAACGTTTTATGCGTTTAAAAATAGAAGAAGCTATGGCGATCCGCTGGCATATGGGAGGGTTTGATGATAATCAAGGGTTTAGTATAAGCTTGGCGTATGAAAAATATCCGCTGGCGGTAAAACTGCATTTAGCAGATTTGGAATCTACATACTTGAAAGAAAAAGGTCTTAACAGATCTTGAGTGAAAGAAGAGACAAATAATGATATTTGATGAGGCTGAGAAACGTTCTGAAGAGCTGGCGGAGCTGCTGAATTATCATAACAATAGATATTATAATCTTGATGATCCTGAAATTTCAGATTATGAGTACGATAAATTGCTGAAAGAATTGGAAACAATCGAAGAAGCTTTTCCGCAGCTGGTTAAAAATGATTCACCTACACAGCTAATAGGCGGGAAAGCAGGCGGTAAATTTTCGCCGGTATCTCACGCAGTAGTTATGGAAAGCTTACACGATTCTTTTTCTCATGAAGATTTATACGCTTTTGATAACCGGGTCAAAGCGGTTGAACCGAGTCCATTGTATGTGGTAGAACCGAAGTTCGACGGACTTTCCGTCAGCTGTGAATATGAAAACGGTTTTTTTGTGCGGGGTTCTACACGGGGTGACGGTCTGGTAGGGGAAGACGTTACTGAAAACCTTGAAACAATTAAATCTTTGCCAAAAAGGTTAAAAAATACAGTGCCTTATTTAGAGGTGCGCGGTGAAGTTTATATGTCATCGGAAAGTTTTATTAAACTTATAGAATATCAGACTGAGAATGAGGAAAAGCTTTCAAAAAATCCCCGCAACGCGGCAGCGGGCGCGTTACGTCAGAAAGACAGCCGCGTTACAGCCCAAAGAGATTTAGATATTGTCGTATTTAATGTACAGCAGGTCGAGGGGACAGAGCTGAAGGGACATAAAGAAAGTTTAGATTTTTTAAAAGAGGCCGGGTTCCAGATTCCTCCATTTTATAACACGTTTTCAAATATGGCGGATGTTATTGAGGAAATAGAGCGAATTAACAGTGTGCGCGGAACATTGCCTTTTGCCATTGACGGTGCCGTGATAAAGGTTGACAGCTTTGAGGTCCGGGAAGCTTTGGGAAGAACATCAAAGTTTCCTAAATGGGCGGAAGCTTATAAGTATCCTCCCGAAGAAAAAGAAACAAGGCTTATTGATATTCAGGTGAATGTAGGCAGAACAGGCGCGTTGACTCCTACAGGTATTTTTGAGCCGGTTCTGATTTCCGGAACGACTGTCAGCAGGGCGGTTTTACACAATGAGGAGTTTATCAAAGAAAAAAATATCTGTATTGGCGATACGGTAATTTTAAGAAAAGCAGGCGATATCATTCCCGAAGTTGTTTGTGTAAAATCTCATGGTGGAGACGCTGAGGAATTTATTTGGCCGGAATATTGTCCTTCCTGCGGCTGTAAAGTAGTCAAACCGGAAGGAGAAGCGTCAATACGGTGCACGAATACAGAATGTCCGGCCCAGCTTATGAGGCATTTGATTCATTTCGTCAGCAGAGACGCCATGGACATTGACGGTATGGGTCCCGCTGTTTTAGAACAGCTGACTAAAAACGGATTGGTTAAATCTTTAGTGGATATATACCGTTTAAATGAAGAAGAGCTCGCGGGGTTAGAGCGGATGGGAGATAAATCGGCAAAGAATCTGATTAAAGCTATTGAAGATTCGAAATCAAGAGAAATTCACAGACTTATTTTCGCACTTGGTATCCGCCATATCGGAAAAAGGGCCGCACAGCTTCTTTGTGAACATTTTTTATCTGTTGAAGCGTTGTTCTCATCGTCAAAAGAGGAGATAAGCGTTATAGACGGGTTTGGTGAAGCTATGGCGGCAAGTGTCAGGGAATATTTTTCCCATCCTCAAACGGAAGCGCTTTTTTCAAAGCTTAAAGATCTTGGCGTAAAAATGGAACCTCTTAAAGGTTCAGAAAAAACGAAGTCAGAAAAACTTTTTTACGGCAAGACTTTTGTACTGACAGGCACACTTCCTACTTTAAAACGTTCGGAAGCAGCCAAAATTATAGAAGACAACGGGGGAAAAACAAGCGGTTCTGTTTCTAAAAAAACAGATTACGTTCTGGCAGGAGAGGATGCCGGAAGCAAACTGACAAAAGCCGGGACTTTGGGGATAAAAGTTATTTCAGAAAAAGAATTTTTAAAAATGACGGAAGGTGAAACAGGAGCATGAAGTTTGAAAGTTATAGAAAAGTTGATAACGCGGGAACAAAGCCCTCACACTTTCATGAGTGGGTTATAAAAGCTCCCGCGAAGCTTATTCCCAGGCCTGCCTTAGCGAGGTCAACGGTGCGCGGAACGGGCGGCAAATCATGTGCCAGGTGTGGGAGAGTTAGAAAATTCTTGATAGGGGTAATTGTTACGGTGATATTTATGAATATACCAATTTTATCAATGTTGGCAGCGGAAGAGAGAAATTATGCGGCAGAGGCTAAGGCGCTGGAGAAAAATATTTATACAAAAGAAGATCTGGGAGCTGTATATACTCCTTTATCTACAACCTTTAAAGTATGGTCGCCTACAGCGTCGTTGGTTAAACTGAAGGTTTATGCCACAGGAAGCGACAATGAAGAAGGAGCAAGAAAGCTTTCTGAAGATAGAATGGCTTACGATGAAAAAACAGGTGTCTGGTCTATTACGAAAAAAGGGGATCTTAAAAATCTGTACTACACGTATGTTATAGCGGATGAATTCGTTGCCGTTGAAACAGTAGATATTTACGCCAAAGCTGTGGGCGCCAACGGCAACCGTGCAATGGTAGTAGATCTGTCTGAAACAAACCCTGACGGATGGGATAAAGATAATCATGTGCTGCCAAACAGCCAAACGGACGCTATTATATGGGAAGTGCAGATAAAGGATTTTTCTTATTCCGTCAGCAGCGGTGTATCTGAACAAAATAGGGGAAAGTATCTTGCGTTTACAGAGACAGGTACTGTATTGAACGGTATTCCCGGGAATCCCTCTACTTGCGTGGATTATTTAAAACAGCTGGGTATTACTCACGTTCAGATTAACCCGTTTTATGATTTTGCTTCGGTAGACGAAACAGGCAGCAGTTATCAATATAATTGGGGATACGATCCTAAAAATTATAATGTTCCGGAAGGCAGCTTTTCTTCCGACCCTTATGATGGAAACGTGAGGATCAAAGAGTGTAAAGAAATGATTAAAGCGCTTCATGACGCGGGAATCGGAGTTGTTATGGATGTGGTTTATAATCATACTTTTGAAAGCGAAGAGTCCTGGTTTAATATTACTGTACCGAATTATTATTATAGGATCAACAAGGATGGTACCTGGTCTGAAGGCTCGGGATGCGGAAATGACACATCATCCGAAAGGTATATGTTCCGCAAATTTATGATTGATTCCGTGCTTTACTGGATCCGGGAATATCATGTTGACGGGTTCCGCTTTGATTTAATGGGATTACATGATGTGGAAACAATGAATGAAATTCGGTCGGCGATTGACAAATTGGAAAACGGTGAGAAGATTTTGATGTACGGTGAAGCATGGGACCTTAAAACTACCGCGGATCCGGGAACGGTCCTGGCTAATCAGAGCAATATGTCAAAGCTAAATGACAGAATCGCTGCTTTCAATGATACGATGCGTGACGCCTCAAAAGGAAGTGTTTTCCAGTTATCACAGAGCGGGTTCATTCAAAATGGCAATAAAACGGCAAATCTGAAAACCGGAATACTTGCGCAGTCGCCGCCATCTTCCGGATGGGCGAAATCGCCATCCCAAACAGTGACTTATGTTTCCTGTCATGATAACAATACGCTATACGATAAGCTTGCAGGCTCTGTATACGGGAATAATGCCGATTATAATGTAAGATATCAAGACCTGACAGATATGAACAAGCTGGCCGGTGCCATTGTATTTACTTCTCAGGGGATACCATTTATGCTTGCGGGTGAAGAAATGGCCAGAAGTAAAAACGGCGATAAAAACAGCTATCGTTCTTCCCCGGAAATTAATGCGATTGCTTGGGAAAACTTAAAGCTTTATAGTGACATAGCAGCTTACTATAAAGGATTAATAAAAATAAGAAAATCATTCGCGCCTTTTTCGGACAGCACAAATGCATCTGCGGAAAATATAAAATTTTTCGAAAACGCGGGAAAAGGTGTTGTGGGATACACTATTGAAAATGTTTTGTCTGACAATGGATGGCAGAAGGCAGCGGTAATATTTAACGGAAATCCGGATAAAGATGTAGAGGTTGATATTGAATATGATAAAGATGTATCAAACTGGGTAATTGTAGCTGATAATAAAATTGCCGGTATTTATAGTTTGGGCAGTATCAAGGGAGGAGAAAGCGTTTTAGTACCCAAAAGCAGTGCTTTGATACTTATAGATAAAGAAAGCTTTGAAAAAAGCAGTTTAACAGATGATGAAAAATTAGTAATTGCCGAATATTTTGATGAGAACAATCAGCGTGTAAATGCTGAAACGATTTCCGGCCGGTTTGGTGATGATTATATAGTTTCGACTAACAACAGTTTTCTTATGAAATACGATATAGTTTCCGCAAAAGGACAAACAGAAGGTGTTTTTACCGATGATGTTTCTTATGTTTCGTACAAATGCGAAAAGTATACGGGCAATTATTCAAAGGCAATTATAAGATTTATTGATACTAAAACAAATGAACCTATAGCGGAAGATATGACAATGACTAACCGTGTGGGGCAGCAGTACTTTACGCCGTATCTGCCGGTTTTTGAAAACTATAAGCTTGTACAAGAGGCATTACCTGAAAATATAGCCGGTAAGTTTACAGATTTAGATACTATAATTATATTTCGTTATGAGAAGGATGAAGCTTTTAAAGGAATAGGCACAGTCAATGTATTTTATGTGTCGCCTGACGGCAAGGTTATAGAAAAGAAAACCTTAACAGGATTGATAGGAGAAAGCTATACAGTAGATAAAAAAGCTTTTGAGGGGTTTACACCGGCTGAAACGGACTTTTCGGTCCCTTCTGTTTTCAGCAAAAACGAGATTAACATACTTATGAACTATTATGAAAAAGAGCCGGAAAAAAGCAGTTCAAAGCTGCCGGTGGTTATATCTGTTGTAGCGGGTACCGTTTTTGCTTTAGTTCTCTGCGGAATAATAATTTCTGTTTTCGCAAAGAAAAGAGCCATAAAAAAGGCAATGAATATGGAAAACGGGGAAGATAATTTGATGATTGATGAATCTGGCAATTGACGGGTTACAGCCGTATAATGTTCCTCAATAGGGGTTTTTGCAAAGGTATAATATTTGATATTTAGAGTAATAATATTAAAGGGCGCCTACGAAAACTGCCGCACCAGCGTGATACAAATTTGTTGGTGCTTTTGCACAAAAATTCTGGACGGTACTATTTGTATTAACGAGGATTTTTGTGAAAAATGACCAATTAAGATGTGTCGTGATGTTGTGGAAATGAGTTTCCATATAGGTGCCCATAGTAAAACAGCCTTTCTTTTGTCTCGCGAAAACGGGGCAAAAGAAAGGATGATAAATTTGAAAATTATAAAAAAAGCAGTGACACGGGCAGAAAAACCTGGTCTTTCACGTATTCTTGATGCGCAAAATCGGGCGGCTCATCCTGGGTCAATGTTGAAATTTAAAAAATTTGCGGGAATAATTGCAGCTTTTCTTCTTATACTTTCTTCATGTTTTATAGTGAACGCGCAGACGCAGACTTATACGGTTGTTCAGGGTGACAGTATGTGGAAAATCGCTGTAAAATATCAAATCGGGTTAAGTGAATTGGTTCAGGCAAATTCATCCATTAAGGATCCAACGTTAATTTATCCGGGTCAGAAAATTTATATCCCGAATATTGATGATGTTAAAGTATTGGAGACAGAAGTAGTCAGATTAGTGAATGCGGAAAGGGCAAAAGCAGGATTGCCATCGTTGGCGCAAAATTGGGAATTAAGCAGGGTTGCAAGATATAAGTCTCAGGATTTCATCGACAAAAATTATTTTGACCATAATTCTCCGACTTATGGTACGCCATTTCAAATGATGACGTCATTTAGTATAAGATATTCCGCAGCAGGTGAAAATATAGCGAAAGGACAAAATTCACCGTCAGCAGTAATGAATGCCTGGATGAATTCTCCCGGCCATAAATCTAATATTATGAGCTCTGCCTATAATCAAATCGGTGTTGGAGTAGCTAAAGACAGCAAAGGAAACTTATATTGGACGCAAATGTTTATTAAGGCTTACTAAAAATTTTACAGGCAAGAGCATATACGCCCCTGGTTTTATCCGGGAGCGTATTTTTGATATGGATTGACCCTACATGGTACTTTGTAAAAATTATCGTTTAAATTGCACAACAAAACAATGAGAATTTGCAATATTGAGATGTAGAATCGTTAAATTATTTGAGTTTAATGTTGATTTTTTGGTTATTATTTTGTATTGTTTTATTTAGGGTTAAAAGAATCTCCAGAAGCACCGGGAATATCTTCGACAGCCACTGCGGCATCTGTTTCTGCAGCCGCAGCCACACCCATACCAGCTATTATTCCAGCAACACATATTTTCACCTCCAATAATACCCGCAATTTCGTGTAATTAATTGGGTATACAACATTTTATGCAGAAAGGTTCAAGTTTGTCCGTACTTTGTTTTGTTTTCGCAGGTATATTTGTCTCTTTTTTTCTCATACTTTTTTCATATTTGGCGTAACTACCCACTCAGTCAATGCGCAAATTCAAACGGAGGTTCAAAATATTGAGAAAAACATTTGACGGTATGTATTATAAGCATCAGGGGAAAAATCGCATTATATCCTTTATTGCAGGAATTTTAATGGGTGATCATGCGTTTGTGCAGGTTATTACAAACAAGGATTCATATTATTTCAGTTATCCTATGTCTGCTTATCAGCATGGGGAGATAGTTAGTGACTTATCAATCTTTAATCGAAATAAAAAACAAGAAAAAGACATTGTAAGATTTCTGGGCTGTGGGTTTCCACACTTTAGAATAGGGGACAATACCTTTTCAAAAGATGGAATTAAAATTTGCATAGAAGAAAAGGGTGTTTCAATACATGGAGAAATAAAATACACTAAACTGACGCCGCTCCGGTATGACATTATGGGTCCTTTCAAATACTTGCCTATGCAGTGTAAGCACAAAATCTCAAGCTTGTACCACGAATTAGATGGGAGTTTGAATGTAGGCAAAGAAACTATTGATTTCAAAGGAGGCACCGGCTATATTGAGGGAGACTTTGGTACATCCTTTCCCGGAAACTATTTATGGATTCAGTGCAATGATTTTCCCGAAAAAGCTTGCATAGTGGCTTCGGTAGCGGACATTCCGTTTATTAGGCTGCATTTTCGCGGCTGCATCTGTATTGTATATATTCATGGCACCGAATACCGTCTGGCCACTTATCTGGGAGTTAAAATACTTCTTTATAATGAAAATCATATTGTTCTTAAACAAGGAAATCTCCGTTTGGAAATAGAAATTGATATTGGGACAGGGCATAAGCTGATAGCCCCGGAAAGAGGCAGGATGGTCAGAGAGATCCGCGAACGTGTTATGTGCGGCGCGCGGTTTAAGTTTATGAAGGACGGTAAAGTATTGTTTGAACAGCGCAGTGAAAAGGCAAGCTTTGAATATGTAACGGGTTAAAGATTTCCCTCCTTGATGAATCATAAAAGATTATCTTTTTCACTTTAGGGTACCTCCAAAAACTGCTTGCCGCGCTGGTGCGGCAAGCAGTTTTTGGAGATGCTCAAAATTTAATTTATATGCGCTTATTAACTTCAAGCAGAAAATCTTCTGTATTAACTTTCTTTTTGTTTTCCAGATTTGAAATCAAATATAAATCGCCTGTCATTATACCGTCTTCTATTGTTTGAAGAGTTGCTTTCGCAAGCTTGTTGGCAAAATCAACCAGGCCGGGCAAATTGTCAAGCTCTCCGCGTTTACACAAAGCGCCGGACCAGGCGAATAATGTGGCGACGGAATTAGTTGAAGTTTCTTCGCCTTTTAAATGCTTGTAATAATGGCGCTGAACAGTGCCGTGTGCGGCTTCATATTCGAAAATTCCGTCAGGGGAAACAAGTACACTTGTCATCATTGCCAGAGAACCATAAGCGGTGGCAATCATGTCACTCATTACATCGCCGTCATAATTTTTGCAGGCCCAGATAAAACCGCCGTCGCTGCGGATTACACGTGCCACAGCATCGTCAATTAATGTGTAAAAATAAGATATTCCTGATTTTTCAAATTTATCTTTGTATTCTGAATCGTAAATTTCTTGAAAAATATCTTTAAATGTATGGTCGTATTTTTTACTGATAGTATCTTTGGTAGAAAACCATACATCCTGTTTAGTGTCAAGGGCATAATTAAAACAGGATTTAGCGAAGGATGAAATGCTTTTGTTTAGGTTATGCATACCTTGAATAATACCGTCAGATACAAAATTGTGAATAAGCCCTTTCTCTATGGAACCGTCCGGGTTTATAACGTGAAGTTCGGCCTTGGAACCGGCCTTTACAACCATTTCAGTGTTCCTGTATACGTCGCCGTAAGCGTGACGGGCAATACAAATTGGTTTGATCCATGTAGGAATATACGGTGTAATTCCCTTGACAAGAATAGGGGCCCGGAAAACTGTTCCGTCTAAAGCCGCACGTATAGTACCGTTTGGAGATTTCCACATTTCTTTTAAATCATATTCGCCCATGCGGTCCGCATTTGGTGTGATGGTGGCGCATTTGACGGCAACACCGTATTTTTTTGTGGCTTCCGCGCTGTCTATAGTGACTTGATCATCTGTTTTATTTCTGTTCTCTAACCCTAAATCGTAATATTCACTTTTTAAGTTTATATACGGATAAATCAAAATATCTTTTATCATCTTCCAAATAATTCTGGTCATCTCGTCGCCGTCCATCTCTACAATGGGCGTTTTCATTTCTATTTTTGACATTATTTTACCTCTCAATTCTCAAATGTACAAAAGTCCGCCGGCTAAAATAATAGAACGCGTGCGGTCGGTTAATTCACACTTTGCGTGAATTATAGTGCCGATGGTAATGTTTTTAATTATTATATCTTGTTTTCCTTCTGCGATACATTGTCTTATATTTGGCAGGAACAGCTCATCGCCAAGTGAAACAGCGTCGTAATCACTTTCATCCGCAAATGTTAACGGTAAAATGCCGGCATTAATTAAGTTGCTTCTGTGAATACGCGCAAAGCTTTTTACGAGTACCGCCTTTACCCCCAAATATAAAGGCGCCAGTGCGGCATGTTCCCTTGAGGAACCCTGGCCGTAATTTATACCGCCAATTACAATGCTTTGGCCAAGAGCTTTGGCGCGTTTAGGAAATTCTTTGTCACATACGGTAAAACAATATTCCGAAATCGCCGGGATATTTGAACGCAGCGGCAATATTTTAGCTCCGGCAGGCATGATGTGATCCGTTGTAATATTGTCGCCGACCTTTAACGAGCATTTGGCGGATATATTTTCTTCAAGAGGGGCGGATGCCGGAAACGGTTTGATGTTTGGTCCCCGTAAAATTTCAATTGAATCCATTTCAGATTCCGAAGCCGGAGGGATAATCATATTGTCATTAATAAGGAAATTTTCCGGAAGGCTGACAACAATTTCATCACCTAAGATTTCAGGGTCCGTAAATACACCGTATATAGCTGACACCGCGGCTGTTTCCGGAGATACAAGATAAATTTGTCCGTCGGCTGTTCCGCTGCGCCCTTCAAAGTTCCGGTTGAATGTCCGGAGTGAAATACCGCCGCTGTTTGGTGACTGGCCCATTCCTATACATGGGCCGCAAGCGCATTCTAAAATGCGGGCGCCGGCTTCAATTAAGTCGCCTAAAGCAGAGTTTTTGGCAAGCATATTGTAAACCTGTTTGCTTCCAGGTGCTATAGACAGCGACACATCGGGATGAACTGTCTTGCCCTTTAGTATAGCGGCAACCCTCATCAAGTCAAGATAACTGGAATTGGTACATGAACCTATACAAACCTGGTCAACCTTTTGAGGACCGATTTCCTTTATGGTTTTTACGTTGTCGGGACTGTGCGGACAGGCTGACATGGATTTTAGCGTACTTAAATCTATTTCATATGTTTCATCATAAAAAGCATTTTCATCCGCTTCTAAAGGGATGTAATCCTCTTCACGCCCCTGTGCTTTTAAGAAACTTCTTGTTATTTCGTCGGAAGGGAATATAGAGGCAGTGGCACCCAGCTCGGCGCCCATATTTGTAATAGTGGCGCGTTCGGGAACAGACAAGCTTTTGATTCCGTCACCGGAATATTCAATAATTTTGCCGACACCGCCTTTCACAGTTAATATTCTGAGTACTTCTAAAATAATATCTTTTGCCGAAACCCAGGGATTTAGCTTATTTATTAAATTAATCCGAAGGATTTTAGGCATAGTAATATAATACGCGCCGCCGCCCATTGCGACAGCTACATCGAGTCCTCCCGCACCCATAGCAAGCATACCGAGTCCGCCGCCGGTAGGTGTGTGGCTGTCGGAACCTATTAAAGTTTTCCCGGGTTTGCCGAAACGTTCAAGATGAACCTGATGGCAAATCCCATTGCCGGGCCGTGAAAAATATATTCCGTGTTTTTTGCATATAGACTGAATAAACCGATGGTCATCCGCGTTTTCGAATCCGGTCTGCAGTGTGTTGTGATCAATATAAGCGACACTTTTTTCTGTTTTAACACGCGGGACACCCATTGCTTCAAACTCTAAATATGCCATGGTACCCGTTGCGTCTTGAGTGAGCGTCTGATCAATTTTCAGTCCGATATCTGATCCGGCAGACATGGTGCCTGACATCAGATGTGATTTAATAATTTTTTGCGCTATTGTATAAGCCATAAAGTAAATGCCTCCTATTCGCTGCATAGTAATTCAATTGGATATCCGATAAATAAGCCGCTTTCAATGACACCGGTAATACTTTTAATATCTTTTTCCAGTGTATCATTAATATTTTCAAATTTTACATCTAAAATATAATTTCCGTGTTCTGTAATTACAGGACCGTCTTTGGATTTTGCGAGACGGAGATCAATAGTTTTGGCTCCCAATTCAAACAAAGATTTTCGCGCATATACAAGGGATTTAGGCGTTGTTTCAACGGGAACAGGAAACTTGCTTCCGAGTTTGTCTACAAATTTTGAAGAATCAACAAGTATGTAACTTTTGCCGCTGCAATTTATAACGAGCTTTTCGTTAAACATCGCGCCGCCGCGCCCCTTTATTAAATTGTTGTTTTTGTCAGCCTCGTCGGCGCCGTCAAAGGCCCAGTCAGGACATACGTCATTTAAAGACGCCTTTTTAATGTCTAAAAAATCGCATTGCAATTCTATTTCATAAGAGGTAGGTACGGCTAAGATATGCAAATGTTCTTCGAGAACTCGTTTTGCAATTTCCAAAACCGCTAAAAAAGAGGTTGAACCTGAACCAAACCCGATTACATCTCCGTCTTTGGCCATTTGCGCAACCTTTTTCGCTACAGATAATTTTTCGTAGTAGTTGTTTATATTTGAACACCATGTAATATCCTGTTTAAAAGCATTGTTCCATTTCATTATTCATTTCTCCTTTTAAAGAAACAGAAAGATATGTCTTTCCAATTGACGATTGTATAGGTTCTGTCTGTTTTATAATTAGTTGATTGTAAAGTTCAAATGAGTTTGGCGCAATTACATATTGCCGGTTTATAAGATCCGTTAAAGAAAAAGAAATTCCATAAAGCATTGCGTCTTCTAAATTTATATTGGCTTTTTTTCGAATTATATCTGCGTCTTTGTAATCGCGCTCCCGGCTTGTAAAGTCGGCAACAAAAATAATTTTTTCTAAAACAGACATATTTTTGCGTCCGGTAGTGTGATATTTTACTGCATTTAAGATATCTTGATCATTGATATGCAGCGCGGACTGTATGTAGGCGCTGCCTGAAAGGGCATGCCATAATTTTACTGTTGCATTTTCAGCGGAGTTTAAAATAACATTATTTTCTTTGAAGATTTTTAAATGGGTTTCAACATCTGCTTCTTTTGTAATGTCATGCAGAAGTCCTGCGATTTCAGCTTTTTTTATTAACTCTGAAAGTTTATTGTCACCTCCGTATTTGGCAGCTAACCGGACGGCTTCGCTGCATACGTTTAGACTGTGTATGTAACGCTTTTTGCTCATTTTTTTCTTAATTATATTTTTGCATTCCTCAGCCGTCATTATATCACTCCTAAAGATACTTGTAGCTGCTATAAAATCAAAAGCACATTTTGAAATCAACTATGGAATTAACTTGTTTAGTGACTTAAGGATTGATAACACCAATAAAAAACAAGTTAATGTTAAAGAAAATATCGAATAGCAACTTTCCTTGTTGCTATAACTTAAGTAAGTTTTCACAATTTCTCTGTAAGAGAATTGCGTGCACCTCAGGTGCTTTAGTGACTTAAGGATTGATAACACCAATAAAAAACAAGCTAATGTTAAAGAAAATATCGCATAGATATGCGCCCCTTTTAAAATAGACCATTTTCAATTATATAGCTGTAAACCTTTGGATTTATATAATTACATACATTTTTATTATTAGTTGATATCATTTTACGTATTTTCGTAGATGAAAGCGGTATATAAAAATCTTCTAAAATTTTAAATTCCGCACCGGATTTTTGAATTTTTTTTGCGAAATCAAACAGCTCTTTATAATGTGTTTTATTTCGCGGAGCAGTAATCAGTTTGGCTGTCTGAAAAATCAAAAGGGGATTTTTCCATTCCATAAGCGTTATAAACATATCCGCCCCAAGGATTAAGTGCAGCGCAGAATCCGGATATAAGAGCTTTAAAGCCTTTAAAGTATCTATAGTATAGCTTGGACCTTTGCGTTTTATTTCAATATCGGAAACAGTGAGACCGTTAAAACCTTCACAGGCAAGGCGGCACATTTCAAGCCGATGGAAGCTTTCCGCCATATGTTTATTGGATTTATGGGGAGGTATAAAGGTTGGAATTAAAATAACCTTATCTAAACCGGCAGCGACTCTAGCTGTTTCGGCCAATTGTATATGGCCGTTGTGAATTGGATTAAAGCTGCCTCCGAACATAGCTAATTGTTTCATGAATTATTAACAGTTAAATTGTCTCCTATATAACTCAACAATTTTTTCCTGAATTCATGGAGTGCCTTTCCGCGGTGGCTTACCGAGTCTTTTTCATCGGCACTCATTTCCGCAAAAGAACGGTTGGTATTATCATATAAAAATATAGGGTCGTATCCGAACCCGCCGCTTCCCAGCTGCTTTTTCGCAATATAACCATAACAGGTTTGTATTGTTTCAATTCTGTCACCATTGGGAAAAACACAGCAAATAGCACATTCAAAATGAGCCGTGCGGTCTTTTTGTGGGATATTACACATTTCATTAAGAAGCTTTTGAGTTTTTTCTTCTGCGGAGGAGGTTTTTCCTCCATATCTGGCGGAAAAAATACCGGGAGCTCCGTTTAAAGCGTCAACACAAAGACCGGAATCGTCGGCAATAGCCGCCATACCGGTTTTCCTGCAGGCGGCATTAGCTTTTAAAAAGGCGTTTTCTAAAAAAGTAGAACCGGTTTCCTCTACATCATCTAAAGTTATACCGCATTCCAGCGCGCTTTGAGCTGAAATATCAAGGGATTTTAGTATTCTTTTAAATTCGTTTAGTTTTTTCTCGTTATTTGTAGCAATTAAAATTTTCACACTCTTTCTCCTGCCGAAAAAAGCGCCCGGGCGAATTCATCCGCGTTAAACGGCTGAAGGTCGTCTAATTGTTCTCCCACACCCACCAGTTTTACAGGGATATCTAAGGTATTTTTTATAGCTAAAACAACTCCGCCTTTAGATGTTCCGTCTAATTTAGTAAGGACGATACCGGTGATTCCTGTAGCGTTTTTGAATTGTTCGGCTTGGTTAATGGCGTTTTGTCCGGTGGAAGCGTCTAAAACAAGAAGTATTTCCTTATCCGCGTCCGGAAGCTCCCTGTCTATTATGCGGTTGATTTTAGAGAGCTCGTCCATCAGATGTTTTTTGTTGTGCAAACGCCCTGCGGTATCACAAATAATAACGTCAGTGCCGTGGGCTTTTGCGGAAGATATAGCGTCGAAAACAACTGCTGCGGGGTCTGAACCCTGGTTTTGTTTTATTAAATTCACATTGCTCCGCTCCGCCCATATCTGAAGCTGTTCAATAGCAGCCGCACGGAATGTATCTGCCGCGGCTAAAAGCACTTTTTTACCTTCCTGATTCAAAAGATAAGCCAGTTTTCCTATTGTGGTGGTTTTGCCAACGCCGTTTACACCAATTATTAAAATAATAGACGGCGAAGTAGAAATTTGCAGCGTTTCACCGCCTTTTAAAATATTTGCAATAATCTTTTCTAAAAGGTTATGAATTTCACTGGGGTTGGTAATTCCGTTGTTTTTAACTTCTGAACGAAGCTGTTTTGTGATTTCTTCTGATGTGGCGACACCCACATCTCCCATAATCAGCAGTTCCTCTAATTCTTCAAAAAGACTGTCGTCGATTTTACTGAATCTTTTGAGCATGGAATCAATTTGACCTACAACAGAGTCACGCGTTTTTTTCAGGCCTTCTTTTATTTTATTAAACAATCCCACGGCGTTATATCTCCTTAGTGACTTAAGAATTGATAACAGCAATAAAAAACAAGATAATGTTCTAAAGAAAGTATCAAATAGCTGCTTTCATTGCTGCTGTAACTTAAGTTAGTTTTTACAGTTTTTCGGTAAGAAAAATGCGTGCACCTCAGGTGCTTTAGTGACTTAAGAATTGATAACAGCAATAAAAAACAAGTTAATGTTAAGAAAATATCGAATAGCTGCTTTCCTTGCTGCTGTAACTTAAGTAAGTTTTCAAAATTTCTCTGTAAGAAAATTGCGTGCACCTCA
>JGI20171J29575_12612437_pt1 | contig 15779 bp, 10 predicted proteins | sample TergutNc150P4_FD_29575 | JGI IMG/M metagenome (IMG submission 29575)
CACGGTGCAGAAGGTGGACTCCTACAGGGTGACGTTCGACCTCATGGGGACGGACCCCGTGGCCCGGGCGGGGATATACATCCCGCCGGTGACCCAGACCGTCTGCGATTTGACAGTCAAGGTCGACCGGGTGTTCTCCGGCACGGCCTTCAAGGCCGGCGACACCTACCTGCTGTCAGAGGACATGGGGATGACCTCGGCCGACATCGGGGAGCGCTCCGCCTACTACAACATCAGCGACTTCGCCAGTGCCCTAGCGTTTTACCAGAGGAAGTACCCGATGGTTCCCTATAAGGCATTTGCGGGGCAGGTCGTCCCGGGGAAGGTTGACTCAACAAGCTACTTCGACCCTGACCGCCTGCCAGCAAACAAACAGAAGCTCGAAAAGCCCCAAGAGCAGAGCGGCTCAAATCCACCTGATCGCCCACGAAATCGGCCACGTAATCGGTCTTGACGATGTCTATCATCGTTTTAGCGATCCAGCGGGCGTATTTTTTGACACCCCCGACGCTTTTATGGGAACCGGCCAAGGTCGGTTAGACCACATCGGCCAGCCCGACATCAACGGCATCAACATCATCCGCGGCGATCCATGGTTGAGAACTACCCGTGGTGAAAGGTACTGGGGCTGGCCGGGAGTTTTCTACACCGACGGCTGGCGGATGACCTACAAGAACGAATGGTGCTTCTTCGCCCCCGACAGCTTCCGAACCAAAAGCGAGCAGGTGGCGCTCCGTGCCGGCTACCGACACTTGGATGTTCAGTCCGGCGGTCACCAACTATGGGCTTTGCATGTCCGTGCCATCGGGCAATATGACCAACGGTACGGTGCTCATTCTGTGGGACAACTACGGTGGCACCGACCAGAAGTGGAAGGTGCTGGATAAGTGGCAGTAGGCTAACTGCCGCGTATGCGGCACCAGCGAGTTCCTGCCTCTCTTGTCTTGACCTCATGCCACCCCATTCTGGTTGCGTGACCAGCATTTTCAAAAAACAATCAAATTTGCTTATAGCTTTTTTAAGAAAGCCCGGAAACCTTTTTAAGATCCATCGTCGATACTGTTCTCCTGACAACGAGAGGAGCAGGAACAATGTTTCGTCATTTGGATGAACCAAGAAGCCCGAGGGCCTATGCCAACGGCCTACCGTCTCAGCTGTCGTTGGGAAAAACGCGACGGCAAAGAACCATCCTGGTCTTTATAGGACTGGCGATTCTGGCCTTTTTGGCGGCTTGGTTCCTGACGGCAGGCAGTGAAACCGGCTCGGGTGTCATGTTGGCCGAAGGCGCGACCGCGCAGGACTCTGCTCACCCTGGGGAGGGTGCTGGCAACATGGGTCAGGACTCTGCGGCAGCCGCAACAGCTGCTGGCTCCAGCGAGGCGCCCCCTGCTCCCTCGGAGTCAGTTTCAGCTTCAGCTCCGGCCACACACATAGCAGTCTATATATCAGGTGCGGTGGCCAAGCCGGGTGTTGTCGAACTGCCTGCGAATGCCAGGTTGATCGATGCGGTCACGCTCTGTGGCGGGCTGGCCAAGGATGCTGTCCCGGAATATGTGAACCTTGCCGGCCTATTGGTTGATGGCGGCCATGTTCACATTCCCAGCCGGGCTGACCTAAAGTCGCCCGAACAACGGCAGCTGCTCAGCTCCCAAGGGCTGTTGGCCGCCGCGCCTGTCGCAAACGACTCAGCAGCGGCGGTGAACACAGCCGCAGCCGTCACTGCCAGTTCAGGTAGTGGCTCCAACACTAGCTCAAGCTTAGGTTCCAAGCCGACAATCCCCACCTTCCCGCTGAACATCAACAATGCGGATGCCCAAGCGCTAGAACAGGTTCCCGGTATCGGCCCGGTCACTGCCAAGCGGATCATCGACTACCGCAGCCAGCACGGGTCATTCAAGAAGCTAGAAGACTTGAAGAAGGTCTCAGGCATCGGCGACAAGCGCTATAAGGACATGCAGTCCTATCTGAGCTGCAGGTAGAGCGTACCAGGACTTTCCGGGCGATGCAACAAGGTGGACCAGGCGGCCAGGCAGGCAGGGGGCAAAACGATGTTGGCCATGGTGAGCCTGATGCATGGGCGCCGCGACCGATGCTGCCGGTGCTTTTGCCGTCACTGGCTACAGTTTGGTTGGGACTCGTACTGGCCGAGAAATACTGCTGGCTCTGTGTCTCAGGCGACACTGGAAAAATCCCGCTGATCCACCTACAGCCGTTGCCGGGGATAGCGTTGTCGGCGGTGCTGGCCGTGATTGCCTTGACGGTTATGGTCAAACGGCCACGCCCCTTGGCACGGGGCATCGCCTTGGCAACAGTCGGCTTTTGCTTGGCGGCCTGTGTCGGTTTGATGTGGTGGTCGCAGTTGGCTGTCCAGTCGAGGTTGTTGGGGCTTGAACTGGACATCAGCCAAGCCCGAGTGCTCAGCGACCCGGAAACCGCCGGCTTCGGCAGCCGGGGCATCGTCGAGGCAAGGCTGCCAGAAGGTGACTCCCAGCGGCTGCGGGTCTTTTGGCCAGATGCCAGTGAACCTCCCCGCTATGGCGCGACCGTAGCGTTTTCGGGTCAGGCCGTAGCTCTAAAACATGACCAAGAGTTCCTTTTCCAGCAAGGTGTTGCGGCATCTTGCAAGGCTCTGGATATTGGGGCACCGGTGTTTGCCGCTGACCCCTTCGGGGCGATAGCCGCCTTCCGCGAGAACAACCGCCAGGTCTTGGCCGCCAGCAGCGCAGCGGATGCTAGCAGCGCTGCCGACAGCAACAGCGGCGGTGCCAGCGTCGCGATGAGCGGCAGCGGTGCTGCTGCCCACTCTGCTGCTGCTGGTGCCGAGGCCACCGCCAAAGATGCCAGCCTGCTGTTGCGGGGAGTGCTGCTGGGGGAGAACAGCGGCCTTTATGACAGCGCCGTCGGCCAGGACTTCCGGACGACCGGCCTAGCGCACTTGATAGCCGTCTCGGGGTCGCACCTAGTGGTTATCGCCGCCATGTTCTCTTGGCTGTTGCGGCGCTTGCAGGTGTCCAGCCGCTTGGAGCTGGTCTTGCTTCTTGCCCTGTTGATGGCCTATGTTCTGCTCACGGCGGTGCAGCCCTCAGCCTTGCGGGCGACCATCATGACAGCGGTGCTGCAGGTCTCCCGTTTTGTTGGTCGTCGCGCCCATGCTCCCTCGGCCTTGGCCTTCGCGGCCATTGTCATGCTCATCGGCTACCCGCCGACGGCCTTCTCCCTCGGTTTTTGGCTATCCGTGTCGGCGGTGTTTGGTATTTGCCTGTTTCTGCCTTGGGTTCGGGTTTGGCTGGAGGCGCTTTGGCAGTGCCTGTCGCGGCACCGGCCAACTCCCGGGCATCAGGGGAGAGGTCAGATACATGGCTTGGCCGTCGATTCCGTGGCCTTGACGCTCACTGCCCAGCTGGCCACCCTGCCTTTGACCTTGCCGGTGTTCGCACAGCTGCCCCTGATGTCGCTGCCGGCCAACTTGGCCTGCACGCCGCTGATCACTTTGATGTTGCTGATCGGCATGCCGTCACTGGTTGTTGGCCAGTTGCTGCCGCCTTTGCAGGTCGTGCTGGCCAAGTTGCTGACCATCGTCTCCCAGTTGGCTGTTGGTTTGGCCGGGTTGCTGGCCGCACTGCCGTGGTCGAGCTGCCCGGTCAACCTGCCGTTTTTGCCCGTTGTTTTGGCGGCGCTGCTGTTAGCGGCGCTGGTCTTTTACTTCTGGCCACAGCCCAGCCGCCGCCGCTTGGCCGCTGTCGGCGGCCTCGGCCTCATTTTGGCCTTGGTCGTCGGCTGCTGCTCGTTTCTGCCGAGGCCGCCGGAGCTGGTGGTGATGGATGTCGGCCAAGGGGATGCCCTGCTCATCAAAGAGGGGCGAAGCCACTTGCTGATCGATACTGGCCCAAAGAATACGGCTCTGCTGAAAGCCTTGGCTCGCAATGGGGTAAACGACTTGGATGCCGTGGCCTTGACCCATTTGGACAGTGACCATTGCGGGGCGTTGAGTGCGCTGCAAGGCAGTCTGCGGCCAAGCCAAGCCTATTTCTCCGCTGGCTTGCCCCAGGCCCAACAAACAAGCAAGGGCATCCAGGATGCCCAACGCCTCTTGGGCGGCTGCCAACCGGTTGGCTTGAGGCGCGGTGACAAACTGATAATCGGGCCGACTTTGAGCCTTGAGGTGCTGTTGCCGGTTGCCGCCGTCCAAACTGGCGGCAATGAGGATTCCCTAGTCGCGGCGTTATGCTACGATGCCGACGGCGACGGCCAAGCCGAGCAGCGTGTCTTGCTCTGTGGAGATGCCGAGGCCGCGGACTTGGCGGCTATAGGAGCGCCGCCCACAGGCGGCTTTGCGGCCATCAAGATCGGTCATCACGGCAGCCGGGATGCGGTCAGCAGCGAAGAGCTGATGTCTTGGGACTCAAGCTGGGCGTTCATCAGCGTTGGCGCGAACAATCCCTACGGGCATCCAACTGCCGATACCATGGAGGTGCTGCAGGAGGCCGGGCTAGATGTTTTGCGCACTGACCAGATCGGCGATATTCATGTTCGCTTCAGTCCGGATGGTTTGGGCGTTGACTGTGATACCATGGGAAAAGCCCTCAGCAACCTATAGACAGAGGGTGATTGGGCGGCCATGTGGATGTCAAGGCGGGTTAGGATGCTTGCCCCCGTGTTTCCAGCCGCATAGCCGACGGCGAAGGAAAGGTGAGCAAAGGCACAAGATGGCCAAGGAGGCAGCTAAGCAAGAGGCAGCATTGCTCAATGCCTATCTCTTCAACGGCGACGACGACCTGAAGCGCGAGGTGCTGGCCGAGCGCCTGACGGCACGCATCGCGGCAACCGACGAGACGGGGATGAACGTCCAAGTCTTCTCGGCAGAGAGGCTTCGTGACCCGGAGCAGCTGCTGGATGCCCTGAATACCCTGGTTTTCGGCGCATCACAGCGCTTGGTGTTGGTCAAAGATGCCGAGAAGCTGACCAAGGAGGTCTCCGAGCGGGTGGTTGAGTACCTGAAGTCGCCTAATCCCAGCACGGTGCTCGCTCTCTCGGCGAGCAAGATAGCTGCCAATACCCGCCTCTATAAGGCATTTCAGTCCTATAACCGCAGCTCGATCATCGACGCTGCCAGCGTTAAGCGCTCCGAGCTGCCTCATCTGGTGCGGCAGATGGCGGTGCAGAATGGTATGCAGATATCTGCTGATGCCGCCCGGTCACTGATTGAGCGAGTTGGCATCTCCACCGTCACTCTGAACAACGCCATCGAGAAGCTGGCCAGCTGGGCGCGGGGCGCTGGCAAGCAAGAGCTGTCTGCCAGGGACATTGCCGCCAATGTCATGTCAATCAACGAGCCGAAGCCTTGGGAGCTGGGTGCCGCCTTGGCTCGCCGTGACGGGGCGCTCTGTTTGCGCATGGTGTCTCAAATGACATCGCAGACCCCTCTGGGAATCTTCCTCTCCTGCCTGACCAAGCTGCGGGAGATAGTATCGGTGCAGGCCCTGCAAGCCCGGGGCATCCAGGGCAACGAGGCCATCGCCGCCGAGCTGGGCAAACAGGCATGGATGCTGCGGGAGACAATCGCTGCGGCCAGCAGCTTCAGCCCAGGGGAGCTGATACACACCTTGAAGGAGGCTCCCCAAGTGGAGGCTCGCTTCAAGTCTGGGGCAGACGCCGACCAAGAGCTGGCGCTTTGGATCGTCGCAGTCTGCAACAAGGGTCAAATCCAGCGCCAACGCTGACCAGTGCGCGAAGCACGGTTACTGGATGACACCTATGAGTTCTTTGAAAACGTAGCAAGGGCAATCGAAAACGCACGGTGTTTAGTGGGCAGTACTGTCGGCAGGATTATGTGTGTGGCCTATTATCACAAATCACCAAATCAAAATACCACAAAAGCTCGCTTTGTCAATTGCCTTTTTGATAGGTGGTTGTTTGATGGGGGGGGCTGCAGAACGCTCAATGGCTCCCCAGATGGCCGTATGGCAATATTCGAGGACAGCCGCTGTGACTGGCGTTGCCGCATCGCCTATAATTCGAGACGTGAAAAACTGTGCCCCTCATAGCTATGACGTGATTGTGGTTGGTGCCGGGCCGGCCGGGGTGATGGCCGCGCTGGCTGCCAGTGCTGCTGGCTGCCGGGTGCTGATTGTGGAGAAGAAGCCGCGGGTTGGCGGCAATATTATGGCTAGCGGCAATGGCCGTTGTAATCTTTCCAATACCGGTATTGATGCTGCTGCTGTGCCAGACTGCGAGCAACATAGTCCGCGCTTGTCCTTGCCGGCTATGCAAAAGATTGCGAGGCAGGCCCGCAATGACGGTGCTCCGGGCATTCGGGCCGCCGCCACCGACACATTTTCCTGTTATCATAACGCGCAGTTTGCGGCTTCGGTGCTTGGCCGTTTTGACTGGCCATGGCTCTGGCGGCTTTTCTCCAGCTGGGGTCTGGCTTGCGTTGCTGATGACGGTTGGGTTTTTCCGGCCAGCCGCTTTGCTGGCAGCGTGCTGGACGTGCTGCTTCGACAACTGCAACAACAGCAGGTAGATCTGCTATTAGACACTGAGGCGACGGCACTGCACACCAGTGTGCCACAAAATGACAGTGTGGCATCAGCAGTGGCAGACGCGGATGCCGCCAGCTTTGTGCTTCAAACTAGCTCCGGAGACGAGCTTCATGCCGCCAAGGCAATCGTGGCCAGCGGTTCGGCGGCATTCATCTCAAGCTTGCAGCCGCTGCTCGGAGTGCCGCTGCGGCCCATGCTGCCGATTCTCGGCCCTTTGCATACCAACACGGAGCCGCTGCGCGGCTTGGACGGCCTGCGGGTGCGCTGCCGGGTGCGGGTCATGGCCGCATCGTCAAGCAAGGCCCGTCATTGCGGGCTTGACCCGCAATCTTTTATGTCACCGACGGCGGTGAATGTGCGTCATATTGCCTCGCAATCTGACGCAACTGTACTGGCCACTCCTTCCCCGTCTGCCGCTCCCTTGCTGCTGTTCGATGAGCCTGGCGAGCTGCTGTTTCGCAGCTTTGGCCTTTCTGGGGTAGTCGTCTTCAATGCCAGCCGTCAGACCCGTCCGGGTGACATTGTCTCCTTGGATTTTTCCGAGAACTTTGCTAGCCTCTTAGGGAAATGCCGATCAATGCCCAATTTTGATGTTGCGGCCGCCGAGCCGCAGCCTTCCTCCTGTTCAGTAGGCCAAAAGATTGCCGGTCAAGCCGGCAATGACGGGGTTTTGGCATCGGTCGGCACTTCCCCAGCAGACCAGCGGTTCACGGGTCAAGCTGTTTTGGCAATAGGCCGCTCCGAGCTGTCTGAGCTGGCCGAGATGCTGCACCAACGCGCCCGCCAGTATGCCGACCAGCCACTTTCCACCCTGTTAGACGGCTGTTTGCGTCGCCCTTTGGCGCTGGCTTTGCTGAGGGCCGCCGGGCTTGACCATCAAAGCCTCGGGCAAAGCCTGAGCAGTGATGGCTTGCAGCGTTTGGCCTTGGCGATCGGCGATTTCCGTTTGACCGTTCGTGGTGCGCCCCCGTCCCAACAGGCACAGGTGATGCGTGGCGGTCTGCCGGTTGCTGCCTTCTTCCCTGAAACGCTGGCGGCGCGCCGTTGCCCCGGTCTTTTTGCAGCTGGCGAATGTCTGGATGTCGATGGCCCCTGTGGCGGCTATAATCTGCATTGGGCTTGGGCCTCCGGTTGGTTGGCTGGCGGCGCGGCGGCCAAGCTGGCGGGAGTCGCGGCGGCCAAAAATGGCATCCAGCCGTCCACACCCGGCAAGCGGATTGACTGATCCAAAGGGGTTTCTACTGCCTACTGCCGACTAGCTGCTACCGACTACCGTATGCAACCGCCTGCACTTGATGTGTGGGTACCGAAACCGAGAAGGGCAGGTGCTGAGAATGGCACGGAACAAGGCGATTATCACGGCCTTGGGGTCGAATTTGACGATTGCAGCGATGAAGTACATCGTCGCTGCCGTATCCGGGTCGGCTTCGATGTTCAGCGAGGCCGTCCACTCCACTGCTGACTCCATCAATCAGGTGGTGCTGCTGTTCGGCAAGCGTATTGCCCGTCGCCCGCCGGACGAACGACATCCTTTCGGCTATGCCCGTGCCACTTTCTTTGCTTCTTTCTGCGTGGTTGGGCTGCTGTTTTTCGTCGGCGGCGCCTTCTCCCTCTTAGAGGCGGTGGAGAAGGTCGGCGCGGTGCTGGACGGTTCAGCTCACGCCCACGATTTGGCCAGCTACTTCATCGCCCTGGCAATTCTGGCAGTGGCGATCGGTCTGGAAGGCTTCTCGCTGCGCACCGCACTGAAGGAGGCGCGGGAGGTGCAGGAGTTAAGTGTGGGCAGTGCTCGGAAAGCCAGCATCTTCAACTTTTTCCGCAGCACCCGGGAGGCTTCGCTGATTGTCATCCTGATTGAGGACTTGGCGGCTTTGCTGGGGTTGGTGTTGGCGTTCTTCGGTGTGCTGTTGACCTTGGTTACCGGCAACCAACTGTTCGATGCTATCGGCGGTGCAGCGGTCGGCGTACTGCTGATTGTGGCTGCAGCAGTGCTTGGCCGTGAGATTGCCTCTTTGATTATCGGCGAGGGACTGGCTGCCGAGGAGGTGGCCCAGATCAGGGAGCTGATCAACAAAGCCCCCCATGTCCAAGGCTGTCGGGACATCAAGACCCTAGTTATCGGCTCCAATGCCCTGTTGGTGGAGGCCGACGTGATCTACCCTGCCGACCAAGGCGTCTCGACAGCCCAGGTGATGGAGAGCGTTGCCCGCATCAAAGCCGACATCCATCAGCTGTTGCAGCAAGAGGATATCCATATCAGTACCTGCATCGAGGCGGTTTCCGGGCAAAATAAAGGCCAGAATAAAGAACTTTGACTCGCATTCAGCATCAAGGCCGTTCCTTGAATATGGTAAAGTGGTTGCCAGCAGTTGCCCTCTGTCATCCAGCTGCCTGCAGAGCGGTTGCTGGGGCAGAGGCGGGCAAACTAGGCGTTAGGGAAGGAATGAGGCTTTTCTGGAAGGGTCACATTCATTGCCGACTTTAGAGACGAGGAGACTATGAAGGCTTCTGAGGAGGATCTACCGCAGGGTACCGAACCGGCAGAAATGCAAGAAGAACAAGAAGAAGAGGAAAAGCAGGGCGGTGGCCAGCGCATCCGGGGTTTTCTGGAGGATGCTGCAGAAGCCGTCATCTTTGCCAGCCGCTGGATACTCGCGCCGATCTATCTGGGGCTGATCATCGCCTTGGTCGTAGTGGTCATCTATTTTGTCAAGGAACTGGTGGATCTTGTTGCAATCATTGGGGAGATGACATCCTCTGGGCATGATATATCCCATGATCTGGTCACTGGTGTTCTCGGCCTGTTGGATATCGCCCTGATCGGCAACTTGTTGCTGTTGGTGATCTTCTCCGGCTACGAGAACTTCGTCTCTAAGATCGGAGCCGCCAAAAAACACGAGGACCGGCCGCCTTGGATGGGGCATCTGGACTTCTCAGGCTTGAAGATCAAGATAGTCGGCTCGATCGTCGCCATATCTTTGATCGAGCTTTTGAAAGCCTTCCTAGATATCAAAGAGACCTCTGGCGAGGAGATCTTTTGGCGCATCACCTTGCACATGACCTTCGTGATATCTGGCCTGATCTTTGCGATTATGGACTATTGGGGAGAAAAACGGGTTGGCACTGAGCTTCAGAACCTGAAGTTCGAGGAAGACAACGGCGGCAAGGAAGCTTTCGAAGACAAACTATGAAATAGCTAGGTGAGCAGCTAGACGGCAGCTAGGTGGGCAGTCAGACCCACGCAATCGGGCCTGTTCCAGTGGAATATGAAAGGTAACTGATTTGGCAACCTATGGGCTGAACGACGCGCAGGTTCAGGAGTCGCTGGCAAGGTTCGGCGACAACAACCTGACCGAACAGAAGACCAACAGCTTCTGGAAGAAGCTGCGGAGCAACTTTGGCGACCCGATGATCAAGATCCTCTGTGTAGCCTTGGCCATCAACATCCTCTTTGCCATCCTTGGCGAAGTCCACTGGTACGAGTCACTGGGCATTGCTTTGGCGGTGGCTTTGGCCACGCTGGTTTCCACTTTTTCCGAGTACCGCAACGAGAACGTTTTTCAGCATCTGCAGAAAGAGGCTTCGCGCATCTTCTGCAAGGTCTACCGCAACGGCGGCATCGAAGAGATCGGTTTAGGCGACATCGTAGTTGGCGATGCCGTTTTGCTCCAAACTGGCGATGTGGTTCCGGCCGATGGAGTGCTGATCGACGGCAGCTTGGCAGCCGACCAGTCGGCGTTGAACGGTGAGGCCAAGGAGGCCAAGAAGTCACCTGTTCCGCTGGGTACCCAAGCCGCTGGTGGCGAGGCTGACCCACAAGGTGCGGAGGTTGTCACTACGGCTGCCACGACAGATGCCGCTGCTGTCACAGCGGCCGTCACAGCCACTGCCGCACACGAGGCCGCCCGTGAGCCTGGCACACCGGATCCGGCAATCGATTTCTTGGATCCCCACCGGGTCTTCAGGGGCGCGGTGGTGGTTTCCGGAAACGCCGTGATGAGCGTCTCGACTGTCGGTGACGCCTCGGTCTATGGGCAGATTGCCAAGGAGCTGCAAGAAGACACGGAACGGGACTCACCGCTGAAAGTCAAGCTCAAAGGGCTGGCCAAAGGTATCAGCCGTTTCGGTTATATCGGCGGTGTGACCATTGCTGTCGCCTTGCTCTTCCAGCGCATCTTCATCGCCCACGGCTTTGATGCCGCAGCGATCAGCGCCTACTTCGCCGATTGGATGCAGCCGCTGCATGATTTGATAGGAGCGGTGATGCTGGCCGTGGTGATCATCGTCATGGCGGTGCCGGAGGGGCTGCCGTTGATGATTGCCATCGTTTCCGCCCTGAACATGGGCAAGATGCTCAAAGACCACGTGCTGGTACGCAAGGTCAACGGCATTGAGACTGCAGGCAGCCTGAACCTGCTGTTCAGCGACAAGACCGGCACCATCACCCGCGGCCAGCTGGAAACTGTGTTGTTCGCCGATGGTGAAGGCCAGGAATACCGCAACTACAGCGAGGTCACGGGCGAACTGGCGCGACTGCTGCAACTTTCTGTCAACCATAACACCAATGTGGTTGTCAACCGTTCCGGCCAGGCACTGAGCTTTGTCGGCGGCAACGCCACGGAGCGGGCCATCATGCAGTATGTCGCTGACGCCCCGGACTCAGACGATGTTGTTCAGATCGATGCCATCCCTTTCAGCAGTGAGAACAAGTACTCGGCGGCCGAGGTCAAAGGCCAATACCGGCTGACTTTGATCAAAGGTGCCCCAGAGCGGGTGCTGGGGATGTGCCAAAGCTATTACATCGAAAACGGTGAGCGGCGTGAGTTCAGCGCCAGCCTTGCCGCCCAACTGGATGCCAAGGTGGATGCCTTGGCCGCCCGCTCGATTCGGGTGATTGCTTTGGCCACGTCATCAGGTGCAATCGTCGATGGGCAACTGCCCGCTGACAGTTGGACGCTGGTTGGCATCATGGGCATCCGTGACGAGGTGCGCCCGGAGTCCATCGATTCCATTCGTGAGGTGCATGGCGCTGGTGTCCAAGTGGTGATGATCACTGGTGATCGCCGCGAGACGGCCGTGGCCATCGGCACCGATGCCGGGCTTTTGCAAAGCCCTGACCAGCTGGTCCTGACCTCCGACGAGATGGCACAGATGAGCGACGATGAGCTGCGCGACTGTCTATCTGAGCTGCGCATCGTTGCTCGAGCACTGCCCAGCGACAAAAGCCGTCTGGTGCGCTTGGCCAAGGAGAAGAACCTAGTGGTCGGGATGACCGGTGACGGCGTCAACGACTCGCCGGCGCTGAAGGCCGCCGATGTCGGCTTCGCCATGGGCGGCGGCACCGAAGTGGCCAAAGAGGCCAGCGACATTGTTATCCTAAACGACAACTTCTCATCGATCGATAAAGCCATCCTCTACGGTCGCACTATCTTTAACAGCATCCGCAAGTTCATCGTCTTCCAACTGACCATCAACGTTGCTGCGGTGATGGTGTCTTTCGTGATGCCCCTGTTAGGGGAGCGCAGCCCTCTGACTATCACCCAGATACTCTGGGTGAACTTGGTCATGGATACCTTGGCCGCCTTGGCCTTCGGTGGCGAGCCGGCACTGAGGCGTTTTATGGCTGCTGCGCCGAAGCGTCGTGACGAGCCGATCGTCAGTCGACCGATGTGGTCGCAGATACTCACCGGCAGCGTCTGGATTTTCGTCTTGAGCCTGGTATTTTTGCTGGTGCCGACGATTACCTCGCTGTTCAGGCCGGACGATGCCCACATCTACCTGCTTACCGGCTACTTTGCCCTGTTTGTTTTCACAGCGGTGTTTAATGCCTTCAACGCCCGTACCGAGCGGCTCAACCTCTTTGACAACATCGGCAAGAACAAGGGCTTCATCGGCATGATAGCGATCATCGTGGCCATCCAAGTGCTGATGCTCTACATCGGCGGTGCCATCTTCGACAGCTATGGGCTGATGCCGCTAGAGCTAGCGGTGGTCATCGGACTGGCGGTGCTGATCATTCCAGTTGATCTCTGCCGCAAGCTGATCTTGGGGAAACCTAGGGGGAAGCTCGGAGAGGAGCGCTGAAAGCGCTCCTCTCCGCCACCTGACGCAGACAGGGGCAACATGAAACAGATGGAGGCAGGAGGCTGATTTCTGCGTCCCCCTGCCTCCATCTGTGAACGCGGCGGCTCTTATCCCGCCCCTAAGAAGCGTTTGGCGCTCTTCTGAGGCAGTGCTAGACGGGTGGCCAGAGGCAGTGAGCTGCCGTAGATCGGCGTTGATGCGTCAGGGGTTTCCCCGTCGTGCTGCAGGTGCAATGGGGGCTCGGAGCTAACAGACACTGTCCGGGTCAGGTAGGTGGTCAGGGCGTCCAAACGGCCGGGGAACTCGCCACTGCGGTCCATGAAAGCTGCAAACAGCACCGGTATCAGCTCCACTGCGTTATGGCTGCGTAGCACTACCACCTCCAGTTTGCCGTCCCGGGCATTGTTGTCGTGGATGATCGGCACACCGGCGTTGATCTTGGCAAAGTTCAGCAACAGCACGGCAATGCCGTCTTCTTCCACAGTGCGGTCATCAAGCTGGATGCGGAAGTGGCTGTATCTGGGGTTCAGTCGGCTCAGCGCGGCGACCATGTAGGAAACCGGCCCAAAAACCGGCTTAATGGCCTCCGAGGCCTGCATGATGTCGGCATCATAGCCGACACCAGCGATAACCGAGAAGCCCCTGGTAACCATCTGCCCACCCTGCTCATAGCGGATCTCCCCCAAATCAAAGTCGACAACATCTGGGTTGCGGGCTATATTAGCCAAGGTCGCCGGTTCTTCCGGGATGTCGAGGTTGGTGGTCAAAAGGTTGCCAGTGCCGGCGGGGAAGGGCAGGATCGGGATATTGGTGTTACGAAGTTGATAGCAAACTGTTGCTATAGTGCCATCACCGCCAGCTGCAACTACTAGGTCGAACTGGTTGGCATCGGTGAGTAGATCCTCGACGCCGGTCTGGCCAGATGTGCTGCGGCAGACCAGCTCGTCGCCATCTTGGGAAAAATGGCGCATGAAGTCGAAAACCATGCCATTTTTGAAGCCCGAAAGCAGATTGATGACTATCAGTACCCGCATTGGCGGCGGCTTTCGTACACTCTCAACATCTGCACTCCCTTCGCAAGCTATTTTTACAAAATATTTCTTACATCAACTGTACAGCGCTATGTTACCATTGCCATATGATGATTTCTGACCAAGAACCCGTTTGCGTTATCCAAGACAACGCTACACTCGTTTCAGCGGTTGTCCAGCTGGAGGCTGCGCCTTATGTTGCCTTCGACACTGAGTTCATTCGGGAGAAAACCTATTATCCTCTGCTTTGCCTGCTGCAATTGGCAACAGACAACCAACAGATGATCATTGATCCCTTTGCCGATATCGATTTCCAGCTCTTGAAGCCGGTTTTTTGTTCCCCTGATGTTACAAAGATAGTTCATTCCGGCGCTCAGGACCTTGAGATTCTCTATCGGCTCCTAGATGCTCCGGTCAATCCGGTATTCGACACTCAGATTGCTGCCCAGCTGATTGGCCTTCCCCAGCAGATCGGTTTGGCGGCGATGGTCAAGCACTACACGGGCACCAGCCTTTCCAAGGCCGACTCCTTTTCTGACTGGGCGCGGCGACCGTTGACTAAGACACAGCTCAAGTATGCGGTCGACGATGTCTTGTACCTGCCGAAGATCTATTGCCTGATGAACAAGGAGCTAAAGAGGACCGGTCGTTCGCACTGGTTGGACAGCGAGATGGCTGAGCTTTCCAGCCGAGAGCGCTTCGAACAGTGTCCAGAGAGGCTTTGGCGCAAGCTGAAGGGTACTGCCAACCTCAACCGGCGGCAGCTTGCGGTGCTCCGCGAGCTGGCAGTGTGGCGCGATGACAGCGCTGCAGCGCGTGACCTGCCGCGCAAATGGCTGGTGTCCGATGAGCAACTGGTAGACATCGCCCGGCGAATGCCTATTGATGCTGAGGCGCTCTACCAGACCCGTGGCCTGCGGGATCGGCTCAATCCAAGTTGGCGCGACGGTATTTTGGGAGCAGTACGAGCAGGGAAGGCACTTGGGGAGGATGAGCTTCCCGAGCGGGAGAAGAGGGGTGCGTCGTCGATGTTTGATCATGGTTGCATCTTGAACCTGATGCAGGCCTTGGTACACCTACGTGGCCGTGAAAACCATGTCGCCACCAACCTCTTGGCACCGCACGCCGAGCTGTTGCGGCTGGCAGAGGGCCAGAGAAGCAATCTCAGCATACTCCAAGGCTGGCGAGGGGAGCTGATAGGGCAGGACTTGCTGGGACTTTTGGACGGCAGACTCTATCTGAGCTTGGACCGGCAGATGCTGAAGGTGACGAGCGTCTTGCCCACGACGGTTGGTGTTTTTCCCGATACCCACACCCCATCCCGTAGCCAAACTGGGCATGCCCCTAACAACGGAGTGGGAGTTTTGGACGTTCAGGCGGCAGGTTCGTCTGAACAGGCTGTGAGTACGGCCTGAATGAAAGGAATAGGGGGATTGGGCTTGGGTTTGAAAAGAGGCATGGCAACAAAACGGCTGGCAGCTAGGGGCAGCGTAGCAGGTGCCCTTTGGTTGTTGCTTACGTTTGCTGCCCTAGCTGACCTAGGGCAACTTAGCGCTGCCCCGGTAGTTAGCGGCTTGTCTGCAGGTGTCACGGGAACTGTGGTCAATGTTGGCTCGAAGGTGCTCAATGTGCGCAATGGCCCATCAATGAGCAGCGCTATAAGCTCGTCTTTATCTGCCGGCACTGCCGTCACCGTCACTGGCTATACCAGCGACGGCTGGCTGCGCATTTCTTATGCCGGCGGCAAGACCGGCTATGTCAGCTCCAGCTATGTCAATGTTCCGGTGACATCGGTCTGGATCAGCTCCACCAGCGCGTCGTTGGCAATTGGGGCAACAACACAACTTTCGGCCGGTGTCAGCCCGGCCTGCGCCAGCCAGCGTGGCATCAGCTGGACATCCAGTAATACAGCGGTAGCCACAGTCAGCACAACTGGTAAGGTGACGGCCAAGAAGACCGGTAATGCCAGAATCACCGCCAGCAGTGGCGGTAGGTCGGCCAGCTGCAACGTCTCAGTTGGAGCTGCCTCCAACATCGGCGTCTCCGGCGCCACAGCGGTGCCGACGACGATGAAGAAGGGCACCGTGGTGGTGGTGGTGGGGACGGTCAGCTCCAACTACAA
>JGI20171J29575_12612435_pt1 | contig 15756 bp, 8 predicted proteins | sample TergutNc150P4_FD_29575 | JGI IMG/M metagenome (IMG submission 29575)
GTCAAATCATTACGTAATAGTTTACTTAAAAAGTTCACTACTTTAGTATCTCCATCGCCAATTATAACTGTTTGCGGCCGGGACAGCTCATAACCGACATTTCCGGAGTCTCCAGAGCTGCGTATTTCTTCAATCACATAAGTACCCGCCAATAAATTCGGCAGCCTTATTGAGCCCAGGGCGTCAGTAACTACATTTATCTCGTAACTATACGTCATACCAAAAATATTCAATTGTTCACAAGTTATTCGGAAACGTACTCCCGGCTTTATAATAGGTACATCTAACTCACTTGTTCCCTCAAATTCCTGGTAAATCAGCAAACTGCCCTTTTTCAGCACATTAGTAACGTTTACAGAAGGCTGGTCACCGTCTACTCTGAAATCTATAACTTCCGGTGAGGGAGTTTTATAAGCCGGATCTGCATTCATCTCCCTAAAGGTGTAAAAGCCCTCCTGAAGATCATATGTAGCGGAATTTGTAACGTATCCGGAGCCGCCGCTGTAGGAAGCCGAAATAGTAACAGGATCTTTAGTAATAACAGTCGACTCTCCTGTTAATGTTCCGGTAACATTAAAAGTAGCGGAAAGCGTACGGCTAAATGGTGGCGTAAAGTCACCGGTCATAAACATACCGGGAGTCTCCCAAGTTTTTACCAGTTCTATCTGCCCCACAGCCAATTTATTTATAACTGTTTTTTGCTTTCTCCACGCGCCATGGTCACCTGGGTCAAAATATATCTCAAAAGGTTCAGAAACTTTATAGACCGAGTTTGCGCTTCCCGGCGCCCCTTTCAGCTCTGTAACAAGGTATGTACCTAACGGGATATCACTGAAAATAGCATCACCATCGCTGTTAGTGGCCAGCTTTCTTTTATAGGTCGTTCCCAACAATGTTGTACCTTCAATTTCAAATTCTATACCGACTCCCACCGTCTGTACATTGTTCGCTTCCAGAAGCTTGCGGATGCTTATTTGCCCGCGTTTCAGTTTATTCTCTACCGGCACTCCGGTATCTTTTTCTACTTTGATATTGGTATCGTTTGTGAATAAGAAAGGATATTCAACATCGTCCTTTACATAAGCTATATTTGTAGTTAATTCTTTAGCGTAATACGTATAACCGAAAGGCAGGTTCAATATTGTTTTCTTAAATTCACCATTAGAATTACTAATATTAATACCTTCAATCACATCAATAAGAGTATCTCTATAAATAATTGTTTTCACTGGGTTCCGCGGATCTGGAATATTTTCCGCCGCAAATATTCCAAATTTTATATCTTTGTAAGGCAGTTTAACATCCGCATCGTCCATTGGCTCAAGCAATTTTGATACTTCAACAGTAGGTTTTTTCCTTTCGTTTTTAATATATATCTCTTTTTTAATAAGAGATTCTTCATATTCTCCATTAGGATCCATCGGAAGCAGATATGGGTTTTCTTCTATTAAAATACTTACTAATTCATCTTTATCATTTACCTCAACTGTTATCATATCTTTAAAATCTACAAATCCTGCCGGCGTTATTGTTTCCTTAATATAATACTCATTTGCTATACCAGGAAGATACGCAACCGCTCTTCCATCGGATCCGGTCTTTAACTCTAAGGGAAGCGCTCCCCCTGCCTCTATGGTTGCTTTATCATCGCCAAAATCCTCTACTCTTTCTCTTGTACGTATCTCAAACTCAGCTCCGGCTAAAGGCATTACCATATAATCCGGTGTATGGACCGTTCCGTAGGATTCATCAGCCGTTATGCTGTAACCAGACAACTTTTCACCCGTTTTTACAATAGTCAAAAGCGCGTCTATTACAGAATTTGTTAATTGCAATAAGCAATACCTTGTTCCGTCCCGTTTATCTTCAAAGCTATCCAACAATATAGAGGTGGTGTTCTTCTTGTAATACACATTTGTCTTCAATTCTTTTAAACGGTATCTTCCAAATGGCAGATCACCCTCATAATGAAATACTCCGGATTTATAATTGTTCTTATAATCTATGATATCTACACAAGTATCAGCGTATATTATATCTCCGTTAGCCAGTTCAATGTCTTCATCTGTATAGATGCCGAATACAACATCTTCAATTGGATTTTTTTCAAGCAAAATTGATCCCAGCGACTCCATCCGTTTGTCAATATCAATAACAGTTGTACGGTAGCTGTTACTCAGCTCTCCCAGATCAATAGTTAAGTCCGCTTTACTCATAACCGTATCATCTACTGTTATGGAATGCTCTGTGGTATCTAATACGTATCCGGGCAACGTTGCGCTTTCTCTGATCACATACTTACCAAATATGAGCGTAGATGATATAGCTTCACCATTATTATCTGTTTCAATAGACTGCACTATCTCACCTTTGGCATACCCCTTTTCCCCGGTCGGGTTAATGATATTTTCAGCAGCGACTATATCAAAAGTAACTCCTTCTAAAGGCTGATCTTTAAGTATTTCAGATTCAACAACAGTTACTGAAGATTTACCCACAGTTACTGTTTTCTCTTCTTTTATACCTGCAAAAACAGGACCTGTTTTTGTCAGCTTGACTTTTGCCTGAATAGGCCGGTTTTTAAATGTCACATTTACTTGATATATAGTATTTGGATCATGCGGACCGGCTTTAACTACTTCAGTCCGGCCTGTATCCTCAGGCACTACAATATCCTGCAACAGCATATCAGGATCACTAAAGTCAACAGTCACCGAATTATCCTTATCATCATCCCAAAGCATATATCCCGTCGGCGCTTCAATTTCAGTTAGAGTATACTGATGATTTAAAAGCATAAGCGTAGGAGGTATGTACAATTGACCGTCGGTATCTGTCTCAAACAAATCTGTATACTGTCCCCAAATATTTGTATGGAACAAATCTTCATCATCCGTGTCATCATGAATTGTAAATCTGGCGGATGACCGTACAATCGGCGCACCTGTATCCGCATCCACTTTTATGACTTTTAATCTTGCGATATAGAAATGGTTATAAAATTCAACCAGTTTCACCATACGGTCTTGATTGATAAATACCTTTTGAGGATCGGGCACCTTAATGTATTTCGGCAAACCATCAGCTATTTCTTCTACAATATAATTTCCGTAAGGTACATCGTTTAATAAAGCTAACCCGGTTAAACCGGTTACAACCTCATAGTAACCATCACTTGGCGGAACCGCAATTTCACCTGATTTATATTTCCCTACTTCATCAGCATATTTCTCCAAATACACTCTGAATTTTACATTGGACTTGGGAATCCATCTGTCATTTTCAGGAGACAATATAAAATCTTCATATTTTTGGATAGCTATAGTTCCCGTAATGACCTTGTTTTCCACTGTAAATCTAATTGGATCTAACTTTTGCACCGGATCAGGGTCTTCGTATGGTATAGTTATCTTTTTGCCGCTTACAGCCGTATCGGTTGTATAACCTAAAGGAGGCTTTACTTCGTTTATATAGTATTCCCCTGGGGGCAAAAGCACCTTATATGCAGTCTTGCCATCTGTCGTAATTATCGGCGCTCCGGTAGCGGTAACAAAGGTTGAATATACGGTAGAACCTAAATGGATCTCAAACCGGGCATCTGTCAATACAGCTTCACCTTGAGGTATATCGCCGGTTTTAATGTCCCTTTTTATAATAAGCACTTCACGCATTTGCAGTTCTTCAGTCAGTTCAAGAATACGCCCCGCAAAAGTCTTATCTTTTTCCTGCCGCAAGTCAACTTCATATATCTTTATATCAAGATAATACCCATTTGGCGCCTGCACTTCTCTTATAAAATATCTGCCTAAAGGTAACGCTTCTGATTTACCTTCACCTCGCGGTATATTGGAAAATTCCTGTGTGGTATCGTTATTAATCTCTATAAGAGAATATTTTAAGGTTGCCCCATCAAGATCCGCCTTCTCAATGCCGCTTGCAAGCTGCGCCGCGCTAAATTGATTGGCATTATATATTTCGTATTTTGCCCCTATTACCGGTAAAAAGTACTTTGTCGATTCCGCTACGGCTTCACCTATTTTTTTGATTGTGATATAGCCTGTCTGATGAGTTTCCGGAACTGTAACAACTTTACTGGCTAAGGCAGGATTATCTGTATCATACTTTAATTCTACATCAAAATTATCTTCATTTACAAAATGACCGGCCGATGACCCTATTTCCTTTACTCTATACTCTCCAAACGGTATATTATTAAGTTCAATTATTCCTCCTGCAGTTGTTTTAAAAGTATTGTACTCCGTTGACCAAGTACCTTCAGAGGGTTCTTTTACATACCGTAAATACGAATCATCACTTAAAATATAATCAACTGTAAATTCAGCGTCTTCCAGCGTATAATATTCTCCGTCCAAATAGTCTGCTTTTGATGTCTTTCGAATTGTCAGCTTGGCTGTCTCTATCGGATCTAATTTTATCGTATGGCTTTGGTTAAGATTAGACTCTTCCTGTTCAGGATCATTATCCTCTTCAAACGTAACATTTAATGTTTTACCGGCTACATACTGATACCCGACAGGATCTCTTGTCACTTCAAAAGTATATTCACCTAATGGCAAATTAGAGCATACAAGTGTAATTGCTTGCCATCCGTTAACAATACCGCCTAATATTTTCTCACTGCTTACCCACGTTCCTAAATAAGGGTTAGCCGGCTTATTATTTGTAATACCAGCTGTAACATTCCTTACCGAATAATAAGGTTCATGGTGAACATTTGTTATATTATCACTATACAAGTCTATAGATATTGAAGCTTTCTTCGGCTCAACTGGAAATTCATAAGTTTTAGGTATAACTTCACCGCTGCTGCTTACCTCATAAGACAGGTTTATCGCCATTACCTCCGATGAAGTTGCTGCCCCGTTGTCATATCGGTAAAATCCCTTTGAAGGTTTAGAGTGCGAAATAACCCAATCGCCAATTTCCAAATTCTCAAAAACCGCCTTGCCGTTCTCATCTGTTAATGCTGTTTCAATAACAGGAGGCATAACAGGAAATCCCGCGCTCATTTTCATAATTGTAAATTCAGCATCTTTTAATGAATAGTTGCTATTTTTATAGCTGCTATATGATACACCATTAATATCACCCGGCTTCAGCTCCAAAGTAAGTGTATACTGCTGCAATTTTGTATCTATCGTTACTTTTGAAACTAAACCATTGCCTGAGTTGTCCGCTGTCAATACAACATAGTATCTTGGAGCTTTTACATAACCTTCCGGTTCACCTACTTTTATTTCTTTTACAATATAAGTTCCGGGTGCGAGATCTGCCGCGGTTGCGGCAACCCCGTTGCTGCCGGTTATAATAGTTTTCTTTAGCGCACCTAATATGTCTCCATCGTTAACCGCGGCCGCAACCGCTGTTCCGTGAACAGGGGTTCCTCCTCCTGTATATTCATAGATCTCAAATTTAGAACCCTCCAAAAGAGCACCGTTGCCTGTTCTTGTAACTTCAATGGAACCCTGCTGTTTGCTGTAATTAACCACAACATCAGTTGAACTGCCTGCAGCCGCTGCTACGTTACCAACCACATCGGCGGTCCTTACATAACCTCTGGGCGCATAGACCTGTTCAAACTGATAAGTATTCCCTACCGGCAAATTAAACTTAAATTTACCGGTACCAATGTCAAAAACTCCCACAACACTAACCGGCAAACCTGTCGCGACATCATTAGATGTAGCTGTCATCTTATATGACGCAACCTGAGCGTCAGATGACGGTATTATGTTGCCGTCATATTTAGGTACTACATAATATGTCTCTTTTTTTCTCTCGATATCATATGTTACTGTCTTTGGATCTCCAGGAGCCGTCAAAGTTACATTACCGGAAGACAATGGAGCAATCTCATAATACGCACCCATAGACGTATTATTCACAGTAATATCATAAGCACCAAAAGGCATCGTTACACTGCCATTACCATCTGTATCGCATGCAACATCAATGCTTATTGAATCAGAAGCACGTGATACAATAAATTTAGCGCCCGGCACCGCCGCACTCCCGCTGCTCTTTTCAAAGAAAATCTCACATGTTTGCGGCACCGCGTCTATTTTCACTTCATTAGTACCGGGAGCCGCTGATAACTCAAACACCTTATCAGCGCTTATATCAAATCCCAAGGACGGCGAGATTTGCTTAATTACATAATCTTTATCCGAATCTAAATTATCAAATTCTAATCCTCCATTCGAATCAGTCATTTTATTCACGCCAGCTTGGCTGCCTTGGACACCTGCAACCCATTCATAAATTGCAAATTCCGCATTTTCCAAAGAGTAGTAGCTGCCCTTATAATTATCATATTCTATATTATTTATTTTACCCGGATTAATTTTTAATGTAATTGTAATTGGAGTACCCGCACTTTTAGGCAGTATTGCTGTTGCCGACATTACTCCGGTATTTTCAGGTTCTTCCGAAGGCTCCTCTAATTCCCCAGCTGCTCCAGCTATTGGCATAATCTCGAAAGTTATAGGGCTTGCCACTATCTCGCCCGGTGTCAGATCTTTTCCCTGCATATCGCTCGCCGGCAGATTATAAGCTTCACTTTCCGCGGTTATAGCGGCTGTTTTTATTTCTTCGCTCTTTTCATAACCTTCAATAGTTCTCGACTGTTTTATTGTGTATTCACCCAAGGGAAGCAGCTTTGATGATACCGCCGTACCTTTTTCATTTGTTGCTATTGTTTCGACAAGCTCTGATGTATTTGCATCGTGAATTTCGAAATGAGCGCCTTCAAGAGATATGATTTCCTCGCTGTTTGGCGCGGACAGATTTACTACTACCACACCCTGCTTCTCTATACCTTCAAATCTTAACGTAACATCTTCGCCTGCTTCTACATTTACAAATGCTGTGTTGATTTTACTTTTAGTTTCCTGACTTTTCGATGAATAGGACAAAGATTTAAATGCGTACATGCTGCTGGGCGGTATTATTTCACGCACTAAATATATACCTGCTTCTAAATCCTTAACATATAATATCCCGTCTTTTCCTGTTTCCACAAATTTGCCGCCTACAGGTACAATTCCCGGTCCTATTACGTTGGGATCAGAATAAAGTATTTCGAAGCTCGACGGCGGAACATCACCGCTTCTGCCTTTTATTTTTTTATTGATTATTAACGCGCCGTGCGCTTTCTTTTCAGGTTCCGAATTATCGGCAGTTACATCAACAGGTGAAGTACTCTCTTCAATTGAGTCCGGCCCCGGTTTTACCGTGCCTTCATCGGGAACAGTACCGCTGCTGCTGTTATCGCCGGCGCTATCGTTGTTGTTATTGCTGTTGTTACTGATGCTGCTATTATTTTTATCGTCAGAGCTATTATTGTCTGGAGGCACCTCCTTTGCGAATGTGGTAATCACATTGCTTAAAATATTAGCGTCATTTAAAGCGGATTTATATAAAGTCAACCCCAATGCGTCCTTGTTTGGTATTTCACCATTGCTGACTTTATCAAATAAACTTTTTACCGCCGCAAGCACTCTTATACCTGCTTGTTTATCTGATTCAGAGCGTCCGCTGTTTGCCGTAACTTCATATGTACTTCCGTCGGAAGCTTTTAACGAAATCCGTCCGGAAGAAGGAACATACTGAAACCCGCCTGACGCATACCATACACCCATCTGAGTAACATAAGCCGCTTCATAATTACTTTGCAGTTTTTTATCACCTGAAAGGTTCAATTTCTTATTTACATCTTCATATGACTGGCTTCTGTCGTACAGTCCGTAATATAATGCTTTTAACAAATTTACATTATGGTAAGGATTAGACGCAACCAGCACAGCCACATTTACTTCGTTATACTTGGCATATGAGTTTAACAGATGATTTACTTCAGTACTGTATCCCAAAGAATCTCCGCCGCTATAATCCCTATATAACTGTACCGGCAGTAAATAATTGCGCTGCTGCAATTCGTACGAGGTACCGGCCGTCATTTGCGCTTTTGTCTGCTCGCTCTGCAAATACATAGTATTGCTTCCATATCTGTCAGGACGGATTTCCCTTGTTCCGCTTCCAAAACCTGTGTAAAATCCATTCACTCTATAAATATTTACCAAATATGTACCGCTTTCAGAAAAACCTGCCGCATCAAATACAGAAACTGATAAACCGGTTTCATCATAAAAGCCAAATTCGCCTCCGGGGTTATGAGCGGCAAATTTAATTCCGCCGCTTCCTTTTAATGTGCCCGCGCTGTTCGTAACCACAGCGGAATATGTAACGTTTGCACCGTTTGATGACGTATTAGATATAAAAAGTATATCGCCCGGCTGAGCTGAAAAGCTGCCTGACGCTGTACTTTTATATGGGTTGGCAGCATCGCCTGATTCGGAAAAAACAGTACTTACCGATAATCCTGACGACGACCCCTCCGCATGCTGAGCAAAATATTGATACAGTATATTGGGGTCGCTCCACGCTTTACTATAACCAACATCACTGTACCGATACCACTTTTCTCCCGCGGAATCTGTGTCCATTATAACTCCTGCAGCCAAAATGGATTCTGAAGTAAATGACGCGTTATCCCCGCTTTGAGATAAATTTGTGTGCTGATAGACAGGATTTTCAGCCGCGCTCAAAGCATAATTGGCAATTGCCTGACGAGCCTCATCAGGTAAAGACACAAAAGTTCCGGACGGCGCGGAACCGGGCGCCGCGAATGTTTTCAGAGGAACAGAAGAAAATAATGTGCTCATCACAATAAATACAGATAAAACAGATAATAATGCTCTAATTGTTTTATTCTTCATGAACAATCTACTCCTTTTTTTATAATTTATTTGTATTCGTAAGCCTCTTAATATTAAAACAAATTGAATCAACATAAATTCGTCTAAAGCGATGAATTTTATGAAAATGTATATTCAATACTATTTAATTTTACCACATATGTTCCCTGGAATTCAATACCTACATCAATTAATCCTATAAAAAATTTTAATCCAATTACTTTTTTAAAATATTTTTTTGAATAGATATTATAATTTTGAATTGATTCTATGCTCTTTCTCTCAAAAAATGTGTATGGTTGAATTATTAGGATTTACTGTTAAAATAGGCGCACATACGTGCGCCCTAACCTCTTTGACTTTGTTTAATGCTTTGCCTTGTTTTCCTCATCTCCGCTAATTGTTCGCTAATGGCATCATCCACTTTTTTCATGATACTGTCAACATAATCATTTGCCGCTTTACGCATTTCCGCGGTTTTATTTTTGGCGTCCGCAATCATCTCACCGGCCTGCAATTTCGCCTCCTGAATTATTTCACTTTGCTGCACTAACGATCTTTTGCGTTCTTCAGCTATTCGTATAATATCATCCGCTTCCTTTTTGGCCTCCGCGACAATCTGGCTGCGGTCAGCCACAATGTTTTTTGCCTGACGAAGTTCCATTGGCAACGTATCCTGAATATCATCCAGCACATCTAATATTTTTTCCGTATCTACAATAACCTTGCCGCCCGATAAAGGCAAAACCTTCGCTTCATTTATAATATCCTGAAGTTCATTTAGTAATTCCTCAATTTTCATTACAGTCCCCCACCCTGCCTATATTATCCTCTTAACCGCTGTTCTATATCTGCACATAATTTTTCCGGTACAAAATTGCTTATGTCACCGCCTAAGGACGCAATCTGCTTCACAATGCTGGAGCTTAAATACATGTACTCATGGCTTGTCGTAAAAAAAATAGTATCAAGATTTGAATTTAGCTGTTTATTTATTAACGCCATTTGAAATTCATATTCAAAATCAGAAACTGCCCTGAGCCCTTTTACAATCGCCACAGCATTCCGTTCTCTGGCGTATTTGGCCAGCAATCCTTCAAAACCTACAACCTCTACGTTTTTTATGTCAGATACAGCTTGTTTTAATAAATCAATGCGTTCATCTATAGTAAACGACGGTTTTTTTTCCAGATTAACAAGAACCGCTACTATTACATGATCAAAAGTTTTTGATGCTCTTTCGATAATATCCATATGTCCCTTCGTAACCGGGTCGAAGCTTCCCGGGCAAATTACCGTTTTGCTCAACTTCCCATACCACCCTTTTTATAATAAACAATATATCCGTATATCTATTTTACCATAGTGGTACACTCTGTCAAGTATAAAATCACCAAACTTTTGGGAAAGGATATAATTGCTTCTGCATTCATAAACTGCAATCCCAGTTTTTTTCATTAAACACGGCAAACGCTCCATTAATTCCCCCATCAATACTGATTTATAAGGCGGATCTAAATAAACAATATCAAACCCCGCACATGCTGCCCCGCCCAGTCCGCACGCCGCAGGCCCATGAAAAGGCGAAGCTTCTGCATCCGCGTCACTGCCTTTTTTATAATTCTCAAGCTTACAGGCAGTTGTTTTTAAAAAGGACAACGCGTCACGGTGTACTATTTCCGCGTTGCTTATGAGGCCTGTCTTGTTTAAGTTATGTTTTATTACTTTTATACTTTCAATACTACTGTCTACAAAGGTTACCTTTCTGGCGCCGCGGCTTAAAGCCTCAATCCCCATTTGACCTGAACCCGCAAATAAATCTAAAAAATCTCTTGATTCAATTTCAAACTGAAGCGTGGAAAATATTGCTTCCTTTATTTTATCAGTTGTAGGCCTTACACTATTTCCCTTTACACTATCAAGGCGCGCTCCTTTTGCAATCCCTGTAATTACCCGCATTTTCGCCTCCTGTTGTGATTTGAGCCTCCCCGGAGTCACTTGTACCTGTCTTTACAAGGCAGTTTTCCGGGTACAAAGACTTTTATGGAGAACCTATTTATGAAAATGATTAAACACCGCTCTCGCTGCCTGCTTGTTCATCTTCGGCACTGCCAAAAGCTCTTCCGTACCGGCATTTTCAATATTTGAAATTGTTCCGAAATATTTTAACAGTGATTTGGCGCGTTCCGTTCCTATACCGTCTATTTTTGTCAAAGTACTTGATAACATACTCTTTTTCCTGCGCTGACTGTGATATCCTAGAGCAAATCTGTGCACCTCTTCCTGAATGTTGCAAATAAATGAAAATAACCGCTGTTTCGACCGGATTGCTATCTCTCCCTCCGCACCCGTCAATGCTCTGGTTTTATGTTTATCATCTTTAACCATACCGAAAACCGGCAGATCTAACGAATATAATTTCAATACTTGACGCGCTGTCTGTACTTGCCCTTTTCCTCCGTCAAGTAAAATTAAATCCGGCAGACGGGCAAATCCATCGTCCTTCAAATCTTTTAGTTTAATATACTCTTCAAAACGCCTTTGAAGTATTTCTCTCATTGACCCACAATCATCCTGCCCGGAAAAAGATTTTATTTTGAATTTCCTGTATGCGGATTTTAACGGCTTACCATCTTTAAACACCACCATGCCAGCTACATTTTCATCACCGGCAGTATGTGATATATCATAAGATTCTATATATTCCGGCATATGCTCCAGGCAGAGAATAGTCTTTAATTCTTCAAGCACAGATAATGCTGTACCCGCCGTGCTTTTCGTTTGGGCTAGCTTGTCCGCCGCGTTGTTCCTGCACATTTGTACTAACTGATGCTGTGCTCCACGTTTCGGTACGGATATAAAAACTTTACAACCCTTTTTATCCGACAAATAGCGTTCTAAATTTTCCATGTCTTCCGGTTCTCTGTCTGCAGCTATTACCTTAGGAATATCAGAACGAATAGTGTAATAGTTAATAAGAAATTCAAAAAGCATCTGATTTTGATCACCTGTATCGTCCACAAAAAAGCCGTCACGGTCATAAAGGCGGCCTTCTTTAAACCTGAATACTTCAAAACAGACTTTTTTTCCATCACTTATAAAAGCCACTACATCCTGTTCAGGCACTTCATAGGAAAAAACTTTTTGTTTTTCTTTTATTCTTTTTATGGTGTTTATCCGGTCGCGCAATATTGCGGCCCGCTCAAAATTAAGGGATTCCGCAGCTTTTTCCATGTCCGATTTAAGCTGTTTAATAGATAAATCCCCTCCGCCTTTCAGAAAGGCAATTGCTTCATTGACAATTTGATTATAATATTCCAAAGATATCTTACCTCTGCACGGGGCACAGCACATCTTCATGTGATAATTTAAGCATGGCCGGTCCTTTTTAAAATCTCCGGGGAAATTCTTGCTGCAAACCGGTAATTGAAAAATTTTTATTGCTTCTTCCACCGCACGTGATGTATGAAAATAACTTTGAAAGGGCCCAAGATAATCAGCGCTTTCATCCTCCTTATGAAAACAGAATGAAATTCTCCGCCATGTGTCACTGCTGATTTTTACATAGCTGTATCCTTTATCATCTTTTAATCTTATGTTGTATTTAGGTGTATACTGCTTAATTAAACTACATTCCAGAACAAGCGCTTCATATTCGCTGTCTGTAATAATATAGTCAAAATCTAAAACATTATTTACCATCTGACGCACTTTTTCGGAAAGGTTATTCTGAGAACCAAAATATTGGCTTACCCTGTTTTTAAGTGACTTAGCTTTGCCTATATAAATTATATCTTTTAAAATACCCCGCATAATATATACGCCAGGCAGAAAAGGCAGTGCCATCGCTTTTTTTCTTAGTTCTCTAATTCTCTCTTCCTGCTCCAAAACCATAATGCTCAACACCTTTACCGCAAAAAAATTGTACCAAAAACAGGCGGGTATACCCGAAAGCATAACAACCCGCCAAGCTGCCATTGAGGATTTTTCTGTCACGCGCTATGGGTCAGCAACGGGAATCTAAGGCTAAGCCACAATGCATAACAGCAAAAAACAATGACAGGTGGTAAATTATTTCGATTTCGAGTATAAATCCGCCCGTTAGTTAATATGTAGAGTTCCCGCTTACTCTTATTCAGTGAAGCCGGACTCTACTAAAGAGGCTAAACCTTCTACAGCATCTGTCTCGTCTGAACCGTCCGCAATAACTCTGATAGTCGTTCCGCCAATAATCCCAAGAGACAGTACACCTAAAAGGCTCTTTGCATTAACGCGCCTTTCTTCTTTTTCTACCCATATAGTCGATTTAAATTCATTTGCTTTTTGTATAAAAAAAGTTGCGGGGCGTGCATGTAAACCCGCCTTATTTTGCACCAATACATCCTTAACGAACATAATAACAACCTCCTTATAAATTTTAATCAAATCCTTCGCTTAGCTTAGGAAGGTGACTTATACCTGCTGCCTGCATAACGATCCCGGATGGTTACCGGGCATGTTTAAAGCAGGATTATAAAAATAACTACTATCTATTATAAACATAATATCCGCTTAGTCAACATTTTAGAACTAAATTTGTTTCTCTACACATGCAAGCGTTTCATATAGGAACTAATATTGTGCATCATAACGAAAAAAAGCTATAAAATTTTGATATATTGCATAAATGATTAACAATTCACGATAGATAAGCTAATCTTTAATCAATAAATCCGGACGCCTTTTTACTGTCAGAGATAAGCTTTCCTCCTGCTTCCACTTTTCAATATTTCTGTGATGACCGCTTAATAATACTTCCGGCACATATTTTTCACGCCAGGGATTTGGTCTGGTATACTGCGGATGTTCCAGCAAACCGCTATAATGGCTTTCCTGGGTAAAACAAGCTTTTTCAGATAACACTCCGGGAACTAATCTGCATAAAGCATCGGTAAACACAAGCGCAGGCAGCTCCCCTCCCGTAAGCACATAATCCCCTATAGATATTTCATCATCAACAAATGCTTCAATCACGCGCTGATCCACACCTTCGTAATGGCCGCATAAAATACAAATATTTTTTATTTCCGATAATCCGTTTAATATTTTTTGATTGAGCAGTTTCCCCGCGGGAGACATGTATACTACATAAGGCTTTTCACCCAATTCCTTTATTAAGGCCTCTATAGACAGCGCAATAGGTTCCGCCATTAACACCATACCCATGCCTCCGCCATAAGGCGCATCGTCTGCACGTTTATGCTTGTCAAAAGCATAATCACGCAGCTGATGAAAATAAATCTCAATACATCCGTTTTTCCGCGCGCGTCCTATAATGCTTTCCCCTAAAACGCTTTCACACATATCGGGAAAAAGCGTTATAATATCTATTCTCACAAAAAAATCCCCTCTATAGGTTTTATGATGACTTTGCCTTCCTCTAAATTTATTTCCTTTACAACCGAATCAATTACAGGAACCAAATATTCTTTACCTGCGTTATCTGCTACAGAATAAACATCATTGGCGCCTGTTTTTAAAACATCATTTATATTTCCGTATATTTTTCCGCTGTTAAAATCCTGAACCTGCAAACCTATTAAATCCTGAATAAAATGCGAGCCGGGATCTTTAGGAATATCATCCCTAAAAGCAAACAAAATATGCCCTTTAAGCGATTCCGCCTGCTCCGCCGTATTTATTCCGTCAATTTTAATTAAAATAATATTTTTATGAGGACGGCTGTTCACCGATAGTTTTGTTTCACCATTATTTAAATACAGCGTACGCAAAGCGCAAAATACCTCAGCGCCGTCACACCAATACTCAGCTTTAACATCACCTTTAAGTCCATGCAGTCCAACTATTTTTCCTATTTCCATATAAACCTTTTTCATACATTTCCCCTTATATACTCCGTCACCAATGGTATGGGTTATCAAAATTTTTTGATTTTGATTTCACGGCGCAAAGCGTTTTGAAATCAAACTGAAAAGACATTGAACAGATGCAAAAAAATCCAAACCTAGCCTCTGGTTTGGATTTTTTTGCCGCTAAAACTCTTACTTCCGATTACCCATGATATCAGCTATTCCTTTGTTAATACTATCATATTCTTTTACAATACTTTTGAGATAATCTTTTCCCTGTTCTTCAATATGATAGTATTTTCGAAGCCTTTTATTGACAACTTCATGACGGTCGCTCACAACACCTTTTTCTATTAAACGGTAAAGCGTCGGATACAACGAGCCTTCAGGCATCACGAAATTACCATTGCTTCGAACTCTTAGCTCATGGGCCAATTGATATCCATACATGTCTGCCTCTTGTAACAAACATAGGACAACAATTTCAGATGTGCCTTTTTTTAAATTTTCTGCTATACCCATATCTATTTTCCCCCTCATATACATTTTATACGTTTTTTAATAATTTTTCAATACCAAATTGAAATAATTTTCTATGAAAAATCAAAAATCGTAAAAAATAATATAAAAAGGCAATAATATTCCTTTTAAAACGGGCGAAATCGACTTTTTGCTTAGCAAAACCAGATATATTTATTATACAATATACCACTAAATTATGCAAGATTTATTTAAATAATTCAATATTATGGAATATTTCTAAATCAAACAGTTGTATAAATTGCTTAGGAATATTCCACCAGGCAAAACAGATAATACAGTACCACCCGTAGGACAAACGGAACCCGGCCGGTGAAAAGTATTTTCACCGGCCGGGTTCCGTAAGATAATAATATTTGATTCTCTCTTAAAAACTGTTATAAACAAACTTGATATGTTCTGTATGTCAGCCGTTAATTTTAATCTACTGGCGGTTCCTTAATTAACTTACCACGTACCAATGTATGCCTTACCTTCAGGATCCGCACCGTCTGTTCTTGTATAATACCCGGTTACCGAACGGTCTATGGCAGTATCAACTGACTGACGGCGGCTTCCATGTTCATCAACACCATTAAATATTACAGTAT
>JGI20171J29575_12612434_pt1 | contig 15736 bp, 15 predicted proteins | sample TergutNc150P4_FD_29575 | JGI IMG/M metagenome (IMG submission 29575)
GGGGGAGGGGGTCGGAGGCCTCCGCGGAAACGGCCGTCCAGGAGGAAAGGAGAAGCGTGACAGCTAAAACGGCTGTCAGGGCACGTTTGATGATGCGCATTGTGATCCCTCCAAATTGATACTTTGTTTGATTTATCATAGCACAAGTGTGCGGTAACCGCAACCATTGGCAAAGTAAATACAGCGAATATAGCTTGAATAAAGGATGTTTTTTGCCCGCCAGCCGTCACCGCCGAAGACAGCGCAGCAAGGAACCCGGCGCCCGCGCCGGAAGACAGCGGGGCGGCCGCGCGCGGGCAAAACGCCGTCAGCGCCGGGGGTTGGCTTGACAATCACTCTCTTTTCACGTTATTATAGAAATGGTTTCAAAGGGATACTTCTATATTGCCATATGAATCTTCTTTGCTAAAGGTGTTTTCTATGGTAAGAAATGATGGTGAGTTGTGTTTGAACACGACAAGGATGCCCACAAAGCAAAGGCTTCTGCTTTGCGCCGCGGTCTCTTTTGCCGAAAAAGGGTTTACCGAAACGTCCATGCGCGAATTGGCGGCGGCTATCGGCGTAAAAACAGCCTCTTTATACAATCACTTTCCATCCAAAAACGCGATATTGGATCATATGCTGGCCGAATATTCGCAGCACAGCGCCGCGAACTTCAACCGCCGGTCCATACTGGATGAACTTCGCGAGAACCCCACGGCCGAGGGCATCGTGAACTGTTTGCAGACATCGTTTGACAGCGCCGTGGTGGAATACGACCTCAAGATTCTCTGCGTGATATTGCAGGAGCAGTACCGCAATCCGGTCATGCGCGAGTATGTGTCTCAAAATATGATCCTGTTCGCGGAAAACAATCTGCTGAAGGTGATAAACGCGCTGAAAGAGCTGGGCGTCATCCGCCAAGACGCGGACCCGGATTTTTGGATGAAGGCTTGTTCCAGCCTGTTTTATGCTTTTGCCAGCCGCTATTTGCTGGGGATTGGAGATGCTTCGCCCCATTATTCCGGCATGGATATGCTCGGCATGTTACGGGCTCTTTTTGAAAGAATGCTGGCCGAGAATCGCGTGTAGGGGTGGCCGGCGATGAAAGAAAAACCAATATGCGCCGTGTGATACGGCACTGCCGGGCGTGAACGTTTCACGCTATTTTGCGGCAGATGCGACGGCAAATCTCGCGGATCTTTTTCCGGCGATGCCGCGCGGGCTTACCGTTAAACCTGTCGCAAAATAGCGTTGCGCCTCCCGGGGGGAGATGGGGGATTGCTTTGCGGCGCGGCTTTCAGCCCGCTTCCGCCGTTTTGCGTCACTTGATAGACCCTTCCACCATGCCTTTGATAATGTACTTCTGCGCGAAGAGAAACAAGACGATCACCGGCAGCATGGCCATGAACGTCGCGGTCAGAATTAAATCCCACTGCTTGACATAGGAGCCGACAAAGCTCTGCACAGCCAGCGGAAGCGTCTTGACTATGCCGTTGGAACTGAGCACCATCAAGGGCAGGAGGTAACCGTTCCAGATCCAGATGCCGTTTAGAATCAGCACCGTGATGACCACGGGCTGCAGGATCGGGAACACGATGCGGAAAAACGTCGCCGCCTGCGTGCAGCCGTCAATGGTCGCCGCCTCTTCCAATTCGAGCGGCACATTCTTATCAGTGTTGGGATAAACGGCTATTCGGCCTCGCCCGCCAGCACGCGCCGCTCCCGCTCCTCACGAAACTGGTTCGCGTACAGGTTATAATAAACGCCCCGCTTTCCCAGCAGCTGCCTGTGGGTGCCATCCTCAAGGATCTTCCCGCCGTCAATGACCAAAATACGGTCCGCGCTGCGGATGGTGGAGAGCCGGTGCGCGACGATGAACGAGGTCCGCCCCCTGAGCACTTCGCGAATGGCCGCCTGGATTTTTTGCTCCGTCTCCGTATCCACAGACGACGTGGCCTCGTCCAGCACGAAGATGCGCGGATCGGCCAGGATGGCGCGGGCAAAGGAGATCAGCTGCTTTTCGCCCGTGGACAGGCGGTTGCCGCCCTCTCCCACGTCTGTTTTGAACCCCTTTTCCAGCTTGCCAATGAACGCGTCCGCGCCGGCCAGCCGGGCCGCGGCTTCCACCTCCTCATCCGTGGCGTCCAGCCGGCCGTAGCGGATGTTGCCGGCAATCGTGCCGCTAAACAGGTGCGGCGACTGCAGCACGTAGCCCAAGTTTGCCTGCAGCCAAAGCTGGGAGCGCTCTCTTGTATCCACGCCGTCGATCTTCACGCTGCCCACGTCCGGCTCATAAAAGCGGCAGACAAGGTTGACAATCGTGGATTTCCCGCTGCCCGTCTCGCCCACCAGGGCAATCGTCTGGCCGGCCTTCACCGTAAGGCAGAAATCCTCCAATACCGCTTCGCCTTCTTTATATGTAAACGAAACGTGGTCAAAGTCAATGTCGCCATGGATGGGCGGCCAGTTTTCTCCTTTGGGCGCGAAGCTGTCGCCGTACCGTTCAACGACCTCCGGCGTGTCTTTAATCTCAGGCTCGGTTTCCAGCAGCGTCATCACGCGTTCCGCCGCCGCCTGCGCGGATTGCAGCTGCGCGAAAATACGGGCGACCTGGTGTATGGGCTCAAAGAAATTGATCGTATACGAGAAGAAAACCTGCAGCGTGCCAAGGGAAATCGCCATGGTGAACACGTCGTATCCGCCTTTCCAGAGCGCGTAGGCCGTGGCGGTCATGCTCAGGGAGATGACAATCGGCAGATAGATAGCCGACAGCGTGGCCGCACGCACGGACGACCCCCGCATCTTGCGCGTCAAGACCGTAAATTCTTCATAGTTCGCTTCCTCCCGCACAAGGGTTTTTGTCGTCTTGGCGCCCATGATGCCCTCGTTGAACGCGCCCGTAATCTGGCTGTTCGTCTTACGCACCTCACGGTAGCTCTTCAGGATCCGCTTTTGAAAATACCAGCTTACCGCCGCAAGCGGCGGAAGCGCCGACATGACCGCCAGCGCCAGCTTCCAATGCACCCGGAACATCGCTATGCCCATAAAGACGGTAACGAACGTACCCCAGCACAGGTCCAGCAGGGACCAGGCGATCGTATCGGCCAGGCGCTGCACATCGCTTGTCATGCGGGACATGATGTAGCCCGTGGGCGTGCGATTGTAGTAAGAAAGCGAAAGCTCCTGCAGCCTTTCAAACGCCAGCTTTCGGATGAGGTAGCACAGGCCGACCTCAACCTTGCCGCAAAGGCGTATGAACCCATAGATATTCGCTGTCTGGACCACCACGAGGAATATATATCGGATGGAAAACCAAACGAATCCCTCCGTGGTCCCACGGGCGATAAATTTGTCAATGGCCTCGCGCGTCATAAGAGGGAACACCGCGTCAATCAGCGCCGCCAACGCCATCAGCGCCACTATGGCCCAAAGGTGCTTATGGTATGGCCTGGCATACCGAAGCAGCCTTTGCCATAGCGACGCGTCAAAACGCGCCGAATAGTCCTTCTCTTCCCAATCCTGCATGGGGCATCACCTCCCGTATCTGCTGTCTTTGCCCGGATTCTTCGTTCCGCCCGCCTAACCCGCGTTTCATGCGGGTGTTTCTACGCCAGCTCCCCGGCGTCCTCTCCAAATTCCTCATCCATTGCGCTTTGGATCTGATAAATGCGCTGATACAGCCCGGGCCGCGCTATCAGCTCCGCGTGCGTACCCTGCTGGGCGATCCTGCCCTGGTCGAGCACGAGGATGCGGTCCGCCTCCGCGAGCGTCGTAATCCGGTGTGAAATGATGAACGTCGTCACGTTCCCGCGCTTTTTCAAAAGCCCGGCCCGAATCGCGGCGTCGGTTTGTGTGTCCACGGCGGACAGCGAATCGTCAAACACCAAAATGTCATTTTCCTTCATCAGCGTGCGGGCAATGGCGATCCGCTGCTTTTGCCCGCCGGACAGGGTCACGCCCCGTTCGCCCACGAGCGTCTCGTAGCCCTTCTCGCTCTCGCGGATGAACCCGTCGGCCTGGGCTACGCGGGCGGCTTCAAAAATCTCCTCCTCCGTACGCCGCTTGCGGGCAATGCCCACGTTATCCTTGATGGTCTTGCTGTAGAGAAAGGGCTCCTGCAGCACCAGGCCCACGCGGCTGCGCAAGTGGTGTTTTTCAATTTTTTCCAGCGGATGCCCGCCGATGGAGATGCGGCCGCAGGTGGGTTCATACAGCCGCTGCAGCAGATGCACCAGCGTTGATTTGCCGCCTCCCGTGGCGCCGAGGATGGCGACCGTTTCGCCTCCCCTGACGGTGAACGACACGTGTTCGAGCACCGGACGCTTCTCCTCATAGGCAAAACTCACATCGTCAAAGACGATATCGCCGGACAGGCTCGGCCTGACGCTGTCCGCGTCTTCCCGCTCCGGCGGCTGGCGCAGGATCTCGTCGATGCGCTCCAGCGATATGAGCGATTTGCCCGCGTCCGAAAGAATACGCCCCAGCTGGCGCACCGGCCAGAGGACCATGCCGAGGTAGCTGAGAAACACGGACAGCGTGCCCACGGTGATCCTGCCGTTTGACGCGTAGACCACGCCCGCCAGCAAGCCCGCCCCGATCTGCGCCATGGTGAGCAGATCCGATGTGCTCCAATACACGGCCAGAAGCCACAGCACCTTGCCGTTCTTCCGGCGCAGATCGGAGGATATGGCGTCGAACTTCTCCGCCTCATGGCGCTGACGGCCAAACGCGCGCACCACGCGCATGCCGGTCAGGTTTTCCTGCAGTACCGCGCTGAGCTTGCCCTCCGCCTCGTCCGATATTTTGAAATGCTTGATGACCTGCTTGAAAAACAGGTACGCAAACAGGAACAGCGGGATGATCATGCCCGTGGAAATGAGCGTGAGGCCTGCGTCTTTGGCGAGTAAAACGGTGATGGCAATGCCGATCATCAGCACGGAACCGAACGCTTCCATCAGCTGCGAGGCGAGAAAGCGGTTCGTGGTCTCTACATCCGACGTGCAGCGCTGGATCAGATCGCCTGTCTCCGCCTTGACGTGGTAGTTATAGCTCAGGCGCTGCAGATGCCCGTAGAGGCGTTCCCGCAAATCCAGGGACGCTTTCTCCGCCGCCTGTGCGTTGGCGCGGCCGCGGACGTACATGAAGGCGCTGCGCACCACGCTCAGCGCGACGAGTAAAGCCGCCACAATCCACAGGTTTTGGACAACATATTCGCGCCCGCCGATGGATTCAAACGCCCGCACCACAAAGCGCGGCGCGTTCAACGGCTTTGCGTCAAGGACCGCGTCGATCGTTTCCGCCATGATGAGCGGCGTCGCCAGGGCAATGACCACGCTAAAAAGGGTTCCGATCATAGCCTGTCCGTACTGCCGCCTGTTCTCCCAGATCAACGACAGCATCAGGCGCATACGCCGTGTTTCCATGATTCCCACATCCCTTCGCAAGTGTGGATTTTTCATTTCTTTCCATAATAAAAAGCCGCCGGGGCGCTGTACGCATGCTCCCGGCGGCCATACATTCCGTTTCGTCAACGAAAAGATGGACCTGAATGAAGGCGCGCACGATGAACCGGGAACGCGATACCGCTATGCTTGAACCAGCCGCGATTCATGCTTGACATTTTGGCGCCTCCTTTCCTTTCGTTTTTGTTTGTTTACACAAGTAAAAATTATACACAGCTGCAAGTTTGCTGTCAACCCTAAATTTGGATTTTTGCATGCCGGAAATAAGGAATTGAATGGAAATGGCGTCAATCCTCCCGCAGCTTTACGGCCTTTGCCGCCTTGCGGCGGTTCTCCTCGCTCATGGCCGCGTAGTGCTTGCGCGTGGTGTTTACATCGGCATGGCCAAGCACGTCGGCTACCAAATAGATGTCGCCGGTGCTTCTATACAGTTCCGTTCCGTACGTGCTGCGAAGCTTGTGCGGGCTGATCTTCCGCTTGAGCGGAGCGGCCGCGGCGGCATATTTTTTGACCAGGTTTTCCACCGCGCGCTGCGTGATGCGCCGGCGCTGCAGGGAGAGAAACAGCGCGTCCTCATGGCCTTCCAATGCCTTTATTCCCTTGCGTTCCTTGATATAGCGAAGCAGCGCGCCGGCCACCTCGTCGGAGAAGTAGAGGATCATCTCCTTGCCGCCTTTGCGGGTGACGAGAAAGGCGTTCTCTTCAAAATTCATGTCATACAGGTTCAGGCCCACGCACTCGCTCACGCGAATGCCTGTGCCAAGCAGGAGGGAGAGGAGGGCCACGTCACGGCCGCGCGTGCGCTCCGTGTATTTTTTTTGCCGCTCGCCAAACGCTTCGCCGCTTTCCGCAAGGTCAAGCATGCGGGCCACCTCGTCCGGCTCCAGGCGCAAAATGGCCTTGTCATGCAGCCTTGGCAGCGACACAAGCTCCGCGAGATTGCCCTCTATATATTTATTTTTAAATAAATAATTATAAAAAGAACGCAGGGCGCAGAGCTTTCGCATTTTGCCATGTTCGGCGTTTTCTATCGCGCGCTCCGGGGCCAGCGGGGTATCATGCGGGTTTCGCGAATTGAAGTCAGGCTGCTTATAATACAGGGTGAGGTAGTTTGGATAGCGCTCAAGGTTCGAAAGCGTAATCGCGCGGATATCCGCAAGCGATATTGCCACGCGCGTTTTGCCGGCAAAAGCGGGCGTCTCGTGAATCAGGTAATCGAAGAAGACGCGCAGGTCATATAGGTACGCAAGCCTGGTCAGGGCCGCGGATTGATCCTCAAGGGAGAAAATAAAATCGCCGACAATCGCGGGCATTTCGCGTAACAACGCGCGGATAAGCTCCGTATGCCGCTTCGCGGCGGCCTTTGCGTAGGGAATGCCGGGCTGGCTGGGCATGGACGCCTCCTGACGAATGAGATAGATCGCATGATAGCACAGACGGCGAAACCTGTCAATCTATTCGTAAAAGTCTTCTTTTGCGAATAGATTTAACGCGCTACATCTCATGCGAAGAAAAAAGGCTTGTTGGTTTGGCCAAACGGTCGCGTTATTGGGAAACATTCACTCCGCCTTCTCTTCCGCCTTCAAACTGCTCAGATATTCCTGAACAGCGGCTTTCGCCAACGCATCGCACCGGTTATTATCCGCGTTGTCCGCGTGGCCGGCAACCTTCACAAACTTGACCTCATGCCCATGTTTTTTGATGGACATCAGCAGAATCCTCCATAGATCCTGATTTTCCACAGGCTGCCTGGCGGCGTTCTTCCACCCGTTTGCCTGCCAGTTATCGATCCAGCCCTTTTCAAACGCGTTGACAAGGTACGCCGAATCAGAACAGACCGTTACCCTGCACGGCGTCTTCAGCGCCGCGAGCCCCTCAATGACCCCCATCATCTCCATGCGGTTGTTGGTGGTGCCCGCCACAGAACCGCTCATTTCCATCACGTGTTCGCCGTACCGCAGCAGCGCGGCCCACCCGCCCGGGCCCGGATTGCCCGAGCAGGCGCCGTCCGTGTAGAGGGTTACTTCTTTCATATATGTCACCCTTTCTCCAATCCCCGCACCTTCCTCACGCAAGCGTCCACCGCGTCCATCACGCCGGCGCGCAGGCCGCCCTTTTCCAGCGCGTAGACCGCCTCAATGGTCGTTCCGCCGGGCGAACAGACCGCGTCCTTGAGCGCGGCGGGATGTTCCCCCGTCTCCAGCACCATGCGGCCCGCGCCCACCATGGTCTGGCTGGCCAAGGTATATGCCAGATCCCTTGGCAGCCCATGCCGGACGCCCGCGTCCGCCAGCGCCTCGATGAACAGGTACGCATACGCCGGCCCGCTGCCGCAAATGCCCGTCACCGCGTCAAAGAGCGCCTCCGGCACGACCGCCACACGGCCGCAGGCGGACAGCGCCCGCGACAGGGCCTCAAAGCGCGCTGGTTCTATCGTGTGATTGGCCGCCATGGCGATCACCCCTTCGCCAACCAGCGCCGGGGTGTTTGGCATGGCCCTGACGATGCCGGCCGCCTTCGGCAGCGCCTGCGCGAGCATTGCCTGGGTCCAGCCCGTGACAATGGACAGGATATCGCCCATGGCTTCTACTTCCTTGGATAGCTGCTCCAGCAGGGCCTTCGTATCCTTGGGCTTGACGGCCAGCACGATGGTGCCGGCCTGCCTTGCCAATTGGGCGGCGCTCCCGGCCGTTTGCACGCCAAGTTCCCTGGCGGCATCCATGCGCGCCTGGCTTATATCAAACGCGGTCAGATCCGCCGGGGACATTCCCCCGCTGATCATTCCCCGCATCAATGCGGAGGCCATGTTGCCCGCACCGATAAAACCGATCATCACAATCACTTCTTCCTTATTTTGGTGTGTCCAATTCCCACTCACCGCGCAAAACCGCCAGGCGTTCGGCCGTAAACGCTTCCAGCGTATACCCCATATCCGCCATATACTCCGCGACCTCCGCCCCCACATACCGCAGATGCCACGGCTCAAAGGCGATCCCCGTCTCCGCTTCCTTGCCCTCCGGATAGCGCAGGATGAACCCAAAGCGGCCGCAATTGGCCGCCATCCACTGCGCTTCGGGCGTCTTGGCGAAGTTGGCGTTGAACTTGGAGCCGATCCATGCCTTGCTGATGACATCCATGCCAAGGCCCGTTTGGTGGTCGGACGCGCCCTCCTTCTGCACCAGGCCGTCGTCCTTGCCGCCATTCTTCTTAAGCCGGTTATAATACATAACCTCCTGCGTGCGGTAATCACGATACGCGTTGTGCAGGTATAAATAGACGCCCTCCGCTTCCGCGGCGTCAAACATCCGCCGAAGGGCCTCGCTGGCCACATCGCGCAGCATCATCGCGGAGCTGGACACCTTGCGCACCGTCGCTTTGACCAGCGTGCTTTCGTCGGGATACGATTTGTCCAGCAAAAACTCTCTGTTCACCAGGCGCAGCACATCCAGCGGATCTTCCAGTATTGCCCGGGGAATGGGATAGGTCCACACTCCCTCATCCCCCGCCGCCGGCGCCTCCGCCGGCGCCGGGGCGCCGAAGCTAAAAGCGGATGGTATGCCAGCCTCCCCGGCGGCAGCCGCGCCCGCAAAACCACAGAGCAAGCATAACACGCCCGCCAGCGCGATGATCGTCTTTTTCATGTGTTCCTCCTATTCATACGCTGCCTCCGCCATCTCCATAAGCAGATGGTATTCCTCAAACGTAATGTCCAGCGCGTACACCTGCATGGCGGCCTCCACGCCGACATACCGCAGGTGCCATGGCTCCCAGGCGTACCCGGTGATCTTGGTCTTGCCCTGCGGATAGCGGATGATAAACCCGTAGCGCTGCGCGTTCTCCGCGACCCATTTCCCTTCGGGCGACTCGGCAAACGCCCGCGAGAGGCCCTTTTTCAGCGTGGTCTGCCCGTTGATATCCATGGCCAGCCCAAGCTGATGCTCGGATGTGCCGGCTGTCGCCACGGTGCGCATGGCCTGCCGCTCCCCCACCTCCGCCGCCTTGCTTTGGAAGAGGCGTTTTTGCGTGTAGTAGGAGCGATAGCCCGATACGGCATAGAGCGTGATACCCTCCCTTTGCGCCGCCTGGAAAAGCTTTTCCAGCGCGGCCGCCGCCTCCGGCCGAAGGGTTATGTTTTCCTCCTTGCCCGGCGCGGGCAACACGTTCGGACGCACGAGCGGCTCCGGGACGTACGCAAAGCCAACGGGATGCTCGCGGTTGACCAGCAGCAGGACATGCTCCGCGTCGCCCGGCGGGATACTCCCGCCCATGCCCGTAACCGCCAGAATAAACGCCAGCACCGCGGACAAAGACCTGGCTTCCAACCCCATTCCCCCTCATGTCTTTTGTATTGACCTTCCATTCTATTCCACCTGTTCCATTGGACGAAGCGCGCCTTGTCCAAGTTCCATCAGCACGCGATCCAGCAGTACCTTCTCAAGCTGAACCGTTACAAGCGTGCCGTCCTCCGCATACTGCTCATCCAGCACCAGACCGCCGTCATGCAGCCTGGATAGCAGCGTGCCGCGGGCATAGGGAACCAACAGTCGGACGGTATGTTTTGAGGCCGTCAGCCGCGCCACGATCTCCCGGGTCAACGCTTCGGCGCCTTCCCCCGTTCGGGCGGACAGGGCCAGGCTCCCCGCCATCGGCGGCTCCTCTTCCACCTTGTCCATTTTGTTCAGCACGTTGATCATGGGCTTTTCGCGCACGCCCAGTTCCGCGAGCACCTGCAGAACGACCTCCTGCTGGCCGTACACGTCCTTTGAAGACGCGTCGTTCACGATCACCAGCAGATCGGCCAGCACAGCCTCCTCCAAAGTGGAACGAAACGCGTCCACCAACGCGTGAGGCAGCTTGCGGATAAAGCCCACCGTGTCCACAAGCAGAAACTCCCCGCCTTCGGCCATGGGCACGCGGCGCGTCACAGGGTCCAGGGTGACAAACAGCTTGTCTTCCGCAAGGGCGTCCGCGCCGGAGAGCAGGTTCAGCAGCGTGGATTTGCCCGTGTTGGTATACCCTACAAGCGCGACAACCGGGATTTCGCGCTTATCCCTGCGGGAGCGCTGGGTAACCCGCTGGCGGGCAAGTTCGGCGACCTCGGCGCGCAAATCGGCAAGGCGCCTTCGGATGCGCCGCCGGCTGACTTCCAGCTTTGTTTCGCCCGGACCGCGCGTGCCAATGCCGCCGCCAAGCCGTGACAGCGACACACCCTCGCCGATCAGGCGCGGAAGCTGGTAGGCAAGCTGGGCCATTTCCACTTGCAGCTTGCCCGCGTGCGACCGCGCGCGCTGCGCGAAGATGTCCAAGATGAGCGTGGTGCGGTCTATGATCTTCGCGCCCACGATCCTTTCCAGGTTGCGGGTTTGGCTGCCGGTCAGCTCGTCGTCCACGATCACCAGATCGCAGTCCAAGCCCTGCGCGTCCAGCGCGAGGCGCTCGGCCTTGCCGCTGCCGATATAGGTCGCGTTGTCGGGCTTGTCGCGCTTTTGCAGCAGGATATCAACGACCTGCGCGCCCGCGGTCTCCGCCAGGGAGCGGAGTTCCTCCAGGGATTCAATGCTTTCCACGCCCACGAGAATGGCGCGCTCAGGGCCCGATTCTTCCTCCTGGCTGCCGCGCTGCAGGAGACGGTCGCTTTCCTCAATCCGCCGCATCCATTCCGCCTGCGGCATCTGCGAGAGCGCGATGACGCCCGTGACCTCCGTCTGCAAAGCGCCGTTTACCCTTTCGCCCAGGAACCCCGCCTGTATGCCCGTGGCAAGGCCGTTGACGACGCCAATGGCGGCCATGGCGTCAAGCTTCAGGCTGATGAGCGCCTGCAAATCCACCTCCGAAAGCTCCGGCGTCCCGCCGGGGTGCGTATGGATGCACCGCACGCCGGACAGGCGTTTCAGGCTCCTGCGCAGCCGCACTTCCGGCAGGGGGACGCTGTCATTTTTGCCAATGGTGACGTCCAGCACATCCCCGGGCCGGCTGATGTAGACGGACACCTCGCGCCGGAGCTGCGCGGTAAACCCCGCGAGCTTGCTCACGAGCTCCGGCGGCGCGAAAGTATCCTCGTCGAATTCCATGTCATACAGGGCGTCCATTTGCGCAAGGAGCGTCTCGCGGATGCCCTCCGTGTTGCCGTGTACCATAGGGCTCCTTCCCAGCCTATAGGCGGCCGTTTCATCAAAGCTGTATTCGCCCGAATGTCACCCGTTCAAATTTGCAGACCACGCAAAGAAGGCTTTTCTTTGCTTCTTTCTTTTCCGCCGAAAAGAAAGAAGACATCCCCTAGCCCGTTTTCCGCTTCCCCACCTGATCCAGCAGCGCCTTAATGCCGCTCTGCCCCGCCCTGTACAGCGGCCCGATAGCGTTCAGGCGCGCGCCATTTAAGAGCAGCACGGCCGTGGTGCCATTCTTTATGTCCATCCATGCCTCGCAAAGCGCGCCGTAAGCCGTGCCCTGATGTCCCCAGAACTCGCGCCCTTGCGCGAACACGCCCGCCTCCGCGCAGGCGACGCCAAGGCCGCGCCCCGCGTCACACATGACGCTGCCGATACGATTCTGCCGCACGAACAAATCCGGGTCAGTCTCCGGCAGGGCCTGAAAAATCCTGAGCAGGTCCGGCGCGGAGATCATCAGCTTGCCGGCCGGGACGTTATAGTGGGCGCGCGGGTTCGGCGTTTCGTCCAAAGGCTGCGCGGCAATGGCGGCCGCTTCATACGCAAGCCGGCGGCCCGGCACGCGGTAACAGTTGGCCATACGATCCTTGCGGACAATGCGCTGCGGATGAAAAGACGCGTCTATGGAAAGCGGCGCGAAAAACGTTTGGCGGATGAAATCGTCAAATAGCATGCCGGTTGCCGCCTCGATCAGCATGCCCACAACACCGGCGCCCAGGTTGCTGTACGCAAAACGGGTGCCCGGCGCGTAGGGCAGAAAACTTCGCGGCAGCAGGGTATCCAGCGGCATGGCCTCCGGCGTAAACAGCACTGTATCGTAGAGCGGCGCGTCGCTTAGCGCCGCGGTGTGCGTGAGCAGCTGGCGCAGGGTAACGGGCCTTCCGGCGGAAAAGCCGAGCACTTCGGCAATATCGCCGTCCAGCGCAAGCTTCCCTTGCCGCACCAGGCGGAGCGCCGCCGCCGCGCCCAAAACCTTTGAAATGGAAGCGACGCGAAAGATGGTATCCTGCCGCACCGGTACACTGTTTTCGCGCGTTTCTCCAATGACGGCGTCGCCGCCGCAAGCAAAAAACGGCGCCTCTCCCCTGCCCGCCGCCGCGGCGCTGTATCCTACCGGCGAATAGGGCGCGAGCGCCGAAGCCAAATCTTTTGCCGGCGGCATCAAGCGCAGCCGAAGCTTCAAAACGGTGCGCGCGGGCCTCGGTATGCTCTTCATCCCCGCCTCCCCTTCCACGGGCGCGCCATAGCATTCTCGCAGGGCTCATTCTCTTATCAAAGACACCGCTCAGGACGCGCCAACCGATTTGTGCCTTTTGATCTTGTGAGCGGTCTTGACCCACTTGTTTTGCAGGCGATGCCGGAAAAAACCGACGGTTTGCGCCAGCGAAACATTGACAAGGTTTACCAAATCGCTCAGGAGAATAAACGGAAGCTGCCGCAGGCGGAACGCACGGTTGTTGTCCAGCTTCTCAGACCACCAATACAGCAGCACCAGGCTATAGAGAACAATCAGCATGGTCGGCGCGGCAAGCAGCGCGTACCGCCAGAACTCCGTGCCGGTATTGCCTGCCTTGATGCCCATTTTCGCCGCGTTGATAGCCGCGTTGATGGCGGAACCATAGAGGAGCGGGCGAATCGCCTGCAGCAAAAAGGATAGCAGGAAACTGAAGACCATGACAGGCCCTACCATGGAGTACATGTACGTGAAAATGGAAATCGCTTCGGCAAAGGAAATTTTGCCGCCGAGCCACGCGGTTACCAGGCGCGGCGTGTTGCGCAGCGCCACAAACCAATGGCCCTGCGCCCAGCGGAGCCTCTGCCGGAAGGACGCCACTATGTTGGTAGGCTTTTCATCGTAGATTCGCGCGACATGATTCCAAAGGATGCGCCCGCCGCTGAGCGTGACGTCCACCTGCATCTCAAAATCTTCTGTCAGCGACATGGCCGTCCACCCGCCCCGCGCTTTCACATAGCTTGTCCGAATGGCAAAGCCTGTCCCACCCGCCGAGGCGTTCAGCCCAAGCCTATACTTCGAGAGGTTCATAAAGCGGTTTGTGATGGTATAGTTTACATGATAAAACAGCGCGACAAGCCCTTCACGGTTTTTGCTGCCCAAATAGCACTGGATGATCTCCGGCTCGCCTTCGCTTATGTACTGGCTGTTCACCTCGGACAGGATGTTCGCGTCCATCAAATTGTCCGCGTCAAAGATCATCAGCAGGTCGTACCGCCCGGCATAGTCCGGCAAAGCGTCGAGCGCTTTGCGAAGGGCGATGGGCTTGCCCGTCGGCGCGTTTTGATTCTCTTTATGGGTTTCTATCACGTTGGCGCCAAGCGCGCGCGCGATGTCCGCGGTCTGATCCGTGCAATTGTCCGCGATAATATAGGTGTCGTATAGCGATTGGGGATAATCCAGCGAAGCAAGGCTGCGCACCATATCGGCAATGACCGCCTCTTCGTTATGCGCGGGCACAAGGATCAAAAAGCGCGCCTTTGGATCCTGCGCGGCATACGCGCGCGCGCCCGCCCGCTTGAAACCAAAAAGGCTAAGGTACAGATGATACGCCAGAAGGAGTGTCATCCATACGTTGGCAAACAGCACAAGCGCCTCTAAAAACCATGCGATTGTCTTCATGCGGCCTCCCTTTTGCCCGGCAAACTGCTATAAAGCGACTTCATAGGCCAGCCATGGCGCGGCCTTCTTTGGTATGATTGCCCATTTATGATCGCTTTACCCTTGCTGACGCCAACTTCAAAACCCCGGGGATTGTCAAAGGGCCTCAGCCCCTTGATTTGATTGCAATCCGGCATTGGCAGTTTCGCCCTGAAACGCCTGAAAATCCCTAAGGATTTTCCGCCTTGCGTCATTCCCCGAAAACCCGCGGCTTTTCAGAGGCTGACGTTCCCTGGCCCTGCCGCCCGCATGCACTGCACGTCGATTGCGCGCAAGTAACATGCGGTGCATACGGGGGCCGTGCGCATTATAGCACAACGTTTTGCAGCATACAATAGTTGGGAGGTGATTGGTTTGAGCCTATCAGAATTAAAAGCAAAAAAGGTGGTCAACGTCTGCGACGGCAAGTGTATTGGCAAGGTGATGGATATTGAGTTCAATCCAGAGACGGGCGTGGTAGAGGCGCTCGTCGTGCCGGGCGAGTTTGATTTTGTGGCGCTGCTCCGCGGGGAGAAGCGCGGGCTTATCATCCCCTGGTGCCAGATATGCTGTTTGGGGGACGATATTATCCTCGTGCAGGTAAAGGACGATCTGCCCATCTGACGGATCCATCCTCCGATGCATAAAGAGAAGCGTTCAAAACATTTTTGAGCGTTATCTTTACGCGGCGTTTTCTTTCCATTATAATAATACCGAAGTTCTTTTGAGGAAGCGAGAAAGGAAGCGCCTGCAGATGAAATGTATTTATTGCAATGGAACCGACAGCCGCGTCGTGGACTCCCGCCCCACGGAGGAGGGCAACGCCATCCGCCGCCGCCGGGAGTGTGAATCCTGCGGCCGGCGTTTTACAACGTATGAAAAGGTGGAGGCCGTGCCGCTGCTTGTCATCAAGAAGGATGGAAGCCGCGAGGCGTTTGACCCGGAAAAAATCCGCCGCAGTATCGTCAAGAGCATTGAAAAGCGGTCCGTATCCATGCCGGAGGTGGACCGGCTCGTGCGGGAGGTGGAGATGCAGGCGTACAACGCGCTGGATCAGGAGATAACCTCCATGGCCATTGGGGAAATGGTGATGGAAGGGCTCCGCAAAATGGATGAGGTCAGCTACGTCCGCTACGCGTCGGTCCACCGCCAGTTTCGCGAGATATCGTCGTTTATGGCCGAGCTGGAAAAACTGCTGAAAGAGGAGACGGATGATGATGATGATTAGTCAGTTGAGCGGAATATCACCCAGTTTGTTTTTAATAAAGACAAACGAGCCGCGTCCTGCGACCCAGCTCGTTTCTCTTTATGCGTCTGCCCCTATCATGGCAGCTTTTTCCGACTTATGGCGAATGGATCTCAAAGCCGATCGTTAATTGTCACGGCAGCCGTCACGGCAGCCTTCACGGGAAAAATCAACGCCGTCAAAATCAAATTCCTCACGCTTCCTGCCGCCGCAGCCGCACCCCTCA